>Ga0209608_1002759_pt1 | contig 11926 bp, 21 predicted proteins | sample AD_UKC130_MetaG_FD_184428 | JGI IMG/M metagenome (GOLD analysis project Ga0209608, IMG submission 184428) | Active sludge microbial communities of municipal wastewater-treating anaerobic digesters from Canada - AD_UKC130_MetaG (SPAdes) (version 2) | ecosystem: Engineered > Bioreactor > Anaerobic... | reverse complement strand
ACCAGACGGCGCTTTACGAGAAAATCAATAAGCGCCAGCCGGTTACGGTGTATAAAATTACAGTATAAGAAGCAGGAGTCACAAACAGAAGTTGTAAGTGCTTGCATGAGTAAATAGGGTTTACGGATTTTTTGGAACTTCCAAGGGAAGGAGGCGTATCTAGCGGATGGGACGAAGACGAGGGATTACCTTCAAATGATTGTATATGTTTCTTCTTTTAGAAAAGGATTGCCCCTAGATTTAAAACTCTAGGGGCAATCCTCTTTTTAAGTTCGTTAAAAATATTTCAGGAAGAAAATATTTGTATTGACAAATTGAAAATATTAGTTTAAAATAAAAGATATAATATAATGCTGTTTTAAGTTAATTCAGAAGAATTAGCTTAGAAGAGCATTATATGCTCTAAAAAAGAAAGGAGGCATTATCCATGAAAAGTGCCGCTATAAAACAAAAAGAAGCGGCAAGGGTGAGCAATTATGCTGTGCAGAATCAGCCTAATTGCTCGGCGTGTTCGGAGCTCCACTTTACCGGCTTTAAAGTGCCGGAGGTGGAGTATTTTTTTATCTGCGGAGGAGGTGAACTGCGGTGAAAAAAGAGCTTTACCCAGAGTTCAAAAATTGGGACGACGAATGGGAGAAATTTAAAGAAGTGATAGAAAAAGCAATTGATGACGAAGTTTCTTATGATGCTATTTGCACCATAAGAACTGGATGGAGAGAAAACAAAAAAGATTTACTCCCACACTTCAGAGAAGACGGCCGCCTTTTCATCGAAGTAGATAAATCGGAAGAACCATTAACAAGTGAGGATTTAGATGCGGCAGTCTATATCATGCGTAAAGCTGGAGAGAAGTTGAGAGAAAGTAAATTTGCGGAGCTTAAAAAAGGCAAAGATATTGTAACTTTGGTCAGCCGCTTCTGCTTGCTACACGCTACAAAAGAAGAAGTAGCAAGCAACAAGCTAGAAAGAAAAGTAACGATTGGGGGCCGGACCTTTAGTCCAGGAACTAAACTTAGTAAATATCTAAAAGAATTTTTGGTAGTAGATTATATAGAACCTGAAGACGGCCATTTATATCTCGACAGAGACAAAAAAGATAAAATTATAGAATTCGCCAATATACTTCTCTCTATTGCAACGGAGGCTCTCCGCAACAGAGAAGATATTGTTTGCCTCTCTATTAACCCCATTGACCTCTTCCTCCAGTCCACACACACCACGGGCTGGAGATCCTGCCATGCTACTGATGGAGAGTACAAGGCAGGGCTTTTATCCCTCATTATGGATGAAGTAACAGCGATAGCTTATACTTATCGCACTATAGAGCCATTTTACAATTTAGATTTGCCGAGAAAAATATGGAGGCAGTTAGTTTATTTTGACCTTGAAAACGGCTCCTGTCTCCACAGCCGAGAGTACAGCGGTAGCAATCCAACATTCGCCAAGTATGCCCGCAAACTATCGGCAAAAGTGTTAACTGAGCATAAAGGAGTGGAGTACCGTTGGAAGGCGATGCCTTTGAACGGTAACTTCAAATGTAGCTCTAAGGATGAAGAGGACGACGATAGTTGGTCTTACATCCTGGAGACCCGTTCTTCCTGGCACTACCAAGACGATCCAACATACAGAGTACGTCTCCCCGAGGGCAAAAGGCCGGAGGTACACATAGGATCGTATGATATACCGTGCCTGAGATGCGGCTATACCAGGGAAGATGATAATTCAAGGAGCTTCTATTGTGATTACTGTGAAGGGAATTATTATTACTGCAGTTCTTGTGATGAGCAGCTCACTGAAGAAGACATTTATGAAGGTCTTGAGGATGAAATATTGTGTGGAGATTGTTTCCATGAAAGATACTTCTATTGTGCAAGATGCGATGGTCTGACTAGAAAAGATGAGGCAATATTTACAGTAGATGGACCCAGGTGTCCTGATTGTGTAGAAAGATACTACTTTGACTGTGATTATTGCGAAGATCTGGTTCTTAAAAATGATTTGTACGAAGTTCACGCACAAGACAGAGAAGAAAGATATTATTGCAGTGAATGTGTAAGCCGTCATGCTATAGAGTGCGCTTGGTGTGGTGAACTGTGGATTGATTTCAAAGAATACAAAGGGAAGTATTACTGTATAGAGTGCTACGAAGCAGAAATATTTAAAGAGGAAGGTGCTTGATGGAAAGGTTTAAATACGAGTGGGTGTATAAAAAGTCAGATGAAGAGTTATTAAAGGTTTTACCTAAATTCCTGAAAAGTAAAGGTTTTACTGTTAAAAAGGGAGAAGGATATGTATATGCGCGCCAGAAAAAAAGTTCAATACCGATTATGCTGGTGGCGCATATTGATACAGTTCATGGTAAGCCGCCGAGCTCGATTTATTACGATCGGGAGACCAATGTTATTTGGTCTCCCGATGGTCTCGGTGGAGATGACCGGGCAGGTGTTGCGGCGATACTAGAAATTGTAGAAAGAGGGTATAGGCCATATATTCTCTTTCTAGATGGAGAAGAAAGAGGTGGTACTGGAGCGCATGAGGCAATAGCCAATATTATGCTTCCTGCAAAAGTGCACTGCCTTATTGAACTTGATAGAAAAAACTCAAATGACGCAGTGTTTTACAATTGCGGCAATGAAGAATTTATGAGCTATATTATAAACTTTGGGTATGAGTTTGAAGTAGGCAGCTTTTCTGATATTTCCATCCTGTGCCCAAAATGGGATATAGCAGGAGTAAATCTTTCTATTGGGTACTACAATCAGCACTCGTCTGCGGAGTATGTTAAGCTGGACGAGTGGGAATTGGCGGTAGAAAAAGTAACGAAAATGTTAAAAAAACCTCCTAGCAAAAAATTCGATTACCAGGAAAAAGTTCTGGCGCCATTTAAACATAGTTATAGCAAGTATGACTATGATTATATTTATGGCTATAGTCTTTATGATTATTGGACCGAATTACCTCGTACTAAAAAACAGAACAATAAAAGCAAGTTTGCGGAGGATGAAGAATTTTTGTGCATAACAATTGATGCTTCTCTTTTGTCCTCTTACTTTGGAGGTTCTATCCACTTGTGGAACGAGTGGATTAGGGAAAATAAATGGGAGATAGAAAGAAAGGCCGAATCGCAATTAATAGAATTGATTGAAGAATCTACTTTCTACGATCTAACAAGCAAAATATATGAAGAAGGTGACCTTGTATGAAGATATTATGGCTGTTCAGGTGCTACCCGAAGCCAGAGCAGGTTGAAGATCTGCGGAGTATTTTTGTAGAAGATGCCGAAATTATTAGAGCAAAAGAAAAAATAACTCGTGGTGAGCAAGTAAAGAAAATTATGGAAGAATATGATTGCCAATTTTGAATGAAGAGATGTGATGGGATTGGATGAGTGTAAAAAGGCGCTGTTAATGCTGATAGAAGCGGTGGAAGCTTTCTTGAAGAGGAAAATTCCAGTCTCTACCCTTCGGAGGGCAGTAAAGGAAGCTAGAAAGGAAGTTGAAAGATAAATCAAGCTCATAAAAAAAGATAAGAAGTAAGTTCTCTAAAAAGAAGGCCGGACGGCCCGTCGAGAAGTCTGCCGACAGGCGGACATTAGGTAGCTAGCACTACCTGGTGTCCGCCTTTTTAATTTCTCGCAAAGGAGGTGAGTTCCGTGAAGAAAGAGCGCAAAAAATGCCCATTCACTGGAAGTGCATGTAGTGAAGAATTTTGTGCAATTTATTGCGAAGAAGAAAACTCTCTTCTTAACGGTTGTTCCATTAAAATACTCTCGCAAGTACTAGCGGCTATCGAAGTAAGGATGAAACGTAGAGGGGGTTTACGGAATTTTTGGGGCATCCCAGGGGTTTACGGAATTTTCTGGACTTCCCAGGATTTTTAAGAAAGGAGTGAATATTATGGCAAAAGTTGACAGGGTTAAAGAAGCAACCCAAAAATTGCTACAGCTTTTGGAGTCTGGCAATCTTCCCCCTGCCGTCGCCAGGACTACTATTAGAGCTAAAAAAGGATATGAAATACCCTCAGATACTTGGAGCCTTGGCAACCGTCTTCTTATGATGCTTGCTGGTACGGAAGACGCCAGAGGCTTTCGGCAGTGGGAGAAGGTTGGCAGAATGGTTAAAAAGGGTGCAAAGGCTTTTTACATCTTAGCGCCAAGAATAATTAAAGTAAAAGACGAAGAAACAGAGGAAGAAAAGCATGTGCTTGCTGGTTTTTTAAGCGTGCCTGTATTCCGCTATGAAGATACGGAAGGAGAGGAGTTGATTTATCCTGATTATTCCCCTCCTGTTCTTCCCCCCTTAGTTGAAGTAGCAGAACGATACGGGATTTCCATTAAGTATATACCGTTCAAGGAAAGGTTTTACGGGAGTTATAGCCCTTCGCAAGGCAAGATTCTGCTTTGCACTCATGATGAGTTGACGTTCTTCCATGAACTTGCCCATGCCGTACACGACAGAATAAAACCATTGAAGGGCGGTCAGCACGCCTATCAAGAAATTGTAGCGGAGACGGTGGCGGCGACGTTGTGTATTATGTATGACCTTGAAGGATACCTTTACGAAGCAAAGAAATACATCGAGCACTACGCCAAACACAAAGATCCGTTACGGAGCATTATGCAGGTGCTGTCGGAGGTGGAGCAGGTTCTCAATATGATTTTGGCGCCGAGCCAGAAGATGGCGCCGAACGATGAAATGGCGACGGAAGGAGGTGAAAAAATTGGATGTGCCTAAAATTGAAGGCGTTGTTAAAAAAGAAGATTTTAAAGTAGAAAGAGTATCTATTACAGATGGTTATGGCAGGGTAGGATTTTACCTTGCGATATGCTATAAAGGTATTCCACTATGGAGAACATTAGATTCTAATTTGGATAAATATAAATTTTATTTATATGATCCGAGAAAATACGCTGTAGAAGATCCATTCGTTCTTGTATGTGTAAATGGTTATGGCGATTTATTCACCTATGGTAACTGGAAAACATTAAAAGAAGCATTAGAATGGTTGGAAGATCCAAAACCATTATATTAATCAAGGAGGTAATATTGTGAAAAATGCTAGAGAATACACTGGTGACGACTCCTCGGACTAAAGTCCGAGGAGTCGTCACGTGTAAGGTTATATAACCTTAGACCTCCTGTTAATGCAGGAGAATGGATAAGAGAAATATTGAAAGTTATTGAATAAACTAAAAATTGTCCCAGACAGCATAAATTTGGCTTTGGTGCGTTTTTTCCATTTCCGAATGGTTATGTATGGGTAGGGTATTTTAACCGCCTTAAAACGCAAAATATTAGCTGGTTTTTAAAATAGACGGACAAATATTGTTATCTAGAGGTTTATAAGAAGATAAAAAACGAGTGCACTCTATAAAATAACTTTCAAACAAGTGTTGACATCTCGTACTCTATACAATACGATAATAATAGAGGGATTGAATTGAAGGGAGATTAAAGCAATTGTTACCGGAACAGTTTGAGTACCATGGACCTCCCAAAAGGTGTCCTTGCTATTGTTTGAATTGCCAAAAATATTTTCAAAGGAGGCGTTCTATTTGTCGGAAATAACTATTTATCAATATTTATCTAGAATGGATAAAGCGCCAGAAGAATATATAGGGAAAGATATTATAAGTGTATTTAGGTCAAAGGATGGAAAACTTGGGCTTGGATTTTATGAAGATATGATAGTCTGCCAAGACCAAAATAAAAAGTATAAGTTATATTATAAAATAAAGTTAGAATTTGAAATGCTAGATATCACACCAGAACATTTATTGGAGTTGATAATAAAAGTCCATAAGATGACTGAAAGGAAAGGTATAGAAATTAAAGGAATAAGATGAAATTTCTCCGTTGCTTCTGTCCTCCTTTTCTCAAAGGAGGGCAGTATGGAGCGGAGAAAGCTCCAAATAAAGGTGGCCCGGACCTGATTTCGGGTAAGGAGGTAATTTAAATGCAAGAGTACACATTAACGCGTACTGGAGGCAGGCCGTTAAAGTTTAACGGCGAGGTGGTAGCGGAAGCAGGTTCTAGTTGGTTCATGGGGAAGGATCAAAATCGCTGGCACGAAATTACTATCTACAAAACTGCGGGCGGTAAATATGTACTGGCAGTAGCGTACTTTACCCGTTGGCAAGGAGAGGGCAACCACTACAAAGCAGAAGTATACGATACTATCACTGAAACAATAAATGCATTAGAATTTGTAGATCCTTTAGAGCATTTAATTGGCTATCCCCCTCACCCTCAATTTGCAGATAAGCAATTGAGGATAGAAGAAGATTTGCGCCAGCGATGGGATGTGCTTATTAGCGAAATTTTAAAAAACATACCAGAAGCCGCAGAAAGAATTGAATAAAAAGGAGGACAAAATGTCAGATATTTATTTAAAACACAGCCCGATGACCCACCCGGCGAGGGCTTTATCCGAGTTATTTATAAAGAGGATTTTAAAAAAGTAAAGATAGGTTAAGGTGGAATAAAAGTGAAATATACTAAAAAAGGAGGGAAAATAGTGGCTTTAAGGGAGTTCGAGCTTGATCTTGATTTGGAAAAGAAAATGAGAAAAAATCCGTTGGAAGATTTTTTTGCATATCTCGATACTAAACTAGGAAAAAGCTCTGAGGAAGAATGTAAACAACTTATAAGAGAAGTGCGGAAAAAAGAAAAATGAGAAAAGAGGTATATGAAATGATTGCTAATAATCAGGAAGAAATACGATGGTTTGAAGATAACTTTAATGAAATAGAAGAAAAATATAAAAATAAATGGATTGCAATTTCAGGGAATACGATTATAGCGTCTGGTAAATCTTTTGGTGAAGTATGGGAAATGGCAAAAAATAAAGGTATTAAAGCTCCATTTATTGTTGAAATAGAACCGTCTGGATGGGATCCGTTATGGTCACATTAAAATTTCATGAAACATTTAATTATCTCACTGCAGATTATTATAATATTAATTTATCCGATTGGGAATAAATATAAAATAAGGAGACGCTATCCTATGTTAAAATTACCAAAAGTATTATCGAGAGAAGATATAGAGAGACTTTTTTCAGCAATCAATACAAAATGTCCGACCGGCCTTCGCAATAGAGTTGCATTACAACTTATGTATCAAGCAGGGCTTCGAGTGTCGGAAGTATGCAACCTGTCCGTTGACGATATAGATATTACAAACGGGTTCGTTTATATACAGCAAGGTAAAAACAAGAAAGATAGGTACGTACCACTTACCGATGAAAGCATAGAATGGTGCAAAAAATGGGCAAAAATAAGACCTGTCAGCGATTATTTCTTTTGCACGCTTAACGGCGGCAGGTTGTCTGACAGGTATTTGAGGGAGGTATGCTATCGCCTTTCTGGAAAGACGGGAGTATTTATTAATGATAATCACCGTAAAAAGAAAGTTAATCCACACGTCTTGAGACATACTTGCGCTACCGAGTTGTTGGAAGAAGGGTTTAACATAAGAGAAGTACAGCAGGTATTAGGTCATGAAAACTTGAATACCACTATGATTTATACTGCTGTAAGACCGGAAGCATTGGCTGCTAAGATGAGATCGCGACGCAACGGCGCTCGCGTTGTTTAGAAAAAAGCCCCGTACTAGCGGGGCTTTTTTGTTATCTTTTCCATTACCTTATAATATACTTCCTCTGGCAACCGCATTACCGTTGCCATTGTCTCCAAAACTTTACGCCTCTCCCTTTTTATCCTGCGCTCTTCTACATAATCAATTATGGCAGGAGATACTTTTTTGGGTATATATAGTTTATTGACAACCTCCTGTTGATACAAATCAAGACAATTAATAGCTATATCTATCTTTTCGAGCACCATACTAAGTTCCAGTATCTCTCTGGAAAGTCTTTTGATTTTAGCATTATTTGTATTTGCCGCCTCTTTTTTATACATATACATAATATTAAAAGTCTTATCAAAGAACCTGTAAGGCGGCTTTGGCACGCCATCAAGCTGACGATTACCTACTACAAGTGCATATATTACTTCATTATCGCTTTCTTCCATCCCTTCAATGTATGCTGTTTGCAACTCTACCTGAAGGCTATTAATCATTGATTCTATGACATGATATGACTTTAAAAGCTCTTCCACCTGTTGGTAGTTGATATAACCTTCTGCCAGATCAACCACCTCCTGCCCTGCCAAGCTTCGACGGTTCTTCCATGAGCCTACGCCACCACTCAAATGCCATGCTGTCTGGATCATTAGTATCTAAATTCAAAACAATATTTTGGGGCTCGCTATTAAAAACTAAAGTATTTATAATATCAGGTTGCTTCCAGCGGATATATTCTTCTATGGTAATTAAATCCAAAACAATTCGTTTCTGCTCAGCGGCTTTAATCATCTCTATTCTAACACCCCTATGAAATACCGAATAATATCATCTCTCTTATCTAAAGAGTAATTATCAACGAGGCAGACGGGGCAGTAAACTCTCTCACCACCCAACCCGCCGTCAGCCACCACTGTAACCTTGCTGTTACACCACTCGCAGGTTTTGGAAACCTTAACACGCTTCTTCTCTTCCAATCCCAATTTTGCAATATCAGCCAATGACATATTTCTCTCCAGCACGAACTCCAACACCTCCAATGGGTCTTGGTTTAATCTTTTAGGGCCTGAAGCATTAAGAACCGCTCTATACAATGACCAATCAACATCAGGGTATCGTTTATCTTCTGGAAACGTCATAGAAACTTTAATAAGTTGCCTCACGCGTTCCTTTGTGCATCTCCCTATTTCAGCAATATCACCGATTACTTTGCGACCATATTTTCTTACAAGTTCGGCAGAAGCGTCGCCAAGCGCCCAATTAGTAGCTCGGTTGGCAGTAAACAACTCTGCAATATAGTCTATTTCTTTTCCCTCAAGGCTCAATTGTACCACCCCCATTAATAAGCAAATCAACAAATTTAACCAACGGCATAATCACAATCCATTTATCTCTGTCTCCGTCCGGCCTAAAAAACAGATAATCGCAATCATCTTGATTAAGCCAAGAATATACGGTTTTCAAGCCCGACTTCCTGCGCTTTACTTCTACTCTCTTATCCCCAATAGCTATTCTTATATCATTCTTATACTTGCCACCCAGGGAGCCAGATAGGGGCATCCGCTCTGCTTCTATGCCATACCTGGCAAGCAACATTACGACCTCATTTTCCCCTTCCCGCCCCTTGGCCTTAGCTCTCTTGCCACGTTTAACAGGATCGGAATACTTCTTGGCTTTCTTTTCCTGTTTTAATTTCAACCTCTTCTGTTCTCTCATAGCTTTGCCCTCGGCCTCAAGGAGGTCTAAAATGTCCATATTATTATCTCCTATTTAATTATTGTCTCTTGGTCATTATCTTTCTTTGGTGGATTTACAATCCACCAGTGCATCAAATCTTCTGCCGTTGAAGATAAAAGTTTAGAATAGGCATATCCTCTTCTATAAGCTTCCTGGAAATATCAACATAAACCTCATTCAGTTCAATGCCTATATACCTCCTTCCTAACCTTAATGCCGCCAAACCGCTCCTTCCAGAACCGCTAAATGGGTCTAAAACTACCGAAGAAGCGGTTCCGCTACTATCGCAAGAACAGGTTGCCTGCCAACCAACAGTTACATAGTCAGCTACCAAAGAAGGAGCGTTATTTTTTTGCCTCCTTCCCTGCGTTTCGTCGTAAGAATGATCCCAAAATCCTTTGCCCAAGGATTTAGCATAATCTTTACTTGGCTCGACAATCCTCCTATAAGGCGATCCACAAATTTCACATGCCTTATGAGAAGAACCTGCCTTGATACAGGTGGCGGGAAGTTCTGTAGCGAAGGTGGCATAATGTCCCTGCCATCCATTTTTGTCACCGCAGACAGGGCATATCATTGTTACCTTGTCATAGCCAGATTCATCTTTAAATTTAATCCTTTTAATTCTCTTCCTATCTTCATTGATAAATATAGTTTTACAGGTATTACAGTAATTCCAATTAGTGGGTTCGTTGGTAATCCTCCATATTGTCTTTTTATTGGCTCCGCTAAGATTGCCTTCAACTAAAATATTTACACCGCCCCCTAGTAACCCCTTACCTCCTTTTACCATAGGTTGACCAGATATACTGTTAAATTTGGGCATTGGATATTTCTTTCTTTCAATGGAGCTGGGGTGATACGGCTCACGAATAGCTTCTTGATCAAAGTAATATCTCTCATTTTTAGCAAGCATAAAAATATATTCATGAACGACCGAACAACGATCAGTAACTGACTCCGGCAAAGCGTTTTTGTGCCAGATAATATCGTTTCTTAAGTACCATCCATCGGCCTGCAGTGAAAGAGCAACCCTCCAGGGAATCCCACATAAATCTTTTGGTTTTAAGCCTGGAGGAGCATTGCGAGGTTGTTGCGCGGTGCCCTGCTTTATTACCTTCCCAAACTGCTTATGCCGTTTCTGGTATTCGCCAGAACCGCTACCGCCAGATTGAGCATAAGAATCACCAATATTAAGCCATACCGTTCCATCGTCCCTTAACACACGCCGTATTTCTCTAAATATTTCAGTGATATTGCACACATAACAAGCGCCACATCTATTTCCTGTAGCCCATCCCAGGCAATCATGAAGCGGCTCATTGCCTAATTCTCCGCGCCATGCGCCGCATTTAACACATACAGCCTGCTCTTGTTCTGGCACGAATGAAGTATTTGTCTCTACGCTTTTATGGATCAATCCCGGCACGTTTTTGTTGGGCGTCCCCCAAGTATTTCCCGGTTTAATATAGCTATCCCATTCATGCTGACAATTCTCATTGCCTCCCCATACTTGCGGAGATGTTCCGTAAGTGCGAAGGTTAAAGTATGGTGGTGAAGTTACAACCATTTGTATAGATTCATCAGGGATACGACGAAGCGCTTCTAAAACGTGCCCATGCTCTATCCACCATGTTCTATCGCCTTTTAAAACACTATCTATGCTCATTTATGCTTTGCTCCTTTTCGGTAATCTCCAGAAAATATTCATACCAATCAAGTATTTTAAAAGCTTCTTTAATGGTCAATTTACCATCATATTCTTTCCCTCCTTTAGATGGCCCCACTTGCTTGTTTATCCATCTTCCTCGACCTCGCTTTCCCAATTCAGTTTTTGCCCGCAAGCCCCGCAAAACTGTCTGTATTTGAGGTCGATGGTTTTGATATCTTCTGGATAGCAAATATAGCTTTTACAGGCGGGACAGATGATTTCTCGTTCATCGCCAGTCCAACGCTCAATCGGCATTTTCGGGCTCGATTCTATCCGCTTCAAAAGTTTCTGGTATTTGTTCAGTTCAATGCGCAACTCGTTCACTTTGTTACAATGATATTTCATGCGCTTAATCCAGCGCTTTAACTCTTCCTTGTCGGATTGCAGCAATTTGATTAATTGCTCGTCGACTTCACCCGCCGGACCCATATTCTCCAGCGGTCCTTTGTAGACGCAATATATACATCCTTCTGCCTCGTCCTTTGATGTGTACTGATTTCGCCCGCAAGCGGGGCATTTAAAACGGTTCATTTCTCTCCCTCGCTTTCCCAATGCGGGCAATCTACCCTTATCCATTGTCTTCCAAAATATCTACTGCCCTTGCAATTATCAGGGTAGTCATACCCTTCACATTGTGGATATTCATACCCATCGTCTAACCGTACAAATTCGCCATATTTACACGCTAAACAGGTTCTATTTTGTGGATTATAGTAGCACCCCGCTTCGTGGTAATGAGCGTCTATCCTCCTTCTATATATCCTAATAGGCTTTCCTGTTCCTTTTCTGTGCTTAGTACAGTATTCGCACTGATACGCCTCTATTTTTATCATCCTTCCTCGACCTCAATTTCTTTTTGTTTCTCAACGACCAATTCTTCTTGAAATAGTCT
>Ga0209608_1002747_pt1 | contig 11973 bp, 8 predicted proteins | sample AD_UKC130_MetaG_FD_184428 | JGI IMG/M metagenome (GOLD analysis project Ga0209608, IMG submission 184428) | Active sludge microbial communities of municipal wastewater-treating anaerobic digesters from Canada - AD_UKC130_MetaG (SPAdes) (version 2) | ecosystem: Engineered > Bioreactor > Anaerobic... | reverse complement strand
CTAAGTTATTCAAGATGTGAAGTATTTTCATAATCGGTTGGTCCTCCAAGAAAATCTTGATTTATAATAATATATCTTAAGAAATTTTTTCTTTCTCATTATGTGACACTTTTTTTATTTCATGATTTAAAGTGGTACTTGGTTTAATTCCAAAGCGTGTTACTAATTTTATAAGCTTCAATATTCTGAATGGTAATTTGTTGAATGTATAAAAGAGTTCTCCTTTCGAAACTTAAATTTTTAATATGAGTTAATTACTGTTTTTCAAAGTATAGCTTTAAATAATCACTAAAATTATCCTTAATAAAAACTTTTTGAGTATTGGAATTGAGTTTTTCGTTGATTCTCTCTAAAATATTCTCCCCCTCATTAAATACTCCTCTCTCACCAATTATCTCCTTAATTCCTCCAACATCGGTGGAGAGGATCGGTATATTTAACTCTATTGCCTCTAAAATTGTTATCGGGACCCCTTCCCAATTTGAAGTTAGCAAGAGTAAGTCAAAGTCATTCAGGTAATCAATTCCGTTTTCTCTGAAACCTATAAATTTAACTTTGTCTTCTAAATTTAATTTTTTTACATAATTTATTGCTTGTTCTTTTAACCTTCCATCTCCTACCCAAACAAATAAAGTATTATCATTATTTTTTAAATATTCTTTTGCTATATCAACAAAAAGAAATGGATTTTTTGGGTTATCGACCCTTGAAACATTTCCTATTATTTTTGTTTTCCGATTTATATTTAGTTCTTTTCTAAGAACTCCTTTTTTTATTTTATCTTTTTCCACTGTTATTTTATTATAAATCAATCGATATTTGTCTTCATTTCCAATTTTCATTTTTTTGCTTAAATCAATATCGCTCTTTGAGATTAATACCAAATCAGTAGTTTTTTTTGCTAAGAACCTTTCTAATAGAATAGCCATTTTTCTTTTTATACCTTCATACTGTAAAATTGGCCAATATCCGTGTACTGTGTATATGATTTTATTAGTTTTCAATTTGCTTGCTGCCAATCTGCCAAGGATTCCTGCCTTTGTGGAATGGCAATGAACAATATCATAATTGTTTTGTTTAATTAAGTTCTTTAGCTCTCTATACCCTTTTAAATCGACGTTGGGTTTTATTGGGTGAATCAAATTTTTAATTGTATGTACAGTTATTCCTAGCTCATTTCTTAATTTTTCTTCTAAAATCCCTTTTTCTCCAACAGCAACTTCCATTTCAATTTCGCTATCTTCTTTTGCTAACTTGCAAATCTCATATACGATTCTTTGAGACCATACCCAGTCTGCCTTTTTTATGACTTGTAAAACTTTTATACCTTGTCCCCTTTTCACACCGCTCCCATTTTCCAAAATACCGCATCTATTGCTTTGAACAAGATGCTCAGATCAAGAAATACATCTTCTTTTTTTACCTTGTATCGGTGAATCTTGAAAGCTTCTTTCATATTTTGAATGTACTTTTTGGATGGCTTTTTACGATATGAACAGATTACTTTTTTAGCTGATTCCTCCCAAATCGTTCTTCTATCTCCTCATACTTCATGCTTAACGTGTTCTAAGTTCTCATCCAACAACTTAATTAATTCCTGCTCTCCCTTAATACTCTATCAAATGATTTTTATTCATTGTATCATTAGAGGCTAATCATGGTAACGGTGGAAAGGACTACTTTCCTTTAGTAAGTGCAACATATTCTTGTCTTATATTTTCATTATTCAAAATATTTTTTATACCAATTTTGAAATACAAATAAAGTCCACAATTCCGTCCCTCTCTCTTCTTTTTTATTTTGATGTTCATTAAAAATTTTTTGAATATATTCATAGTTAAATAAGTTTTGATCTTCAATAAATTTTTGATTCGTTACCTTTAAAAATTCATACTTTAAGCTTCCTCTAAACCATTTTCCTATTGGAATACCAAATCCTCTTTTGGATGCTTTCATTATCTTTTCAGGCAAAATATCAGAAAAAGTTTCTTTTAATATAAATTTTGTTTTTTTATTTTTTATTTTGTATTCACTAGGAATTCTTGTTGAGAATTCTACAATATCTGGATACAAGAATGGTGCTCTAGTTTCTAATGAATTAGCCATACTCATCCTATCCACTTTTGTTAGCATATCTCCCTCTAAAACTATTTTTATATCAGTATACAAAGCTAGAGATAATTCATCTGTTTGATTTTTGTACTTATTATAATAATTTTCTATTAAGGATATGTCGGAAATGTGATCTGATTTTATTAATTTTTTAGTTTCATCATACTTATAACCTAACTTCATAAGCTCTTTCCTTTGTTCGAAAATGCTTTTTTCTGAATTTCTTATGACTTTTTTAATTTTTCTGGTAATATTATAATCATTCGGAAAAACATTGACTATATTTTTTATTATGTGTTCCCTGATTAGCTTTGGAATTCTATTATATTTCTCTGAATAATAGTTAGTTAGGTACTTGCTATATCCTCCAAAAAGTTCATCTCCCCCGTCCCCAGTTAAAACCACTTTTACATAATTTTTTGCAAATTTAGATACTAGATAGGTTGGAATTGCAGAATTATCTGCGAATGGTTCATCCATATATTCAAAGAATTTATTTAATATAGCAAATAAATCTTTTTCTGTTATAATTTGTGTATGATGTTCGGTATTATTAAATTTTGAAACTATTTTGGCTCTTTCACTTTCATCAAATTGTTTCTCATGAAATCCTATATTAAAAGTTTTTATTGGTTTTGAAGCTATTTTGGACATTATCCCAACTATGATGCTTGAATCAATACCTCCACTTAAAAATGCTCCTAAAGGTACATCAGATATCATACATTTTTCAACTGCTTCGAACATTTTTTCTCTTAAATTTCTTTTTATACTTTCAAAATCATAATTTAGCTTATTATTATTAAACTCTAAGTCCCAATATTTATTAATAGTAGGATTGTGTCCTGTTTTGATTTCAATATAATAACCTGGGTTTAATTTTTTTATATTTTTTAAAATTGTATTTGGAGCGGGAATATAAGTTAATTGAAAAAACTGACTTAATGCATTTTCATCTATTTCTTTTTTAATTAAATCCGCAGATAAAATCCCTTTTAATTCAGAAGAAAATATAAATTTACTTTCATCTTTATAGAAATAGAGAGGCTTTTCTCCTAACCTATCTCTAACAATTAATAATCTGTCCTTATTAATATCATAAATAGCAAATGCGTACATACCTTTTATTAAGTTAAAACTTTTTTCTCCATATTCTTCAAAAGCATGTAAAACAACTTCAGTATCAGTAGTTGTTTTAAAGATATGTCCTTTATTTATTAAATCATCCTTTAAATCTTTATAGTTATATAATTCTCCATTAAATACTATTACCATTGATGAATCTTCATTGAATATGGGTTGATTACCTGTCCTTAGATCTATTATAGATAATCTTCTTATCCCAAGTCCTATGTTTTTATTTATATATGTACCTTCTTCATCGGGCCCTCTATTAACTATGGATCTATTCATCTTTTTTATTATTTGTTCTATTTCGTTTTTCTTTAATTTATCGTTAAATTGTACAAATCCATTAATTCCACACATAAGATCTCCTATTTATTTTAATTCATTTTATTTTAAGTTGTTTTCATTATACTTTTTTTAGCATTCCACAATTTTTCTAACACATCTGCTAATTTTGTTGATAGTTTGAAGTTTATTTCTATTTTTCAAGGTCTGATGTATCTGAATGGGACATTAGTACAACTCCCTCTTGCATGAGCAAGAATTCTTTTTTTCCCTTTTTTCCCTAATTTGCCTTCTGATGTTTTGATGAATTTCATCAATTCTACTGGGTTATTGTTCCTGACGGTATGTACTTTGTAGGGAGCGAAACTCGTTGTTTAATACCCTTACTAGCTCTTCAATTATATTGTCAATACGTTTTTTTCAATCCCTCTGGTACAAATCTCTTGTATAAACCTTTTCTATAACATCTTTTAATTCTTCATGCATTCTATTTGTCAGTATTAACTCCGATTTTTGCTTGAATTGGTTAATGTCGTTAATTACTTCTAAATTGTAAAAGTTGTTTTCCTTTAGTTCTGGTTCGTAAATAATTATTTCAATACCATATTTTCTTAAGATCTGCATTACATCTAAAATAGCTGATTGCCTGAAGTTATCTGAATCCTTTTTCATTGTTAATCTATATATTCCAATTACTTTTGGGTTTCTTTTTATTACCATATTTGCAATGTGTTCCTTTCTTGTTCTGTTTGCTTCTACTATGGCTGTCATTAAACTATTCGGGACATTTTCATAATTTGCCAATAATTGCTTGGTATCCTTTGGAAGGCAATACCCACCATAACCAAATGAAGGGTTATTGTAGAAATTTCCTATTCTTGGGTCTAAACATACTCCCTCAATTATTTGTTTTGTGTCTAACCCTCTTATTTCAGCAAAGGTATCCAATTCATTGAAGAAAGACACTCTCATAGCTAAATATGTGTTGGCGAATAATTTTATCGCTTCAGCTTCTGTGGAGTCGGTGAATAATATTGGTACATCTTTTTTTATCGCTGCTTGTTTTAATAGTTCTGCAAATTTTTCCGCTCTTTTACTTTGTTCTCCTATCACTATTCTTGATGGATATAGGTTGTCGTATAATGCTTTTCCTTCTCTTAAAAATTCTGGTGAAAATATTATGTTTTGTGTGTTGAATTTCTCTCTTATTTCTTTTGTGTATCCAACCGGTACTGTTGATTTTATTATCATTGTTGCTTGTGGATTTATTTCTAATACATCTGTTATTACGCTTTCAACACTTTTTGTGTTGAAATAGTTTTTGCCTGGATCGTAGTCTGTTGGTGTTGCTATTATTATGTATTCTGCATCTTTGTATGCTTTTACTTTGTCTGTTGTTGCCGTTAGATTCAGTTCTTTTGTTTTTAAGTATTCTTCTATGTCTTTGTCTGATATTGGAGATTTTTTGTTGTTTATCATGTCCACTTTTTCTTTTATTATATCTAGTGCTACTACTTCATTTTGTTGAGATAACAACACTGCTAATGATAATCCTACATATCCTAGCCCAGCTACTGCTATTTTCACTTTTACATACCTCCAAATCTATTCTATCTTTAGTGTTTTATTCAAAATATTTTTTATACCACTTTTGAAAAACAAATAATGTCCATAACTCTCTACCTCTGTTTTCTTTTTTATTTTGATGTTCATTGAAAATTTTTTGAATATATTCATAGTTAAATAAATTCTGATTTTCAATGAATTTTCGATTAGTTACATTAAGAAATTCGTTCTTTAGATCTCCTCTAAACCATTTCCCTATAGGTATACCAAATCCTCTTTTAGAAGCTGAAATAATCTTTTTAGGTAAAATATCAGAAAAAGTTTCTTTTAATATAAATTTTGTTTTTTTATTTTGTATTTTATATTGACTTGGAATTTTTGTAGAAAACTCTATAATATCGGGATATAAGAAGGGGGCTCTAGTTTCTAAGGAATTAGCCATGCTCATCCTATCAACTTTTGCTAGCATATCACCTTCTAAAACCATTTTTATATCCGTATATAAAGTTTGAGATAATTCATCAGTTTGATTTTTATATTTTTCATAATAATCTTCTATTAAAGATACATCAGAAATTGTATCTGACTTTATTAATTCTTTAGTTCCGCTGTAGGTATAGCCTAGCTTTATAAGCTCTTTTCTTTGCTCAAAAATACTTTTTTCTGAATTTCTTATAACTTTTTTTAACTTTCTTGTAATATTATAATTATTCGAAAAATAATTAATTATATTTTTTATTATTTTTTCTCTTATTAATTTTGGAATTTTATTATATTTTTCAGAATAATAGTTAATTAAATACTTACTGTACCCTCCAAAAATTTCATCTCCTCCATCACCTGTTAGAACTACCTTTACATAATTTTTTGCATATTTAGATACTAAGTAAGTTGGAATAGCCGAATCATCAGCAAATGGTTCATCCATATATTCAAAAAAATCATCTAATAGGTCTAATAAATCTTTTTCTGTTAGTATTTTTGTGTAGTGCTCAGTCTTATTAAATTTTGAAACTATTTTAGCTCTTTCACTTTCATCGAATTGTTTTTCTTGAAATCCAATATTAAAAGTTTTTATTGGAGTTGAAGATATTTTGGACATTATCCCAACTATAATACTCGAGTCTATACCCCCACTCAAGAAGGCTCCTAAAGGCACATCAGATATCATACATTTTTCAACCGCTTCAAACATTTTTTCTCTTAGATTTTTTTTTATTTTTTCAAAATCATAAATTAGCTTACTATTATTAAATTCTAAGTCCCAATATTGATTAATACTAATATTAAAATAATTTTCCATCTTGATTTCAATATAATATCCTGGTTTTAGTTTCTTTATATTTTTTAAAATAGTATTTGGGGCTGGAATATAAGTTAATTGAAAAAAATGACTTAATGCATTTTTGTCTATTTCTTTATTTATTAAATTAGTAGCTAAAATTCCTTTTAATTCAGAAGAGAACATAAATTTATTTTCATCTTTATAGAAATATAATGGTTTCTCCCCTAATCTATCTCTAACTATCAATAATTTTTCTTCATTAATATCATAAATCGAAAAAGCATACATACCCTTTATAAAGTTAAAACTTTTTTCCCCATATTCTTCGTAAGCGTGTAAAACAACTTCGGTGTCTGTGGTTGTTTTAAAAAGATGTCCTTTATTTATTAAATCTATTTTTAAATCTTTATAGTTATATAATTCTCCATTAAATATTATTACCATTGATCCATCTTCATTAAATATGGGTTGATTACCTGTTTTTAGATCTATTATTGATAATCTTCTCATTCCAAGGCCTATATTTTTATTTATATATATACCTTCGTCATCAGGTCCTCGACTAATTATAGATTTATTCATTTTTTTTATTATTTTTTCTATTTCGTTTGTCTTAAACTTATTATCGAATTGTAAAAAACCATTAATCCCACACATAAATTACTCCTCATATAATTATTTAAGTTTAATTCCAATACTCTTTGTACCATTCTACGAATCTTTCTAAACCATCAGCTAACTTTGTAGATGGTTTAAAGTTTATTTCTTTTTCAAGGTCTGATGTGTCTGCATATGTTCTCAGTACATCTCCTGGTTGCATATCTAAGTATATTTTTTCGGCTTTTTTCCCTATTTTTTCTTCTAAAATATTTATGAATTCCATTAATGGTACTGGAGAATTATTCCCTATGTTGTATATTTTATATGGGGCAAAACTTTCACTTATGCTATCCTTCTTTTCATCCCAATCTTTATTTTCTTTTGGTATTTTGTTTATAAGTTTGTACATTGCTTCTACTATATCGTCAATGTATGTGAAATCTCTTTCCATTTTTCCATGGTTAAATACTTTGATGGGTTTTCCTTCCATTATATTTTTTGTAAATGAGAAGTAAGCCATATCTGGTCTTCCCCATGGGCCATATACTGTAAAAAACCTTAACCCTGTTGTTGGTATTTTGTACAAATGGCTGTATGCATGTGCCATTAGTTCGTTTGATTTTTTTGTTGCAGCGTATAAACTTACTGGATGATCAACATTATGATCAGTTGAAAATGGAACTATTTTGTTTCCTCCATATACAGAACTTGATGAAGCATACAGTAGATGCTTTACTGGATTATTTCTACAAGCCTCTAATATATTTACAAATCCTATTAAGTTTGAATCTACATATGCATATGGGTTTGTTATACTGTACCTTACTCCTGCTTGAGCTGCAAGGTTAACTACATAGTCAAACTTTTCTTTTTCAAATAATTCGTCTATTTTTTCTTTTTCTTTTAAATCTATTTTATAAAAGTCAAAATTTTCATATTTTTTTAGAATTTCTAGTCTATCTTCTTTTAGTTTTGTTGAATAGTAATCGTTTATATTGTCTATTCCTATTACTTTGTATTCTTTCGTTTCTAACAAATACTTTGATAGATGAAACCCTATGAATCCTGCTGCTCCTGTTATTAGTATTTTTTGCATTTTATTCAGCTCCTATTTTTATATCTTTATTTTTTATAAAACCAAAAGAAGAAATTAAAATTATTAAAAACCAAATTTGTATTTTGAATCTTGTACCTGAACCTAAATTTTGAGGAGAAATAAAAGAATATGCACTCCCCCAAATCCAGATAAATATTAAAGCTGTATTATAAATATTTCTTATCAAAATATTAAATCTATTTTTATACTTTGTATAAATATATATAGATTTAATGAAAAATATAAATATAATCCAATTTATTAAATTAGTTAACATAACAAAAATATTCCCAGTCATTATAAGTGGCCTAAAAAGCGTTGTAAAAAGCAGATAAGGATATTTTATTATGAAGTCTGTTAAACTATTAATTGAAACAGCTGTCGCACTACCTCCTGTACCCCAACCAGCAGACCAATTTACAATAAATGACTCTAAACTTGAAAGTGAATTAATCCCTAGCGTATTTAAAGAGAAAAAAACTAATATAATAGTAAAAACAAATAAAATCAAAAAACTTATTTTATTTATTTTTTTATTTAAGAACAAGGAAAAAATAATAGAAATCCCAACAATAGGAATTAACCATATTCTTACAAAAAGAAAATATATAAAAGGGATAAAAGAATAAAGCAAATATTTTTTTTTGGATGTTCTATAAAACTTTATTAAAAAATAAAAACTAAACATAATAGAAGCTATAGCCAATGGATCTTTAGAATATAAGCTTGTAAAAATTATTGTCATTGGTTCAAATAAAAAAAAGATTAAAATAAATTTATTCTGTTTATTTGTTAAATAATTTTTTAATTGTTTGAAATTTAGATAAAATGCATAAAATACTATTGTGCTCAATATTACTTCTATGTTTTTATATCCAAAACCAAATAAATTATGTAATATATTAAAAATTTGTGAAATATTAGCTGTACTATTTCCTATAGAAAAATTGTATTCACTAATCCCATTTTGAAAAGCTAAAGCATTCCCGTAAAACTGTTTAGCATCCCAGCCATTATAATAATTTTCAACAAATGGAAATATAAATAAAATGAAGAATATTCTAAATATATAAGCTAATAATAAATATTTTTTATATTTAGATTCGATATTAAAATTAAATATTACTAGGATAAAAAAAGAAAACAACAAAAAGGAATATATATAGTCTAAGTAATATGGAATGTCTAAATCTAAAAAATTATAATAATCTACGATATTTTTTGATGAAAAATCAATAATAAAAGGGACAAATAAAAATACTATTATACTTATTAAAATATAATTCACATATTTTTTATCTAACATCAAATTTCCCCTTATTTAAATATAAATCTTTTAATTGTTTGACTACATTGTTTTCATCAAATTCAACTTTTGCAACTTCTTTTGCATTTTTGGAAAACTGCTGCCATTTTTCTTTATTTGTTAATAAATCATACATTTTTTCAGCGAAAGTTTTGTAATCATGCAGTTCTACCAGATATCCAGTTTGATTATTTTTTACAACTTCATTAGTACCTATCACATTTGTAGCAACTATTGGAACTCCTAAAGCTGAAGATTCCATTAACGCCCTTGGTTTTCCTTCTTTATACGAAGTTAATACAGATAAATCAGAGTTATAAATCGCCTCTATTATTTCTTTCCTATCTAATGTGCCAACAAAGTTTATGTATTTTTCTATTTCTAGATTTTCAGCTAAATCTCTTAGTTCTTTTTCTTGTTCTCCCTCACCATATAAATTGACGATAAAATCATTATAGTTGTAACTATCTTTTAAAACTTTAACTGCTTTAAAGAGCATTTCATGATATTTGACACTTTCCCATCTTGCTATACATGAAATATTTTTCGTTTTATTATTATATTCTTTTTCTTTATCTATATATTCTTGGAATTCTTCAAAAGGTATTCCATTTCCTATATATTTTAAATTTGTTTTTTTATTATAGTTGTGGTTTAGACAATAATTATATTCATATTTATTTTGAAATAACATTATTTTTGAATATTTTGCGAGAAATTTCTCAATAATTTCAAAAATCCATCTTTTTATTCCTGTATAACGAGTAAAATGAAATCCATGTACTTGATGGATTACTAATGGAACTTTTGCATTTTTTGCAGCTATTCTTCCAGTTACTCCTGGCTTTGAAGTATGTGTATGAACAACATCAATTTTATAATCTATAAATACCTTTTTTAGTTCTTTTATTTCTTGAAAGATATGGGTGATTTTCATTGAATTTGATAGATTTACATTTATTACTTTTAATCCATCACTTTTCATTTTGTCTGACCATTCACCATCAGGGCAGATAATGTAATTATCAAATCTTGGATCACTGTCAATTTTTTTTACTCTGGTTCTAAGTAATCTGTAAGCTCCATAATCTGTATTAAATAAATCTGCTACTTTTATTTTTTGATTCAATCACCTTGCCCCTCTCATTCCTAACATAGTTTCAAGTGTTTTTAGCATTATTTGTATGTCTAATATCAAAGATCTATTTTTGACGTAGTAAAGATCGTACTCTGTCTTTTTTGTGTAGTCTTCAAGGGTTGATGTGTGTTTGAAATGAATCTGTGCCCAGCCTGTTATTCCTGGGTTTAATTTTAGTCTGTAATTGTAAAAAGGAATATGGCTTGACATTATATTATGAAACTCTAACATTTCTGGTCTGGGGCCTACTATTGACATATTTCCTTTTATTATATTCCAAAATTGGGGTAGTTCGTCAAGTCTTAACTTTCTTATTATTTTTCCACTTTTTAAAACACGTTTTTCTATATCTACATTTGGGTCGTCTGGGTTTATTTCTGCTTCTTTTAAAGATCTAAATTTGTTCATAATGAATATTTTTTCGTCTTTTCCCATTCTTTTTTGTTTGTAAATAATGGGTTTGCCGTCTTCAATCAGAATAGCTAAACTTATTATAAGCATAAATGGAGAAGATAATATTAAAAGGATAGTTCCGAAGAATTTGTCAATTATTTTTTGTGATGGAGTTGCTTGAACACCTTGAAACACCACCTCGTAATATTCTTTGAATTTTTCTGCAACTTCTATTGGTATGCGTTTTAGGTATTTTTCTACCATGTTCGGTAAGTATTGTATTTCTAATCCTTCTGCTTTGTAGTTTTGTATCTGTGGTTTTACCCTTTCTTCCAATTTCGGGTCCGTTATTACTATGCCATGTATTGTTTGTGATAATGTTTTTTGCGCGTTTTGTTTCATTATTTCTTCCAGTGTTGCCGGGCTTGGGTTTATGTATTGGGTAAATTTTATTTTGTTGAGCGTTTTTTCTGAGATTTCTTCCATTATGTGGCCTATTTCATTTTTTCTGCCTATTACCAGGTAATTTTTTACGGGCATGTGTTTTTCGTATATATTATATTCTATTTTGTGTAGTATTGGCAAGATTAATATTGTAAATAATAGGTTTGAGAGGAAAAAGTATCTGTTGAAGTATTTGCTAAGAAAGAAGTATATGATGAGTATTACGATGAAACTGATGAGAGTTCCAACGGTTGTTTTTATTAAGGATTCTGTATAGCTTTTCATTGTTTGGGTGTCGTAGACTCTAAATGAGTAGATTCCAAGGTATATTATTAAGGACGAGATAATGGCAATTGGAACAGACAAATGTAGGAAAAAGATGTTCATCAAGAGTATCAAAGCAATATCAATAAGTTGAACTGTTAACTTTTTCATATCGAGTCATGTCCCCCTTTTATATGTTCGAACAACATTTAAAAGTGATTTTATTCAGTATTTTTGTTATCAATTATGTCAAAAGAAGGCTATTTTAGTATTTCGCAAATATTATAGCACAGAAAAATGAAAAATTCAATACTTTGTTGAACAAAAAGTTATTATATTTTTTATTGTGAAATAGT
>Ga0209608_1002741_pt1 | contig 11991 bp, 11 predicted proteins | sample AD_UKC130_MetaG_FD_184428 | JGI IMG/M metagenome (GOLD analysis project Ga0209608, IMG submission 184428) | Active sludge microbial communities of municipal wastewater-treating anaerobic digesters from Canada - AD_UKC130_MetaG (SPAdes) (version 2) | ecosystem: Engineered > Bioreactor > Anaerobic... | reverse complement strand
TTTAGGACTGAAGGAGCATCCTAAAGTGTCATAACATAGATAACGTAGGTTTTGTTTCAAACCTTAGCCTGGTCAACATAGGGCTATCAAGCCCACGACTTTAGTCGTTGGGTAGTTGACCATTCAAATATGTACTTGTTTTTATCAGAAACAAGTCATTTTTATCAGATAAAAGTTGTTAACTTCAATTCGGTTTCCCGAACCTTCATTATTAACACAAGCTTAGGTGCTTGCAACCCCGACATGACGTAGTTCTCACGTCGGCAGGAACCGATTCACACTTTCAGCCTTCTGCTTTTAATCAAAATAATTATTTCTTCGCTTCCATTTGGACAAGTATTGGGAACTGATGTGGGGACAGCTTAAAAGCAATCCCTACATCAGTTTATTTTCATTACTGCTTTGTTTATTCGGATTTCTTTTTAATTTTCTGGAGATATGCTTCTACGATTTCATCTGTGGAATCATGCAGGCTGTATACTGGAATATATTCTACTGCTTCCTGCAACATTGTTTCCTCAATCTGAGTGCTTAATGTGTCTGCTTTATTAAGCAGCTTTTTATACAATGTATTTATTGCATTCCTGTCGAAATCAATTTCTGTCAATACGTCAATATTATACTTATACTGTGTTTGATTTCCTTCCTGGTTGAATTTGTAGTCAGTTCCTACTTTCTTTGTTGTGTTTGTCTTTAAATTCAACAGGTATTTCAGACGCTCTGCCAATTCACGTGTTTTCTTTGCATATTCAATTGCAGAGTCAACAGTAAGATTTTTGCCATCTTCCTTCCAGTCAATATAAAGACCTTTCTTTGCGTTTTCTATCGCCATGGAAAGCTGCAATTTTTGCTGTATCAATTCATTGACAAGATTTGCAATTTCTATAATACTGCAGTCATATTGCCTTTCAGGAGTAGCATCTATTGTTTCATCCTGTGCATCAGGATTTACTTTCGATTTTTGATGTGTTTCAGTGATTTTTATAGCATTGTTCCCATTCAAATAGCAGGTAAGAGCGAATATATTATTTTCAAGGAATTTCTGATATCTATAGGCTTCCTTTAAGGACATTCTATGTTCAAGCATGTTATCAAACTCCTTTCAAAATTTTTTTTATTTTTTTTACATCAGCATTGTATTTTCATTATACATTTTTTATTCCAATTTGTCAACTGAAAATTGTCTTATAAAAAAATATATTCTTTTTATATTTGTTTTTTGTCAATTATAACAAAATTATTTTTTGTTTTAAAATTATTAATCTTAGTTAGATAAACATATGTGATAGGGAAAAAAATAAAAAATTTGCTTAATTTCTAATTAAAAGAAATAATTTGTGGTATTGAAGTTATTATATGAATAATATTGGAGTTATTTTATTGGAGGTTGGCGGAAGAGGTGGGATTCGAACCCACGTGGGCAGTTAACCCAGATACGCTTTCGAGGCGCACCCCTTATGACCTCTCGGGCACTCTTCCATATGAGATTGGTGAGAGTGAAGGGATTTGAACCCTTAACATTATGGTTCTAAGCCATACGCCTCTGCCAAATTGGGCTACACTCTCATATCATTCTTTTATTTTTTATATTTTTTGTTTATTCGTATATGATTATATATAATAATGTTTAGATCACTTTATCGCGATCAAAGAGACTAACGAAAGTTAGGTTTTTGTTGGGGAGCTTATAGCTCCCTATTTTTATAATGGTGCGCAGGGAGGGATTTGAACCCCCGAAGCCCGAAGGCAACTGATTTACAGTCAGCTTCCTTTAACCACTTGGATACCTGCGCATATATTGGTGTCGGTAGGGAGACTTGAACTCCCACAGGTTTTTTATTACCCCCCAGACCCTCAATCTGGTGCGTATGCCTATTCCGCCATACCGACATATTTTTATTGGTGGGAGGGGCAGGATTTGAACCTGCGAAGCCGTAAGGCGTTAGATTTACAGTCTGATGCGTTTGACCACTTCGCTACCCTCCCATATGGTGCTGGCAGAGAGATTTGAACCCTCACGGGATTATTCCCACTGAACCCTGAATCCAGCGCGTATTCCGATTCCGCCATGCCAGCATATTAAGTTGGTGGGCGGGGAGGGATTCGAACCCCCAGTGTTTACCGCCGTGGGAACAGATTTACAGTCTGCCGTAGCACCGCCATCGCTACCGCCCGCCCATAATAATAAAAGCCTTTCCCCATAGCATTTATGGAAAAAGGCTTGTTTGCAAACTTTTTATTTTAATTAATGTTTACTCGCTTTGATCCCCATTTCCATTTGAATTTGCTACAGGAAAATTTGCATATGAAATTAAACCCATACCAAGATACAGAAGATATGAGTAACCAAGCGAGCTATACAGGTGACGGATATTCATTGTCTTCATATGCAAATTCACACCTCCTCACGCAAGGAAGCCACTGGCTTTAGCCATGTGGAGGAATTGCGTATTTTAAATACGCTACGTAAGAATTGCTACCTCTAATATCTAATACAAATACCATAGGATTTTCTCCTTTCTCTGCTTACGCAGGTAACATCTCCCTCGGCAATGTTATCTATGTTTACACGTATAGCACACTGGCTTAACCCACTACACCTGTTTAATGCTATACGACAGAGCCTAGAACTAGGAGGGCATCCTAGGGTGTCATGACATAGATAACGTAGGTTTTGTTTCAAACCTTAGCCTGGTCAACATAGGACTATCAAGCCCACGGCTTTAGCCGTTGGGTAGTTGACTCCTTTCACAAATTTTTTTTAATCAATCTGATATCATTATACAATATTTATATACTTTTTGTCAATAAATAATTCATAAAATCTGTTTTATAAAAAAAGAAGCCTTCATAAGGCTTCTTTTTTTATTTAACGCTTTTATATATTTCTTCAAGCTGTGCTTTTGTAAGTTTCCTCCGTGTTCTTAACAAGTTTACTGCTTTAAGAGGAGCTATATCTATAAGGTCTGCAAACGCGTCTATTTTTTCTTTCGGGAATCCGTGTTTTTCCGAAAGATTTTTATAATTGAATAACAACTTGAAGTTCTTTGTTTTTAAATTATTTTCATTGATCTCATATTTGTTTTTCTTAAGGAAGTCAACCCGCTTCAGATATTCCCCTACAGCTTCCTCCCCATATATAAGCAGGTTCTCTTTCAAAAATCCTGACAGATACTTTATATCATCACGTGATACAGTTGTTGAACATCTATACCCGAAAGAAATGTCCTTCAGTTCTGTCACGTCCTGTAATTCAAATATTTGTCTTGAAATATTTTCAATACTTGTCTCACGTAATATCATCTGTTCAAAAGCAGTGAAGATAATTTTCTTATATTCTTCCTTCAACTTTGCGTAGTTCGGGAATTTATTATTTACACTGCTGAAATAATAATAATAATAATTATCAAAAAACCTTTCTATGTAAGGACGGAATTCTTCGGGAATACCGAATTTGTCAAGTATAATATTGATATCCTGTGTTTCAGCTAAAATCTTCTGATGATTTCTGATTATATAGAAGAAAAACTTTGGATACAGTTTAATGTTTGTATCCGTTGCAAATGCGGGATATTCATTCTTTGCGTTTATCAATGTCGTAAGATTGCGGATTACTTGCAGATCTTTCGGCAAACTTTCAAATAAATCTTTATATTTTTTATAATAACGGTATTCTTTTTTGATTTCAGCCAGTAATTTATCACTTGCTATCCTGTATGTATCTTTTGCATAATTATTACCTAGTTCAATAACTCCGTCTATTACTTCGTAAAATTGAATTATTTTTTCATCTATTGAACGTACATAGATCGTTTTTATTTCTACTCTCCAAACATCTGGTTCAAGAGTTTTTTCATTTCTGGACAAGTTTGTATACTTTTTATCCCCACTCATCCTGTAACGTCTGTGTTCTCCTAAATCAAGCATATTGTAGTTTCCGCAGCTCTTACATTTAGTTACTCTTGAAGTATAAACCTCACCGCATTTGCAGAAAGTTCTTTCTATGTTGTCAAGTTTTATATATATCAGATTCGCATCGCTGTATTTTTCAAGCAAATCCCAATTGTCTATTTTGTAATATAACCTAATCATCTTTTAACGTCCTCCTTTTCTTTTTGAAGCTTTAACCCATCTTTTTATAAAGTCAAACTCCTCACCTTCAACAGGGGTGTTATACATTCCCCTTGCTTCTGAAAGTGTGAAATCAGGCAATACCTCTATTGTAATATATGGGACTTGCAATTCTTTATTTTGGCGCATAAAGAATATCAAGGATTGTTTGTTTATAACTTTGTCGGCATAACTGCCAACGCAGTGATGTAAATAATTGCCTTCCTGGATTAAGTCGTTTATGTCTTTCGGTACTATTATGGAATACTCCTTATCTTTATGCTCCATCCATTTATAATCGCTTACAGCGTCCTTGAAAGCATTTTCCTTATTTTTTGTTTTTTCAAGAACCCGTATGTTTTTCATCACTATGTTGTGCTGCCGCTCAAGATATTGTGGCATTTTTTCATAAGATAACCCGTATTTTTTACACATATCAAGATAGTCTTTCAGCTCCTTTATTTCATCAATAGGGAAGCTGAATAATTCAGACTTTCCGTAGTTAAAGTTCTGCTTTACAAGGTAACCCAATAAATCCGTTATCTTGTATTTATATTCCTTCATTAGATAATAAACATCCAATGAAAAGCTCTTAATTATATTTTCCCTGTTGCTTTGTTTTATAAAAATCTTCATGTCTTCAAAGAAGTCGAGCAGGATTTTTAAGTTGTTCCCGTCAAATTCGCTGCTGATGCTTTTGAAAATATCATAACATTGTTCAAGCTTCTTTTCTTTTATATATTGAATTGCAAATTTCGGAAGTTGAACAACCTTATTTAGCTTCCCTTCATTTCCTATTTCAAAATTTTCTTTATGTATATTTTCTTCAAAGAACCGCTTGTTTCCAGCTTTCAAAACCTTTTCAAAACCATCAATGTTGTCTACTATCAAATTGAATAAGTTTTTCAAGATAATATTCTGCCTGTATGAATAAACAAGCAGGAATGATGAATCAGCAGCCAGCTCATTGAAGACATATGGATTCTTGAGCAACATTACCTTGTTCAGGAATGACACAATATTCTTCATTGAATAATTGTCTCCATAAGAGAATTCCTTCTTAAAATCAAAGCCCTTTATTGTCTCCTTTGTAACCTTATTGACTCTTACGCTTTGATCATATTTTTCCAGGAATTCAACTTCATCGTCTTCATCAACGTTGAATACGAGTTTACCCTTATGAAGTATCAGTTCATCTTCAGTTTCTTCAAACTTGTAGATGGTCATTATATCATAGGGAACCTTATCAGTAGTTACTGTAATCGGTCGTGCCGTTTCGACATTATTCATAAAAATGTTTCCCCTGCTGCGATAGGTTTCCCCACGGTAATTTACAGCACACTCATAATCACTTATGTTTTTCTGCCTCATTTTCTTTTTTCTCCCCTTTTTATTTATTTATAAAATTATACATTATATTATAGTATCTATATGCCGTTTTTTTTACTGTATTTTTTATTTTTTTGGAAGAAATAAAAAAGAAGAAGCCGTTTTAGGCTTCTCCGACTTCTTTAAGGAATTCTTCCATTTGTTTTTTTGTCATTTTCTTTCTGTTTTTTAATAAACTTGCAGCTTTGAGAGGAGAGACTTCAAGCCAGTCAATGAACGCTTCTATTTTTTCTTTTGGAAAACCTTGGTCTTCTGTAAGATTTTTCATAATGCACAGTGTTTTAAAGTTTCTTGTATTCAATGTATTTTTGTCAATTGGCTTCTTTAACTGGCGAAGAATATTTATCCTTTCAAGAAAATTATCTATAGTATTTTTTCCATAAAGAATAAGGTTCTCTTTCAAAAATTCTGGCAAAAGTTCTAGATCTTTTTTTGATATAAAAACTTTCTTACTTTCTCCTAATCTTCCGTATTCAATATAATCGCCAGTTGTTAGTCCCTGTAAATTATAAATTCGCGTTGAAAGAACTTTCAATTCATATGCTGTCAATACCCTTTGCTCAAATTCTCTGAAAAGAATTTTTTTGTATTCGTCTTTCAAATTCATATAATCTTCAAATGTTTGAGGACAAAGATGTTCGTATGTTTGACAAAGTTCCGTAATCACCCTGTCTATATATGGGAAAAATTCCTTTGGTAAATTCAGCTTATCAAGCAACTGATCAAGGTCTTGAGTTTCTTCAAGCATATGGGATACTTTTGGTGAAGTGATCATTGTAAAGTAAAAAATTAGATGCTTTACAACATCAGGATTTGTTGAGAACTGGATATATTTATTACTTGCATTGATAAGGCTTATCAAATTGTTAGTGGTATGAAACTCTGACGGCAGCTTTTCAAATATATCCTTATATGACGAATAATATTTATATTCCTTTTTGATAATGTTAACAACAATTCTATCGAAATAAGGATACTTGAATCTGTCGTTAATATATCCCATAGCTTTTGCTTCATTTGGTCCAATTTCGCAAAGTTTTGTTATTTCTTCCTTGAATTGAACAATTTCTTCGCTTGGTATATCAATATGCAGCAAACCGCTGTATACGTTTAAAATATTTCCGACAGTTTCAGTATAAACCCTTGTTTTTAACTGTGGAAAATATTTTCTGCGGAGATTCCATGAATCAATATAAAATTCTATGAAATTTTCATTTCCGCATATTTCACATTTCTTGACAACTGACGTGTAAACTTTCCCGCATTTGCAAAATGTTCTCTCCTTATTCCCTACCTTTATATGGCATATATTTTTATCTTCAAAATATTTGTTTAAAATATCCCAATTTCTTAATTCCTTGTATAATTTTATCATTTAACCACTTCCTTTTTCTTTAATGATTTTAGCCATTCCTTGATAAATAAAAGGTCTTCACCGTCTGCTTCCTTGTTATACATACCCCTTGCTTCAAGCAAATCAAGTTCAGGACTTATTTCTATTGTTATATAGGGAACACTTGGAGAGTCTTTCTTACGCAAGAATAATATTCTTGATTGCCTTGCTATTATTTTGTCAGAATAGCTTCCTACGCAATGGTGTAGGAAGTTGCCTTCCTGTATCAGGTCGCTTATATTTTCTGGTGTAATTATTAAATATTCTTTGTTTCTATACTCCATCCATTTGTAATCGCCTACAGCTTTTTTAAATTCATTTTCATTTTTCTTTGCGTTTTCAAAGGCATTGATGTTTTTCATTACAACATTATGTGCTTTTCTTAAGAATTGCGGGAATTTTTCGTATTTTAAGCCATACTTTTCGCACATGTCAACATAGTCAACAAGCATCTTTATTTCATCAAAAGGAAATTTAAATTCAGTATTCTGCCCGAAGAATACACTTTGTTTAAGCAAGTATCCTAATAAATCCGTTATTTTGTAGTTTTTGTCCAGTAATTTAAGGACATTCTGCGAAAAGTAATAAACTTCGTACTTGTTTTTTGCACCGAGAAATAACTTCATGTTGTCATAGAAATCAAGAAGTATTCTCAATGTATTGCCATTAAATTTATTGGCAATTTCTTTGAATATATCATAGCATTTTTCAAGCTTCAAATCTTTCATATATTTCATTGCAAACTGTGGAAGCTGTATTACTTTATTTAAATCACCTTCGTTTCCAATTTCAAATCCGCTTTTTCCTATATTTTCTTCAAGGAATCTTTTGTTAATCTTCAGTATTTTTTCAAATCCATCAGTATTTTCAATAATAAGAGTAAATAAATTCTTGTAAGTATCGTGCGAATATATATTGCGCACAAGGAATGAAGAATCTTTCCTTAGTTCCTCAAAAACATAGCGGTTTTTAAAAAGTATTACCTTGTTTAAAAACGTTGCTATGTTTCTTAATGAGTAACTGTCTGTATCATATTGCTTAAATTCTTTTTTGAAATCAAAACCCTGTACAACTTCTTTAGTTTTTTTGTCAAATCTAATGCTTGATTCGAAGCTTTCAATAAATTCAGCCTCTTCTTCGCCTTCGTTTTCTGAAATATTAAAAATGAGCTTCCCTTTATGAAGTATAAGTTCATTTTCTGTTTCTTCAAACTTATAAATGTCCATTGCATTAAACGGAACTTTTATAATTGTTTTAGGCATTCTTAACCGTTCAAACTGTCTTAAAAATTCGTTACCGCAGCTGTAAAAAGTTTGATCATTATACTGCACAGTGCAGTCATAACAACTTATATTCTTTTGAATCATCTTAACTCTTCCCTTCTTTTTTTGTTTTTATTACTATATACTTATTATAGTAATTATACAAAAGGGATATTAAACATTCTGAATAAAAAATAATCTTTGCTTATTTAGCAAAGATTATTTTTGTTTTCAAAATACCACTTATATAAGTGCCCGAAAATGAGTTGTTTATTATTATTTAACCCATAGTTTCCATTTGCGAAATTCAATGCTTCTTTCATCATGTAGTCAATATATGCTGAATGGATATTTCTTAGAAGCGAATCATTTTGTATATCGTATTGTGTTATATCAATGTTTTCTATATCAACATACATTATCCCCATTTCTTTTCTTCTGGATAATGCTTCTTCATGGTTCATGTTTTCTAATTTGTATTCCAGATATGCATCAAGAACTGATATTAAATCTTTTAACTCTTTTTGGATATAATCTGGATTGTGAGCCATTATGTTTGCTCTTCTTATATTAAAGTAATCTTCAAATGTTACTCCGCAAATATTCAATTTTTCAAGAAAATTATTAAGCTGTTTTTTAGTTGGAATTTTGTTATCCCATGTTTTATCATGCCATTTTATAAGTGTTGTTACTTTCAATATTTCTTTTTCTTCGAATCCTATTTCTTTTAAAATTTTTTCAGTTTTTTCTATTGATTTTTGTTCGTGGTTATAGTAAACAGCCTTATGGCCAGATATACCACATTGATATTTTTTTGTTTCAAGTTTTCCTATATCGTGAAGAAGCGCTGCTAATTTGAGATATATTTTATTATTTTTTATTCCTTCCATGCAAAAAATGGAATGATATAACAGGTCATGTATTTGATTTGGTTCTTCCAAATAAAAATATTGCATTTTTTTCAGTTCAGATATTATTTCGAATAAGTCTTCTATGTTTTCTCTTACTCCATTGTATTCTAACAGGATTTCCAGTATTTCTTTGCTGTCGAACAGTTTAATCGCCCCCCCAAGTATTGTTTTTATATACAAAAATATTATATAATTATACAAAAATATTATATAATATATTTGTAATTTTTTCAAAATGTTTTTAATATTCCGAATAATGCTGAAAAAATAAGAAATTCGGGGAATATTCCAAGAATTATCGCTAATACGAATACAATAGGAAGTTTTGTAAAATTGTAAAGAAAAATATCAGTCCCATATTTTACCTTGGCTTTTTGTATTTCATCCATACCTGGATTGTTTTCATATATTTTGATTGTTATTTTATCGCTTAAATTTTCAAGAAAAGATTTGATATTCATCTTTATCCCCCTATCTTCTTAAATTTTCCAACAATAAAAGTATATTTTTTTGTTCTATTTCCAATTATTTGCATGTATAAACGGATATTTTTCATGCGCGAACGAATGCCTTTTTGTGCGCCTTATCCCTATTTTCTTTGCTTTTATGGTTGTCTCAAGTTTGCAAAATACTGATAGCCATTCTTTTTTTATTATTATTTTTTTTTAAACATAGAATAGTATTGCGAAAATTTGGAACGTAAGAGGGGGTTCCGTATGATCAATAGCAGACGTCTATCACAGATAGAAGAAATGGTAAAAAATAATGAAGAACTTGATTTAGAACAAATAAAGTATCTGATGTACAAAACAGCCAATAAAGAAGATTATCTTACACTTAATTATATAGAAAAAAAAATAAAAGAGAATTATGGGAGTAATTTTATGAACCATTCAAGAGACAAGATAGCTTATTTGACACAATTGCTTCTTAATGATGATCCTAATGAAATATATAAATTTTACAGAGGGGTTTTTAATGAATATATGAAGCAGCAAAATTTTAAGTTTGAAGCGATAACAAGTTTTAATCTTCTTTTTATGGCACATATGCATATCGCCCTCAAAATTATAAGGGCTAGTAATAATTGATATCAGGGGGTGATTTTTATGGATAATGAAAAAAAAGTTGTATTATGTTATTCTCGTGATACATTGGAACCTGTAGAACTTCTTGAAGAAGACAGGTTCCTTAATATGCTTGTTATAGGACCAACAGGAACAGGAAAATCATCGCAAATATTTACACCGCTCATTTTCCAGGATTTAATGAACCAGGATTGTGGTGTTACGGTTATAGATCCAAAAGAGGATTTGGCTGAATTTATATACAGTTTGCGCGATGATTTCCCGACAAGAAATATTATATATGTTGATCCGACAAATGAATTTTGTCCTAAAATTAATCCCTTTAAGGGAAGTGAAGAAGTTGTAATCAAGAATTTATTGAAGATATTTTCACCAACATTTTTGACAACATCAAACGCAGAAAAACAGGAAATCGAATTGAACAGAAACCTGCTGATAAAATCAATAACACTTTTAAAAAGATTTCCTTCTTTATGTGGGGATAATCTGAATATTAAAACTTTCGCAGATTTTATTTCTAACAGGTATAATGAACCAAGGGCTAAAATTGCAAAACTTGTGGAAGTCCTTAAAAGGGAAAGCAAATCTTTTGATTTAGTTGATATTTGTGAATGGTTTTTATTTCAATTTTTTGAACCAAGAACTGGATTGTATGAAAAATGCTCATACCTGCGTACAAGAATAGAAGAATTGGCTACTAATGTATATCTGTCAAGAATTTTAACACCAGAAAATAAAGACAACAATGTTCTTAATTTCGACGAACACCTTGCAAAAGGCGATGTCGTTATAATAAACACAAAAAATACAATTTTGGGACATCTTGGAAAAACTTTCGGCGAATTTATAATGTTGTCATATTTGAATTCAGTATTCAGAAGAAAGCATTATAGCGCAGAAAAGAAAATTACTGAATTAAAGCCGAATTTCCTATATGTTGATGAATTTTCAACTTTTTCACCAGTCCTGACTGATTTGTTTACACAAGGAAGAGCTTTTAAAATAGGAATTCACATTGCTGTTCAAAATAGAACTTTATTGAGAATGTGTGGTGGGGAAGATTCTGAAAAACAGGCATTTTTAATAGAAGCAAACGCAAGAAACATAGTTGTATTCCCTGGTCTAAACGGGGAAGATGTAAAATACTATTCTGAACAATTCTTCAATCTTTCACCACAGCAAATTATGTATAGACCATTTGGACAAATAGTTTACAGAATTGTAAAAAACAGGACTGTACAATTGCCAGCTATAGGACTTGTATTCTTTATTGATGAAGTACCTCATACTAATTCAATAGAACAAGAATTTAACGGAGAATCAGCAAGAATTCTCCCATCCTCTATAGGAGGGAGATGAATTGCTGAATAGTTGATAAAATATAAAAATAATAATATAATAAGAATAGAAAGGTGGGTGAAAAAGTGATACGTTGCTTAAAAACTGCATTCAAAACATCTAAAACCAATCTAAACAGATTATATGAATGCAATTGTATATCAGCGCAAATATGGAATGATTGTTTAGATATTGCTAAACAATACTCTCTTGCTAATGATGGTAAACTAACCAAAAATTAAGCCAATGGCAATTCGGCAAACTATATAAATATTTGGAGTACAAATTAAAAGCAGAAGGAATAAGTATAAGTAAAATAAATGAAGGATATACAACGCAAACATGTCCTGTTTGTGGTAGAAGGAATAAAACTTCTACAAGAAATTATGTATGTAAATGTGGATATAAAGAGCATAGAGACATACATGGAAGCAAAAATATATTATCTAAGTATAAATATAATGATATAAGGTACTTAGGAGAAACAAAAGAAATAAAGT
>Ga0209608_1002740_pt1 | contig 11994 bp, 15 predicted proteins | sample AD_UKC130_MetaG_FD_184428 | JGI IMG/M metagenome (GOLD analysis project Ga0209608, IMG submission 184428) | Active sludge microbial communities of municipal wastewater-treating anaerobic digesters from Canada - AD_UKC130_MetaG (SPAdes) (version 2) | ecosystem: Engineered > Bioreactor > Anaerobic... | reverse complement strand
ATTCCTCCTTTACAGCACCTTAAAAATTATTTTACCTTGAATTTTCGATCACTTTCAAATTCCTTCTCTATTTCAATCCATAAATCAATTACTGCATTCTTTAACTCATCTTCTAAATTATCAGCCTCTACAATCTTAATAGCTTCCTTAAGTGAATTGCTTAACTTTCTACCATTCAATTCATATACGGAAGTACCTAATGTAGACTTCAAAAACTGTAAGTTTTCCTTAATGTCATCTATACCATAATCATAAATAATTGATATTGTAGCCCTATTGTATGGTTTCCATACTGACGACTTAAACACCTCTATTTCAGACTCTACACCAATGACTTTCTTAATTTTCTTACCCTTAATAGTTTTCTCCTCAGTAATCTTCTCAGAGCCAACACAACGGAGTCTAAGACTGGAATAGAAACCAACTGCCTCACCACCTGGAGCCTTATACCGCTGTCCATAAGGGCCAGCATCCAAATTTTGCCTAACTTGATTGGAACATACCATAAGAAAGTTTTTCTCTCTCAATGTTCGACATGTTAACCTTAGTTGTTCACTAAATTCTTTAGCCCTACGCATGCCGTATTGGTCTTTACCATCAGCTTCCCATTCGGTAGTTAGAGCAGCCAAGCTATCTACAAATATACCATGCACCTTATCCTTAGGCTCTGGATTCCATTTTCTAACTGGCTCAAATACTTCAGCCACAGTAGCAGGAATATCATAGTCAGTCTCTTCAATATTTAAGCCAAATAACTTAGCAAATTGTTTATTCAGACGAGCCTCTGGATCACGAAACATAATCTGCCCACCTTGCCTAACTACATTTCCTGCTATTTCGCAAAGCAGGACGGTTTTACCCGTCCCGCTTGGCCCAAATATCTCTACAAGAATTCCGCTTGGGATACCACCCCCTCTAACCCTGCCACCACTAATAGCTAAATCAAGTAAAGTGGAACCTGTAGAGATCATCACCTCCTCATTGCCAGCAAATGGCTTAAGCTCTTCTAATTCCTGCATGCTATGTTCTTCTATTTGTTCACTCAATTTACGCCTACCCACCTAACTCATCCTTAGCATCAGCACAGGCATTCCACTCAGTGCATTCTGCACATTCTGGGTATGCCCCTTCATCTTTACCAAATACATGACCGTGTGGGCATTCCCCGTCTGCTACTGCTGACTTAGCTATAGTTGGTTTAGTTACAATTGTCTTAGATTTACGAGGAGATTTATCTTCTTCATCCACAACCAACTCTTCTATAACTTCGTCAACTGCATTATCCACATCAGTAACAGCATCATCTTCACTATCAAAGAATTTAGCCTCAATTTGTTCATATGGAAGCACAACCAATACTTCATCTAAATTAGGCACTTTGTCAAGAATGCTCTTATCATACTTCTTTTCTCTCTTCTCAAAATCAATTCTACTGGTATCTGCAAACTTATTCTTACCAAACTGCTCTTCAGTAAATCTAATTCTAAGAGTATACCCATCCTCTAAATCTGGAAAATTAGCATATTCTGGATTTTCCTCAAGCTCTGTACTAAGTTTATTCTGAAACAAGTGATCACTAATGTCCCAAACATAAGGCCTTTCCTCATAGTTCTTATTGTCTAAAGGAACAACTATATATAAATTACGTAAATATGTCTTTAATGCCTTAACAGAGTCATCTCTCCAATCTTTACCTTCTTTCAATAACCTTTGTTTATACTCACATATTGGACAACGCTTACCAATACTTGTAGGACACACTAAAGGCATATTATTATATCCAATATTCCTATGAAGCTTAAATGGTCTCTTATACCACAAAGCTCCAGGAACCGCAATGCCTAATTCATCATCTCTATCTGGATGATTAGGATCAGTAACCACATATGGTAAAATATCAAGTTTAACTCTGCTACCAGGTTCCTCCTTAAATACATTAACACCCTTTGGTAATTTCAAATAACCATATTGACTTTTCTGACTCTTTTGTTTTTCAATATTAGCTCTTACCTTATCTGCAAAACTAATTTTCTTTTTTTCCATTTAAATAACCCTCCTTAATTTCTTTCTTTAAAACTTCTCCAATTGCCTTTACCCTACCCATGTGATACATTAAACTAAGTAGATAAAGGTAATATGGAAACACCAAAATTATACCACTAATTAACAAAACCCACAATAATAATTGCATCTAGTTCTCCTTTCCTATTTTAATCATTTTATTTATTTCTCTTTGCCTTTCTGCTTGTTTCTTCTCCCACTCCTCCGATAAATCTCTTGGTGTTGTAGGCCCTGCAAAGTAAGACATACCCAACAACTTAACTAAATTCTCCAATGCTGATTTCTTTTGATCCATTGCCCTAACTGCAGCTTGTGCCATCTCATACTCATACTTAGCTTCAATATACTCCTTATTTGCTTCTTCATATTCTGGTTGAAGTAAGATAGTATTCTCAAGTGCAACTTCAGTAATCTTAGCCAAACCATACTTATCTGGATTAGATCGTATCTCCTTGTCAAGTTTAGCTTTAAGTACATCTAACCTCTCCGATGCTAAATCCAATGCTTTTTTAGCATGAACCATATGAGCACAATATCTCATCATTAACATTGGTTGCATTTTCCATTCCAAATCCAATGCAGTTTCATCAATGTTAATATCTTGCTCATAATTCAAATCCACTTCTTTCACCTCCGTTAACACCCAGGGTATGGTAGAAGTTCCTTATTACCAACATATTTACTAATGTCTTTGTAGACCCAACATATCCAAGTGTTGCCATCATATTGACTTGGAAAATAAATCTTGTCTTTATCTTCAGCCACAAACCTGGGCATGTGTGGCACTCCAAAAGCAGTATTAAATTCAACATCTAAAATAGGATGATTTAAGTCAATTTCTATAGACGCTTCCACTTCATCTTCATCAGCCCAACCAGGATAAGAAACAGGCCCTAAATCTTCATCTTCTTTGAGAGGTTGATATATTATCCTACCATTCTCAAAATCAAATCCTTTATTTTTTAATTCCTCCCTTAAAGTAGCCATTTTTAAACCTCCTAAAAGATATTATTTCCCCACCACACAAGTAATTATAACACACCATTAAATATTTGTCAAGTTCTTATTATGGTATAACATGCAAATACCAACTTAGGAAAACTGCCCCAAAATGGATCAATAAATTGCTCCATAACTATCCCAGCTTGATCATTCTCCCCCTTCAATAGAATTGCTTGACAATACCCCAACACCATTCTTCTAGTAGCCTCTACATCTTGATCCTTAAGCCCAGCTAGTATATTAGCTACCTTTTTCCAACCATCTTTTTTAATTAAAGCACGACATAATTCTATAACTTGTGATTGTTGTTCTGCTGTTCGTTTAGCTACTTCCAACCGCTTCTCCTGTGGTACGGATAATACTTGTTCCAATATTTGCAATGCATTGCGTGGACGACCCAAACTATCTTGAATAATCTGCTCAAACACAACTCTAGGCAAGCTCTCATTTTCAGCCTTTACCACAGCCCTAAGTAATTTCATCATATCATCTTCATCCAATGGCCTAACTTGAAATTGACTACAACGACCTCTTATAGTTGGTAGAAGTTTATCTGGTTCAGTTGTGCATAGAATAAAATATACATGTTCAGGAGTATCCTCTAGTGCTTTAAGTAATGAATTCTGTGCGTCATTAGTTAACTTTTGCACTTCATCTAATATCCAAACTTGACAATTTCCCTTTAGAGGTAAATATTGCATTTGTCTAATTATTTCACGAACAGTATCTATTCCTCTAAAATCAGCCATGTTAAGCTCATGTATATCTTCATTAGAACAACCTAACTTATTAGCAACAATTCGAGCTAATGTAGTTTTGCCACAACCAGTTTCACCATGAAACAGAAAGACATGTGGCTTCTCCTCTTTTGACAGTAACCCTCTTAATGCTTCAACTACTTCCTCATTACCTATAAACTCGCTAAAATCTTTAGGACGATACTTTTGATACAATGGCATTATTAAATCCCTCCATCATATTCTTTTTTATCAGCCCAACTACCGTCTACTGGTGTAACATCTGCTTCAACTGATAATGGCACAATAATCCACTTCCATATTCTTGGTAATTTTACTGTAGCTACCCTTCTAACCGTTTTAATTACATGTTCCAATTCGTCTGGATGTACATCAAGCAAGATAGAATCATGAATTTGCCCTACTAACCTACTATCCCAATTCTCCTTTCGCATAATCTTATCAACTTCAATAAAAGTTTTCAATAAACAATGAAATGCAGCACCTTGAACAGGATAGTTAACTACCTCATTTCTTCGCATTATACCAGAACATCTAAATCCTGTCAAGAGATCAAAATAGCCTTTTCTCTGATATTCTCTATACCAATCCTCTCTCCATTGACCATAGACACCAAATTTATTGTGCCAAAAATCATGTTCTATTTTCTTCATATGCTCAATAAAATCATCTAAGGATTTTATACCATGCTCTATAAAATGCTCACCTATTGTTCTATCATTCACTATCTTAATACCCTGGTTCTTTCTCCATTTACCCTTAGGAAGTTTACACCAATCACAAGCTATACTAACTGCATTGTTACCATAATAATCTCCATAAAACTGTGGAAACACAAATCCATTTTTAGTAGCATCACGTAATACCTTAAACTCAGGAACTTTGCTTACACCACCAGCTTTATCTATTAAATTCATGTAATCATACAGCATAAATATCTGTATAGCCATATCACCATGCATGTCTGACTCTGGATTGGTCAAATATCTAATTAAATTAGGGTCTTTATTAATACATGCTGAAATAGAGACTTCCAATGCATGATAATCAATTTCTACAAGTTGATGTCCTGGACGAGCATATAAAGCCCTTCTGCAAATAGCCATAGTTTCAGCATCCCGCCTAGGAATATTTTGTATGTTAGGAGATTGACAAGAAGACCTATAAGTCTTTACTGTATGCAAATTAAAGAATGGATGTAAATAACCATTATTCTGTTCACGTAAAAATGAGTCTAAATAAGTATCTCTAATCTTCTTAAACTTACGAATCTCCTTAATCCACTTTAATTCTGGTAAATCCAATTGCATCAAAGCTTCTTCATCTGTAGCTCCTTTGCCACTAACCGTAAGCTTAGGAGGTTCTATTTTCATGATATGATATAGTATATAACCTAATTGATGATTACTATCCAAGTTAGTCTTGTCTTTATAGACCTTATTCCAAATATGATATAGCTTAGTCTCCTTAAATTTCTCATATGCTCTGTTTATTTTATTTGTTAATAATTTCTTTTGCTTTTCACAATAATTCACATCAAGTCGTATACCTTGACGTTCTGCTCTAGCTAATGCTAATGTACCTTCATGAAACAACTGATAAGCATCTTTAGTTGTAGCTTGCTCAATCATGTTCATCACCAAATCCTATTAACTTCATCTGCCTCATGGCAAGCCTATAACCAAACAAACTATCCAATCCACAATAGGTAAACAATTCTTTTCTTTTAATAGGATTGGCTACTAATTCCATTACTCTGTTAGTAGAGTTAGCATTCTTATCATCTGTACTATGTAAATACTTTTCTATAGCACTATCATAATCCACAACACCAAAATTAACATATACTTGAAACTTAAGGCTAGATATCTCAGTTCTGTTATCCAGTATATGAGCAGCTATCATGCTATCCCAAATCCAAGGATTGACACTTATGCCATAGATGACATTTAGCCATGTATCCTCATACTTCATATTGTGGGCCATTTTACCTACATTGGGATTTTCCAATAAATCTTTAAGTGCATTGATTTCCTCATCCGTATCTGGTGCAGGTAAAACATAGACATTATTTTCACTATTGCAAATTGATATGCATACTATTTTATGCTGATCTTTGTTATATGGTTTAAGTCCAGTTGTTTCAATATCAATAAATATATTATCTGAACCCATTAACTTATTCAAAATATTAACTATTTCAAGCTTAGGAATAATTTTAACATATTTACTTTCATTTTCAAATTTTGGAAATGGTGTTGTTATTAAACCAGCTATTCTTTCTAAATCCTGTAACCATACAGTTTCAACTCCTGGAGCATCTTCTTGCCTAATAATATAACTTGGGTGCAAGGTTGGACATATCCAAGCATTAAGTTCTCTATCTGGGATAGTCCAACCTCTCCACTTAGTTATAGTTCCCAAGTTCTTTTTCCACCTATCACCAATTACTGATTGCACAGCACTATTACCCAATAACACAATTATTTTAGGCTTATGCATTCTAATACAGTTAAATACTCTATTTCTGCAATATGCAATTTCTTTGCTTGTAGGTGTTCGGTTATTTCCATTATCATCCATAGTCCTACAATTAACTGCATTGATATTCAAACAATCCTCAAATAAATCTATGTCTACCTCAGCATAGGCTTTCTGCAAAGCCTGCCCTGCTCTACCTTGAAATGGTTTACCAGTTGCATCTTCCTGTTCACCAGGAGCTTCACCAATATTCAATATGCCCTTCTTGAAATTACCATAGGGCTTCATTTGTGGAGTTTTAACTTTAGTGTTTAATCCACACCCTAAACAACTGGTATCTATGACATTATTAAACAAAGAACCTTGCATGTTACTCAGTCCTTATTGCTAATGCTATCACATGCTCCCAACTATCATTTTGAAACTTAATGCAACGATCTCCTACAATACATCTATCAGTCTTATCTACTATATCCCTAAGCAACAATGGATTAGCAGAAAAACTAATCGGGCTTCCATCATAGTCTAATTCAATAAATTCCTCAAACCAACCAGAATCACTACGTATTTTCACCTTAAATAACTTATCCTTAAATGAGACATCTAGTAATGGTATGCCTGTTCTGATCAAATCATAAGAATTGAAGTTTTTAGCAAATACTAAAGCTCTATCCAACATATCAACTAAGTTATGAGGAAACACAACTTCTTCCCCTTGAACGTCTAATATGCCAGTTTCATCTATGTTTGGAAAACGTCCATCAAACAATCTACAAGAAAACACCAAACCACTATCATCTCTAAAATGTATCCAGCTATTGCCAAAAGACATTTCAGTAAATTCATAGTCAAGTAATGCTTTAACTGAGCTTGAACGAATCAAAACGGACTTAGGAAAGGTACTATCAACTTTATACCTTGTAATCCTAACATTATCTGTTGCCTCAACAAAACCATCTTTGTTCAAATGCACACAAGTAAATGCTGGAATTCCTATATCTCTAGCACAGGAAAATAATGAAAAGGCTAATGCTTCCTTTAAGTTAGATGGTACAGGAATCCAAGAATCTGCACTAGAGCGTTCTACCTCATCTAAAGGCAAAACTATATCACTCTGCAAAATAAAACCAGCCTTTGATTTATCTGCCTGCACTATAAGGTTGTTATCCTGTACACTTAGAAATACTTCATTAGAGGATAATTTATTTAATAACTCATAAAACTCCTTTGCCTCTATGGCTCCTATAAAATCAAGTTCCTTGATTGGATAAGACACACTTATAGAATCATTATATGTTACTACCTTACCACCAATAAAGGCAAAAGTAGTAGACTGTTGTATTATCTCTCTCTTAGCTAAACCTGGTTTCACCTTATCCAAAATATTGATTAGTTCTTGTCTGTTAATTTGCACCATTATTCAATTCCTCCTTAAATTTTTGTTTATATTTTATTACATTCCTAAATTGTTTCCCACATTTCCTTTTATTCTTTACTGTACTCCTGGCATCAATATAAGACAATAAAACTCCCCAATCACATCCCTCCTCAGCATGTAATTTAGGATTACTCTCTATAGAATATGCTGTTTTTGCAACAAAATACACAATCATATTAGCAAATTTGGTGTATCAAAATAGGTAGGCACAAAATTATCATGCAGCTTACTACAAAACCGTAGAAAAAAACGAGCATTGAATTCAAATCGTAGAGCATCATCACTACATAATCCCTCCTCAATCACAACTTCCTTTTCATTTTTAGCATCCCAAACCACCTTACCCAATGTATAACCCATTTCATCTATATAACGTAAAATTATGCTCTTAAGCCAATCTCCACATGTCCATATACTCAAAATTCTCCTTTTATGTGGCTTGGCCGTAATCTTGACCCGCATTGGTTGGACATTATAATTCCATTCTCCATCAACATACTTAGGAACAAATATCATGCCATAACCACCACATTTTATAAAAGTAGATGCATCTACTGAATACCAAGGATATCTTCGCAGTATTTCAAAATTAGCAATAGCTAAACCATGTGTCTTTATCACAGGCATCTTGGTAACAGGATCACTGATATACCTAAATATTGTATCAGCCCACCTAAAATAATGTGCCTTATCTACTTCTTGACCTAATCCACCTATAGCTATATAATCATAACCTTTATCCATATATTTCTTTACCCAAGATATATCCGTCAAATAATGAATGACAGGCATAGGTCTTAGGTTGTGTTCCTTCTCTAAGTATTCATGTATCTTAAAGGTAAGCTCAGGATTGCCTATTGCATCCACATTGACATAGTAATCAATATACTCACTATAGTATTTTACAAAATCAGCATAAGCATCCACATATCGCTTGAATTCATCCGTATAATACCAATCGTAACACTTATTCATAAATCCGTTACCTGTATTCATAATATGTCTATTATACAACGAATGTGCCCCAGAGTCAAGCAGTAATGGAATATTCCTCAACTTGCTATCATCTCCACACCATTCTCATTGTCCTCAAATACAGATACATAAACAGGCCCAAATAAAACCATCAATTTCCTACAGATATCCTCACAACTCATATCACCTAAATCGTTATTTCGCCAATTATTCTCAATAAAGTAATTAATCTTATTTTTCAATCGAATAAACTCAAGCTCACGATCACTATCATTAGAAACATTAAATTTCATAGTAACATAAAATATATGCCTGTGAGGATATCGTAAGTAGGAAACATCATCATATGGACAATCATACCAAGCATGTATGGCCTCAAATTGTGTGGTAATAATTACATTCGTAAACATTACTTCATTACCTCCAACATCTTTGATATAGCTGATTCACAATAAGGCTTGGCAAAATCTCTAGCATGTACTTTAGCTTGCTCTGATGCTATATAAAATGTATCCGAATTGCTTAATAACTTTTCAACAAATGAAATTACATCAGCATCATCATGTCTCAAGAATATATTATTAGCAAATAATTCAGAATAGCTTAATCTATCAGGCACAACAGGAATACAACCACAGAATAAGGACTCCAACATAGCTATACCAAAGGTCTCTTGTTTAGCAAAGGAAACAGCTATTTTAGCCCTATTTAATAAATCATAGTATTCCTTTTTATTCTTACATACTTCCTTAGTCTTGACAAACTTCCAATTAGGATAATCAAACCTAAGCATAACAGCAAGTCTATCAAATAATTGTGGTTGTTTTTCTGGATCAAGCCTATGTGGAAACACTACTATATTTTCCTTCTTTACATCTTTAACAAATTCATCTGGATATATAGGTAAGCCAGTAACAACTACTTGATCAGCATTCAAAATTCGTTTTGATAATAACAATCGTTTATGATATTCCGTAGCAACAAATATCTTATCAATAAATCTAAACCAACCATTCTCAATATATTCAGCCCAGCAAGTCATACCCTTTCTGGACAAGAAATCATTCTCATCCCAAGTACCAGCATGAAGAATACCCATAATTTTAAAATTAAGATGCAAACCTTGTCTGATATATTGTAACATTTCAATTCCAGGAAACCATAAATCGTGAAAGAATATTACATCTCCATCTTTAATCTCACCTTTATGAAATAAAACACACAGTTCTTCTAATTGTGATGCTTTATAATAATTTGTGTCAATTACATCTAAAAAACTACCAACAGAAATATTGCTTTGTAAACGACTTCCACCTACAGTTATAAAATCAATATTATGTTTCATAAATTCCATAGGAAACCAATAATTCCATTGTAATGAATAACGCTCTTCTAAACTCTCTATTGGAACATTTATAATCTTCATCAAACAAACCTCCTTATAGAATCTTTAAATATGGCCCAATGTAACAACATTGGACTTCTCATGTAACATCTAGCACATATATTTCTATAATTTCCTGCCCTATGCTCTTCTCTTAATTTAACAACTTCATCATTGTACAAATTCCATATTTCATATAACGACAATTCCTTTATGTTTCCATAAACCGTATCATCACCAAATGAAAAACAACAAGGCACCACATTACCATTAGCTTGTATAGAAACACTTAACCATGGATTCAAACACAATTCCTTTTCTACTGGTAGTCTATCTGGTTTATCAAATATGGTCATAAAACAATCTGGAACAGTCCTAATATTAAACATCGGTAAAACAAGTTCATGCTTAAACTCTGCATTCAATATCTCATAATCTAAATCCCAATCAGGCAGTTCTATTATCTGCAAATCAATGGCTGGTTTACCATAACGATAGGCCCTCTGTACAAAACGTCTAATTCTATCTATTGCTGTAGGATCATTCTTAATGGCATTGTAATTGATAGTTACATAATCCAATTCAAACAAACAATCCAAATCCAAATTAGTGCCATTTGTGCTCAATCCAAGAGCTACAAATGGCTTAAGCTTGTTGATTATTTTATCTAACTGTGGATGTAAGGTAGGCTCACCCGACATCTGCAATTCCACAAAATATGAATTTTCAAAAGATCGTTCCCTAATTAACTTATCTATCAAAGCCAAATCGATAAATTCAGTTTCATCTTTCCTATGGAAAAATAACCTTGCACACATAGAACAACTTAAATTACACTTTCTACTAACTTCAATTTGATATATTTCAGGTGTATCTGGAATAAAAACATTTACAGGCAAATCATTAATCTTCACTACCATCTTTATCACCCTTTTTCAAAAATTCTGGTTTAACATAATATTTCACATATGGCTTTCCTTCTACAGGAACAGAATAAATATATCCCTTTCGTTTTAATGAGTTAAGATGTGATATAACTCTAGTTTCCTTAAGATCAAATATATTAATTAATTCCATTGATAATGTTGGTAATCCTTTGCTACTTTTGTAAATTAAATATAAATCTATTTTTGCTGCAGATGTTTTTATGCCTTGACCAAATATAGTCTTGTCATTTTCTATATAATCACTAAAATCAGTATCAAAAAATCCATGATCATATTTATAAACAGTAGTATCAAGTTCAATCATAGTTTCATTTAATTTTTTAAGTATTTCATCATCTATCAGCTTGAATTCATTAGACATACCTAAGGCAACCCTACCATCTTATGAATTTGCATACAAAGTATAGATCGGTCTAAAACATAGGCAGGCAAAGTATCAATTAACATCCTGTATATATCAACATCACCATCAACTGGACTAAATACAAAATTGCCAGAAAATAAATCACTGCGTATAAACATGTCAACATATTCCATAGCAAAATTCAAATCATTTTTATCAGCAATGACAAACTTAATATCCATAGGTCCATCATTATTCCCAGCTATCAAACGGAACAAATCATATTCAGTAGGAGCAGGCATAGCTTCTATCATACCACTGCTTGGACATTTGATATCCACTTCCCATCCTAAATTGAAACTGCTAAAAGGAATTTCATAGGAGCCACTGGTTTCAATTTGAACTAATTTGCCCATACCACACAGGGTATTTACCAATTCCTCAAATTCATTAGGATTTTGTAAAAGTGGCTCACCACCTGTTATCAAAACATTTCTGGTTTTACACAGCCTAACTATTTCCTCTGGTGTGTATTCTACACCTCCATCAAAAGATTGAGTTTCCTTAGCATCACACCAAGCACAATTTAAATTACAGCCTTGAAA
>Ga0209608_1002736_pt1 | contig 12006 bp, 9 predicted proteins | sample AD_UKC130_MetaG_FD_184428 | JGI IMG/M metagenome (GOLD analysis project Ga0209608, IMG submission 184428) | Active sludge microbial communities of municipal wastewater-treating anaerobic digesters from Canada - AD_UKC130_MetaG (SPAdes) (version 2) | ecosystem: Engineered > Bioreactor > Anaerobic... | reverse complement strand
GAGAACCAACCAGGTAATTATCGTCCAGGGACCGCTTCACCAACTTTTGGGCAATTAGATACAAAACGGCGTAACCATGGCCAATAATACTCTTCAGTTCCCATTCCAACCTGTCTGCCACCACTTGCGGCAGGGGATCCCCATAGATCTCCTTCCCCCGTTTGTAGGCCATCTCCCGGATCTCTTCATCAGCCCCTTCAATAATTGGCGGGTAAAACTCTTCCGGGACCGGTATAATCTCCTCGATCTGGTCGGCGATCTTCCGGGGATTGTCGATCACAACTTCCTTGGCCAGCTCCGGACCAAGGTAGGCGAATTCCGCCAGCATCTCATCGGTGGTGCGAAAATAAAGGGGTGGCTGATGATCCGCATCCTCATAACCTTGTCCGGCCAGGAGGATCCGGCGGAAGATCTCATCCTTCGGTCGGAAGAAGTGAACATCCCCGGTGGCCACCACCGGTTTGTTCAGCTCTTTGCCCAGCTCCACAATGCGGCGGTTCAAGCGCTGCAGATCCTCCCGGGTGACCCGGCCCTCCCGGACCATAAACTCATTGTTGGCAATGGGCTGGATCTCCAGGAAATCGTAGAATTCGGCGATCTTCCGTACCCGTTCGCCATTGGGGTTCTCCAGCATGGCCTGGAAAAACTCCCCGGCCTCACAGGCGGTCCCCAGGATCAAGCCCTCCCTGTTCTCCACCAACAACGAACGGGGAATCCGGGGATGGCGGTGAAAATAGTCCACATGGGAGCGGGAAACCAGCCGGTATAGGTTCTTTAGTCCCGCCTGATTCTTGGCAAAGATGGTTATATGGTAGGTCTTCAGGTTGTCCGAGAGTTCACCGGCTAAAGAGTTAATCCCGGTAAAATCGCGAATCCCCTTTTCTTCTACCAGTTTAAGGCCTTTGATTAACAGTTCGCCGGTGGCCCGGGCATCGTCCACAGCACGATGATGGTTCTCCAGATGAATACCCAGTTCTTTCACAGCAGTGCCCAGTTTATGGTTCTTCCATTCGGGCCAGAGTACCCGGGCCAAGCCCAAGGTATCCAGGACCGGCGGAAGGATGGCCTGTTGCAAATGCTTTTGAATATGAAACGTAAGAAAACCCACGTCAAAAGAGGCGTTATGGGCGCACCAGACCGCATCGCCCACAAAATCCAAGAAGCTTTGGAGGGCCTCCTGCGGCAGGGGCGCATCTTGTACCATTTGGGGCGTAATGCCCGTCAATTGTTGAATATTCCGGGGAATCTCCTTGCCCGGCCGGACAAAGGTCTGAAACTCTTCCACCAACCGGCCTTGGTGCAAGCGGACGGCGCCAATCTCAATAATCTCGTCCATGGCCGGATAAAAGCCGGTGGTCTCAATATCCACGATAACGATGTCATGCTCCGCCCAACCTCCTCCGGGCGCCCGGAGGATGATGGGATCTTTATCGTTGACCAAATATCCTTCCATCCCATAGAGCACTTTAATCCCGCATTTTTTGGCGACTTCATAAGCCTCGGGGAAGGCCTGCACCACACCATGGTCAGTGATGGCAATGGCCGGATGCCCCCAGGTCGCAGCAGTTTTAATCGCCTTCGCCACGTCCAGAGTGCTGTCCATGGCAGACATCTTTGTATGCAGATGCAGCTCCACCCGCTTCTCCGCCGCCTCATCCTTTAGTTCAACGGGCGGCAAAAGCTGCAGGTCATTACCCATGATGTTCAACTCGTTGGCAAAACGGTCCATTTGCAGATCACCTTTGATCCGCACCCGCTGCCCCGGTCCAACTTTGTCGGAGATATCCTCATCCTTGCGTTGAAAGAACTTCACCGTGATCGAATCGGTCTCATCGGTCACGTCCATTGTCCACAGGAGTTTCCCGGACTTAAGCGTCCGGCTCTCGAACCGGAAAATTTCACCTTCGATGATTACACCCTTCTCCTCTTCTTCAGTCAACTCATGGATGGGCCTGGCTTCCCCTTTTATCTCCTTGCCCAGCAGCACCGAGCCATTGACTGGACTACCGCCTGCCTTGGCACCGTTCTTTGCCGGAACGGAATTAATGAGTGAAGCCAAGTAGGCTTCTTCCTCCTGTTGCCTTTGCTCCTCCAACTCCGGAGAAATGCCAAATCCGGGCTCCAGCCGGAAATGGATTACCGCCGGCTCGCCGGTTTCTTCCCAGATCACCTGCTTGAGGTGGTCAACTTTTTTGTTCAGGTAATCAATGCCCGCCTGGTCCCCCACCGTCCATTCCAAAGCACCCTCGCCCATCCATTGGGGCGGCGTTTCGGTCAGCCAACCGATGGCGGCCGGCAATTCTTCCCGCAAACGCTTATAGATTTTCGGCCAAAGCTGCGCCAGCCGTTCAGCCGGCGGCGCCAGGTCCGCCCGGGAGATAAAGCGCAGATCCACCTGGGAAACTGCCCCGATGGCCTTTTGCACTACATCTGTTACCTCCTGCTGGACTTCTGCCGGCACCAGTTTTGGCGTATACAAAGTCAGGGTCCAACTCCGCTCTTCCACATGAACAAGGACTTCCCGGATATATGCTGATTCAATGAAATGGCGGGCAGCATGAGAAAGAGGGATCTCCTCAATCCCTCCAAGAATCCCGCTGAGATGTCTTTTAACCGGTTGCACTACATATGATTGGCCCATGGGCAACCTCCAAGAGCAAATTTTTTGTTATCGATTGGGAATCTTATGCCGAAAGGCTGCAAGAATCTCCCAGTACATCTTGAGCCGGGCGACAAAACCTTTTAAAAAGCCGCGTTTTTCTTCCTTCATCACCTGGGTGATGCCACTGAGAGTAACCTTCTGAACCCGGTGGCCCTTTTGTTTGGCATAGCGGCTGATGGTAATGTCCACCCCATAACGGGTCAGTTCCAAATCGGACAGGCCGTCAAAGATTGCCCGGACAATCGCCCGTTGCCCGCTGAGGAAGGGCGTCAACCGTTGGGAGAGATCGGTCAAACGCCGGCCAGAACGAAACATGCCCACGGTCATATCGACGCGGCCTTTCTTCACCGGCAAAAGGAGATGGATGATGTGACGGGGAGTCAGCCCGATCAGGTCCGCGTCCAAGAGGACAATAACATCGGCATCCGTAGCGTTCACCCCGGCAAACACCGCTGCTCCTTTCCCCTGGTTCTGCGGCAACTCGATGACTTTGGCCCCGGCTTCGGCAGCCACTTTGGCTGTACCATCGGTGGAGCCGTCGCTAACAACGATGACGTCAGTCAAATCCCGGCAATTTTTGGCGACACGGACCACCTGGGCGATGGTACCTTCCTCGTTATATGCTGGGATCACTGCGACCGCTTTCATGCATCCAACTCCTTCTCTATCCGTTGCAGTTCACCGGCGAGGTAGGCTTGGACCCTTTCCACCGTCTCGGCAATAGGCCAACGCAGGTCCTCCCGTGTAGCCCGGACCCGCACCTCCACTTCACCGGTGGCCAAACCCTTCGGTCCAACAGTAAGTCGTAAGGGGATCCCCATCAAATCCGCATCTTTAAACTTGACACCGGGACGTTCGTCCCTGTCGTCCAGAAGCACTTCAATTCCTGCCTTGGTCAAAGCCCGATAAAGCTCCTCTGCGGCAGGCAATTGGTCCTTACTGATAGCTATAATCTCAACATGGAAGGGGGCAATCGGCACCGGCCAGATAATACCGTCATCATCATGCAACTGCTCAATGGCAGCGGCCACCGTCCTGGTGACGCCAATCCCGTAACAACCCATGATGATGGTCTGTTCTTTGCCGGCTTCGTCTAAATAGGTGGCATGCAAAGCACTGCTGTATTTCGTGCCAAGCTTAAAGATATGGCCAACTTCGATCCCCCGGGTATCCTGCAGTTTGCCTTGGCAGCGCGGGCAGCCTTCACCGGCTTTGGCCGTTCTCAGGTCATGGACGGCGGAAGGAACAAAATCCTTGCCTGGACGGACACCGATCAAATGGTAGTCGGCCTCATTGGCGCCACAGACCGCCGAGGTCATGGTCATCACCCGCCGGTCCGCCAACACCCGGATCCGGGCATCCAAACCCACCGGACCCACAAAACCAATGGGCAATGGGGCGACCTCCGCCACTTCTTCAGGGGTGGCCCAGTGCCAAGGGCAGTCGAGGACATGGCCGAGTTTAGTTTCATTGACCTCATCGTCCCCCCGGACCAGAACGGCCACCAAACCCTGGGACGTCTGAACAAACAGGGTCTTAATCAACCGGTGAGCAGGCACGTCCAAAAAGACGGCAACTTCTTCGATGGTCTTTTTCCCGGGGGTTTGCACCCGCTTCATTGCAGAGTCTTCCCCTATCGTCTCCTTATCATTAAGAACGGAGGTGGCCTTCTCGGCATTGGCCGCATAATCACAGGTATCACAGTACAGGATCAGGGCCTCGCCTGACTGGGCCAAGACCATAAACTCATGGCTGGCATCACCGCCGATGGCCCCGGAATCGGCTTCCACCGGACGGAACTTCAAGCCGCAGCGGGTGAAGATCCGGCAGTAGGCCTCATACATTGCAGCGTAACTCTTCTGGAGTCCAGCTTCGTCTTTATCGAAGGAATAGAGATCCTTCATAATAAACTCCCGGCCGCGCATTACACCGAAACGGGGACGGATCTCATCCCTGTATTTATTCTGAATCTGATAGAGCCGCAGGGGCAGATCCCGGTAGGAGCGGACCTCGTTGCGCACCAGTGTGGTGATGATCTCTTCGTGGGTGGGGCCGAGGCAAAACTCCCGGCCGTGCCGGTCTTTCAGGCGGAACATCTCTTCGCCGTAAACATCCCAGCGCCCGGTCTCCTTCCAGATCTCCGACGGTTGGATGATAGGTAGCATCAATTCCTGGCCGCCGGCCCTGTCCATCTCCTCTTCGATGATCTTAATAACCTTCTTTACCACCCGGTAGCCCAAGGGAAGGTAAGTATATACGCCTGCTGAGGATTTACGGATTATACCCGCCCGGAGCATCAATTGATGGCTGGCGATCTCCGCCTCAGCCGGTGTTTCTCTTAATGTTGGGATGAAATATTGGGATAATTTCATTTGTCAAGCCTCCTCCCCCGCTGCCGGGGAAACGTTGGTAACATCGTTTTCGGCCTGCTTTGCTTTAATCTCATCCAGGAGTGTTTGCAGTTCCTCTTGGAAGGCGTTAAGCAGTCCGGTCTCAGCCACCTTCCGGATGATCTTGCCTTTCCGAAAGATCAAAGCCTCTCCTTTGCCGCCGGCAATCCCGAGATCGGCCAGCCGGGCTTCGCCCGGCCCGTTGACGGTGCAGCCCATAACGGCAATATGCAGGGGCTCACTGATCTCAGCCACCAGTCTTTCCACTTGTTCCGCCAAGCTTTGCAGATCAATGCCGCACCGCCCGCAGGTGGGACAGGAGATCACCACCGGTCCCCGCTCACGAAGGTGCAAGGATTTGAGGATCTCGTAACCAACCCGGACCTCATGAATCGGATCCCCGGTCAAGGAGACCCGTAATGTATCACCAATCCCCTCAGCTAACAAAAGGCCCAAACCAATGGCGGAGCGGATGCTTCCCGTGAGCATGCTCCCTGCTTCCGTCACCCCCAAATGCAACGGATAATTACAAGCAGCTGCCATCTGCCTGTAGGCGGCCACCGTAGTCATGACATCCGAGGCTTTCAAGGAGATGACAATGGATGTAAAGCCCATACTTTCCAACAGTTCGATCTGTTGCTGAGCACTCTTCACCATTGCTTGGGGCGTCGGCCCGCCGTACTCATTTAAGATCTCCGGGGAAAGGGAGCCGGCATTAACACCGATCCGGATGGGCACCTGCCGGGCCGCTGCCTCCCGGACCACCGTACGGACCCGGTCTTCGCCGCCGATATTGCCCGGGTTGAGCCGGAGTTTGGCCACACCGGCCTCCAAGGCTAACAAAGCCAATCGGTAGTCAAAGTGGATATCAGCCACCACCGGTAATGGCGACATAGCCACAATCTCCCGGAGGGCCAAGGCGGCCTGGCGATCCGGCACCGCCACCCGCACCAATTCGCAACCGGCCTTATGGAGCCGGTCAATCTGCTCCAGCGTAGCCCTGATATCCTGGGTAGGTGTATTTGTCATCGACTGTACCGAGATGGGAGCATCCCCGCCGATAACCAGGCCGCCCACCTGCACCTGGCGGGTGGGCCGCCGTTTGATCCAATAACTGTTTTGCGGTGTCATTATTATATCACTTTCCTCTGAACCATCACTATCTCATTATAAAAGAGCCTGTTCTGCCTGTCTATTGTTTTTTCTTCCCCAAGCCCGCGCACACATTACATAAGCCGCGGTTTTTCCGGACCTGCGCCGCCGCTTCCTTCCCGCACCGGCGACAAAACTCGCCCAGACCCTCGGCACACATCAGACAAAGGCCTGTCTTCCGGATATGGCTGGGATCAGGGCGGCCGCAAGCCGGGCAAATACACTCCAAGCAGTACCCGCCGTGTTCCTTCACTTCCTTCGGAGCCAACCGTCCGCAGCCCTTGCAAGCCATCTGACCATCCCGTTTATGCTCCAGTTCCCGGACACATGGTTCGCAGAGATTCAACCCCCGTAAAATGCGAAACTGCTTAACCGTATTGCCACAGCGACTGCAGTACCGGCGGCTCTGTCGTCCACTGCGCCGTCCCTCTTTATTCGGATCCAGCCAGGGACTTTCTCCGCGTTCCCTCGTCATGTCCTGTTACACTCCCTCATGGCAAGTGAAATAACCGCTGCACATCACTGCCGATATCCGAATAGGTCACAAAGATAAAGAGCAACAGGAGCAGTCCCAACCCCACCATCTGGGCAATGGACTTTTGCTCCGGGGAGAACTCTTTCCTTCGTAAACGTTCGAGCAGGAAAATTACCACCCAGCCGCCGTCCAGCAGGGGCAGGGGGATGGGCAGCAGGTTAAAGAACCCCAAGAACAAGCTGATGGTGGCACAGACTTGCAAGAAATAGTCGGGTCCGGTCTCCCGTGCCTGACCCACATAGCCGATCATGCCGAAAGGCCCCATTAAGTTGGCCCTCTCTTTGCCGGTAATTATCCGGAGCAAAGCCACGGTGTTGCCATAGAGCAACTCCCAGGACCGTTGGAAGCCGAAGACGAACGCTTCTCCCAATGGTAAACGCTTGGTTTTATATGGAGCGTGAATTCCGATAAGTCCTATCTTCGCCTTGGGATCATAGATGGGTGTAATCCTCCGGGTAAAGACCCGCCCTTTCCGGCTGATGGTGAAGACCAGGGGCTTGTTGGGGGACTTATAAATAATACCCACCATTTCATCCCAATTTTTTATTGTTTTACCATCGATGGCCAAGATCTGGTCGCCCGGGGAGAGGCCAGCTTCATAGGCCGGACTCTTGGGCAAAACAATGTGGGCAATGGCCCGGTCCATTTCCGCTTCGTAAGGAATGCCGACAAAGGCTGCAACTATGATCAACAGGATTACGCCTATGGCCAGATTATTTACAGAACCAGCAATAATCACAATGATTTTTTTCAGCAGGGGCAAGGCGGAGAACCGCTCCTCCGGCGCTACCGCTGCTTCCTCGTCCTCCTGCCCTTCCAAGGCAATATCCATACCGGAAATCTTGACAAACCCGCCCAGAGGCACGGCCCGCAGGGAGTATTGAATACCGTCCCGGACATGCTTGGAAAGTAACGGGCCAAACCCCACCGAAAACTCATGGACCTTGGTACCAAAGCGGCGGGCCCAAAAAAAGTGGCCGAATTCATGGGCAATAACAATGATATTGAGCACAACCAACAGTGTTATGGCATTTGCCAAATTCATCTGCCTATCCCCCTTAGCCAACTTTCAAACTGGGAACGCACCCATCCGTCGGCGGCCAGGACTTCATCCAACGTCGGTTCCGTGATAATACCTTCATTTTGATGATGCCCCATGGCCAGTTCTACCATGCGCGGGATGTCCGTAAAGCCAATCCTCCGCGCCAAAAAGGCCGCCACCGCCAGTTCATTGGCGGCATTCATCACCGCCGGCATCGTTCCACCCGCCTTACCCGCCTCATAAGCCAGGGCCAGCGCAGGGAAACGCCTTGTATCCGGCGGGGCAAAATCCATTCGCCCCAGTTGAAAAAAATCCAGTCGATGAAAGTTATTGGGCAATCGTTCCGGATAGACCAGGGCATATTGGATGGGCAGCCGCATATCAGCGGGGCCCAATTGCGCCATGATGGAACCGTCGGCATATTCCACCATGGAATGAATGGCGCTTTGCGGATGAATCACCACATCGATGGCGGAATAGTCAATCTCAAACAACCAATGGGCTTCGATAACCTCCAAGCCTTTATTCATGAGGGTCGCCGAGTCAATGGTAATCTTACCCCCCATGTTCCAGGTGGGGTGTTTTAACGCTTCCTCCGGTGTCACCTTGGCCAGGGCCGCCGGATCCAAGGACCGGAAGGGACCGCCGGATGCAGTAAGGATTAGCCGGGCGATCCCTTTCTTTGTTTTTCCTTCCAGACACTGAAAAATGGCGCTATGTTCGCTGTCCACCGGGCGGAGCCGGACGCCGCAGGCTTTGACGGCTTTCATGATCAAATGGCCTGCCGCCACCAGCGTCTCTTTGTTGGCCAATGCCACATCATGACCGGTTTCAATGGCGGTCAAGGTGGGTCGGATACCGGCCGCGCCCACCGCTGCTGACACCAGGGTCTGATAATTGTCTCTACTGGCCAGTTCCTCAAAGCCCTGGGGACCCACCAAGATCTCTCCCGCCCAGTCCGGCAACAATTGACGCAATGCAGGCAATTTGGCCTCGTCTCCCAGGGCAATGGCCTCCGGATGGTAGCGCCGAACCTGCCGGGCTAGGAGTTCCACATTGCTCTGGGCGGATAAACCAACTACCTTAAATAATTCAGGAAAACTTTCAACCACTTCCAGCGTCTGCCGGCCGATAGAACCGGTGGAGCCAATAATTGTCAGTCTCTGCACAGATCATCCCGCCCTTGTCGTGCTTTTACCCGGCTTTAAGGACGACATTGCTGCTTCCTTCTGCAAATAAACGTAGCTTGTGCGTAAGGTCGCCAAGAACAAGGGGCCGCCGATTAAACCGGGAAGGCCATAAAACTTCAGTCCCACCGCCATACCCAATAGCACCGCCAATGGGTGCAGCCCCAGGCCGCTACCGATGAAGCGGATCTCCGCCCACTGCCGGATGAAACCCACAGCCAAGGCCAACATCACAAAAAGCAGGGCCAAGTTGGGCCCATCGGTGACCAAAAGCCATCCGGCCCAAGGCAGTAGCAATGCTCCTGGACCAACCAGCGGGATTAGCTCTAAAATCCCAGCCAGCAGTCCGATGCTCCAAGCCCGGGGCTGGGCAATAGTAGATAAAACGCCGCCCACCAACAGGAAAGTGCAGGCCATCATGGCCAACTCCAACCGAATCCGGTCCAGGACGGCTAGGAACAGTTCCCGGCAGACGCCATGGGCCAGCGCTTGCCATTTTGCGGGCAAACACCGGAGGGCCGCTGCCTGCAGCAAGGCTTTATCCCGGCTAAAAAAGAAAGCGGAAACCACTGCCAGCATGGAAGCTCCCAAAGCGCGGGGCAGGGTTTCCAAGCTCTTGACAACGCCGAAGACTAAGCCGGTCAACGCTGTAAACCCATTCTCAATCAGTGCGGAAAAACCCTTTTGCACCTCAGGGGGGACAAGCCTTTGCAAACGGGCGAAGATCTGGCCCAGATAAAGCATGAACCCTGCTCCCTGCCGGGAGATCTGCGGCAATTGTTCCAGGAGACTATGGCACTCCCGGTAAACACTGCTTGCCGCAAGAACAAACAAACCAATTAATCCTACGACAAAAGCACTCAGAAGAATTAACGAAGCTGCGGACCGCGACCACCGCCACTTCTTTTCCAACCAATCTACCGGCGGATCGATTAATGCGGCAATCAACAGTCCAATGGCAAATGGCGCCAAGACAGGAAAGAACAGCTTTAACGCCAAGGTAAACAAAAAACCTATCACAGCCAGCGACATTAAAAGACGAAGCGACACTCTCCCCGCCCCTTACATGCTTCAGGAGAAAAACAGCGCTCCATAGTATATCAACGGCGCAACAAACATCATACTGTCAAAACGATCCAAAACCCCGCCGTGGCCGGGTAAGAAATCACCGGAATCCTTAAGATTTGCGCCGCGTTTCAACAAAGATTCAAACAGATCGCCCAAAAGGCTGATTATAGAACCCATCAGGGCGAGAACAGCCCATGGCAGCACCGGAAAACCGACCAAAAGCAAATAGACCGTTCCCACCGCCGAACCGATTAAGACGCCACCCACCGCTCCTTCGATGGTTTTGTTGGGGCTGATCTTCGGTGCCAGTTTGTGCCGGCCACAGGTGATCCCGACAAAATAGGCTCCCGTATCACAGCTCCAAGTAACAATATAAGTAAAGATGGTAAGTAGCAGCCCGTCTTCGGGAAGTTGACGAATCAGTACGATATATGACAGCAATACCCCAGGATAGACCAGACCAAGCAGGCCAACTCCGGTTTTAACCAGGGCAACCTGAGTATCTTCCTGCGCCAGTTCTTTAACCAGATAGCCAAAGAGCAAAAGAACCACAGTTAAGCCCAGCAAACCCGGTGCGCCAAAACAGCCGTGTTTCAGCCAATCACCCGCCGGTACCAAGCAGAGATACAGTAAAGCGGCGGCAATCTGTAAAACAGGGGGCAAGCGGACACCGGCCGCTTGGGCCAAGCGGCGAAATTCCGCGGTTCCCAAAATCACCAGTACACCGACGCCAAAGACAAACCAGTAATGGCCCAGATAAGTCAGGAGCAATAAATGCAGCGCGCCCAGTAAGCCGGAGATAACCCTTTCTTTCATGCCGGACCTCCTTTGACGCGGCCAAACCGGCGGTCTCGTCGCGTATAATCATGCAGGGCCTTGAATAATTCTGCCCGGTCAAAATCGGGCCATAAAACCGGGGTAAAGTAAAATTCCGTGTAAGCGCACTGCCAAAGCAAAAAATTGCTAATCCGCAACTCGCCGCTTGGGCGGATCAGTAAGTCCGGATCGGGAATGCCAGCAGTCAACAAGTGCTCAGCAAAGGTGGCCTCGGTCAGATCCTCGGGGGCCAGTTTGCCTTTCTGCGCCAATTCAGCAATGGACCGGGCAGCCGCCACCAATTCACCGCGACTGCCGTAGTTGAGGGCAATGTTCAGCTGCAGTGTGGTGTTGCCGGCGGTAAACTCCTCCGCTTCTTCCATTAACTTCAGTAATTCCGGCTGGAGATTCCGGCGAAAGCCGATGAACTTCAACCGGACATTGTTCTTCTGCAGGTCCATCACATCATCATATAATACCCGCTTAAACAGATCCATCAAAAAGCCCACTTCTTCAGCAGGGCGATTCCAATTCTCCGTGGAAAATGCGAACAGGGTCAAATAGGGAATACCCAGTTCCGCCACAGCCTCAGTGATCTCCCGCGCCCGCTTCAAACCTTCGGTATGCCCGGCGGTCCGGGGCAGACCGCGCTTTTTGGCCCACCGGCCGTTGCCATCCATAATAATGGCCAAATGTTGAATGGAAGCCGTTGTTGGTTCCGGCTTCCTCCCTTCTGGCAATCCTTTGTTTTTCTTACCGACAAGTCTTTTCAGCAAAAAGCCGAGCGTAGAATGCACTTTATACCTCCATGATCTCCTTTTCTTTTTGCTCTAGCAATTTATCGATCTCAGCAATATACCGGTCCGTAAGTTTCTGGGTATCATCCGTGGCCTTTTTGATCTCGTCTTCGGAAATATGTCCTTCTTTCTCAAATTTCTTCAACTTTTCATTGGCATCCCGCCGCATATTCCGGACAGCCACCCGTTTTTCCTCTGCGGTCTTCCTTGTCACCTTCACCAATTCCTTCCGTCTTTCCTCCGTAAGTTGCGGAATGGCGATGCGAAGCACAGAACCGTCACTGGTGGGATTCAGGCCCAAATCCGCCTTTAAAATGGCCTTCTCGATGGCGCTGAGGATAGATTTATCCCATGGTT
>Ga0209608_1002734_pt1 | contig 12009 bp, 10 predicted proteins | sample AD_UKC130_MetaG_FD_184428 | JGI IMG/M metagenome (GOLD analysis project Ga0209608, IMG submission 184428) | Active sludge microbial communities of municipal wastewater-treating anaerobic digesters from Canada - AD_UKC130_MetaG (SPAdes) (version 2) | ecosystem: Engineered > Bioreactor > Anaerobic... | reverse complement strand
GTAATGCCACATGGTAGCAAGATTATATACGGTATAATCGTGATTTTGATAATACTGTTCTTGCCAAAAGGCATCTATGGCACACTTGAAAGCAAACTGAGAGCTACGAGGAGTGGTGCGAGAGAATGATCTTCGAAGACAATCCCTGTTTAAGATAAAGTGGAAAGCGCAGGTAGTTATATAATCTGCAATTCATGGGAGGGAAACTTTATGCCGATGTTGGAAACCAAACATTTGACTAAGAGATTTGGAGGACTTGTAGCAGTCGACGATGTAAGTTTGAAGATAGACGAAAGGGAAATACTTGGAATAATAGGTCCAAATGGTGCTGGTAAGACGACGCTAGTTAGCCTGATATCTGGTCTGATTTATCCCACGCAAGGCGAGATCATATTCAATGGGAAAAATGTCGAAAAATTGCCCGAATTTGAAAGAAGTAGAATGGGACTCGCAAGAACATTTCAACTGGTAAGACCTCTTCAACAATTCACAGGGCTTGAGAATATCATGGTGGGCGCACTCTTTGCCGCAGGAGAGAGTCTTAAAAAGGCAAGAGAATCTGCAAACGAAGTGTGCGATCTTTTAGAATTTGATCGGAGAAATTTGCACATAGACAAGCTCACCGTTCTCGACTTGAAAAAAATCGAAATTGGTAGGGCGTTGGCGTCAAGACCAAAGATATTGTTCTTAGACGAGGTCATGGCTGGGCTCAATTCAGATGAAACGTGGCAGATGATTTCACTCATAAAAAAGCTGAGAAACAGTGGTATAACGATAGTCATAATAGAGCACATCATGGGAGTAATTAAGGAGTTAACTGATAGAGTTGTCGTGCTAGATTCCGGTAAAGTCATAGCTGAAGGACTTTACACAGAAGTTTCAAAGAATCCCAAGGTTATCTCAGCATACTTAGGGGAGGAAGAATGATGCTGAAAATAGAAAACTTAAATGTAAAATATGGAAAGATTCAAGTTATCTGGGACTTGTCTATGTCGATCGGAAACAATGAAGCAGTTGGCATATTTGGACCGAATGGTGCTGGTAAGACAACTTTGATAAATACCGTGATTGGATTTTTGAAACCAGAATCTGGTAAGATAATATTTGAAGATAATTCACTCATAGGACTTAAAACCCACGAAATAGCAAGACGGGGCATTTCTGTGGTACCACAAGAAAGAGAACTCTTCCCATTCATGACGGTCGAAGAGAATTTGAAGCTGGGCGCAGCATACATACCACATGCACTGAATAAAGTAGACGAGAACTTAGAACTTGTTTTTGGAATCTTTCCCATACTCAAAGAAAGACTAAAGCAGCAAGCTGGTACACTAAGTGGTGGACAGCAAAGGATGTTGGCAGTTGGTAGGGCATTGATGGGAAGTCCAAAACTGCTCATACTCGATGAGCCTTCACTGGGATTGCAACCATCGCTTGTCATAGAATTATTCCAAAAATTGAAAGAGATCAAGAAACTAGGTGTCTCGGTACTACTAACTGAACAAAATGTGAAGCAAGGACTCAAGGTAATTGATAGAGGATATGTACTGGAGAATGGAAGGATAGCGATGGAAGAGACGTCTCAAAAATTGGCCAGTAGTCCACACATTCAAAAATCTTACTTGGGCGTCTGAAATAGTTTTCGTAAGTTGAGCAAGGCTGAAGAAACAAGAAAGGGGATGTACGTATGCCTACATTGAATATCGACAAAGAGATAGAAATATACTACGAGCTCTCTGGAAATCTGGAATCGAAAGAGACCGTTGTATTTCTTAATGGAGTCATGGCCTCTGTGAGCAGTTGGAGGCAATTCACTCCTGCGTTCGAGAAATTTGGATATAAAATTCTCCTATTTGACTTCAAAGGCCAAGTGAAATCCAGCAAACCTCAAGGGCCATATACTTTTGCAGAGCATGCATACGAACTGAAGACACTTTTGGATTTTCTAAATATCGATGAAGTGAATTTGATAGGCACATCGTACGGTGGAGAAGCCGCTTTGAAGTTTGCAATACTCTTCCCAAATTATGTAAAGAATATGGTGATCATCGATTCTGTAAGTGAATTGGACGAGGTGTTGAGATTTTTCATAAAAAGCTGGATAGACCTTGCTCAATCTGGTGATGGAGAAAAATTCTTCTATGGTATCATGCCGACAATCTATAGCGATTCTTACATAAGGACACACTTTGAGGAGTTGGTGAAGAGGGCCGAAGGAACTGCCTCAATGCCGAAAGATTACTTTATCGGGCAAGTTTATCTATACGAGACGTTTCTGAACGATGTTTACATGACAAACGAGCTCAACAAGATACAATGTCCGACAGCCATCGTCTGTGGAGAAAAGGATATCTTGAAGCCAAGGAAATTTTCAGAAATCATTGCCAACAACATCTCGAATTCGGAATTGACAATTATTCCAGACTGTGGCCACGTGGCTATATTCGAAAAGCCACAAGAACTACTCTCACTTTCATTAGGATTTCTATTGAAAAACAGGTGACAGAAGTTATTGCGAATGGGGGAGTCAGAATGTCGTTTAAGAGTATTCGTGGGCGCATAGTATTTATCGTTATGGTTATATATATTCTATTTGGTTTGTCAATTGCTTTCAATGTATATTCACTCTTCAATTCCAACAAGGGATTGGAGAAGTATAAGCTCATGGCAGATGATGTGAATCTATTCTCGCAAGCTGAGTCAAATCTGTCTCAAGCAGCGCTGTCTTTAAGTTCATACATCAAAGATTTTGACAAACAAAAGGAGGAGGAGTTTGTAAAAAGCATCGAAAACGTGAAATCAAGCCTTTCACAACTCTCCAATTATGATTTGAAACAATTTAACGCCTCTTTGATTAACTACCGTGCACTTTTCGATAAATTGGTCTCTTCTAACGATTCAAAAAAAGCTCTAATACAGAGTTTCTCCTCACTTGGTTCTGAGTTAGAAAACAGCGTGAACAATTTCATACAACTGAGCCAGCAAGCAGGAAATACAACATTACCCATATATGCTCAAAGAATTTTGGAAATAAAGAACACACTTCTTGACCTTTCCTCAAAGTATTTTTCTTCATTCTCCGAAGGAGATAGAGATAACGTTCTCAAAGAATTTGATAACTTGGAACTGCAACTTTCAACACTAAAGTATAGCATTGTTGAAGAAGAACTAAGTAGTGCATTCGATAGCTTAAACGATTCAGTCACTAAATTCCGGGATGTTTTCAATCAAATTGTTCAGATAACTGAGTCTGAAGGTCCAATAATCCAACAAATGGAAGAAAGCAGAGTATCGTTAATGAATATGTTGGAGAGTCAACTGGCGAAATTAAAAACGGAACAAAACACACTTGGTCCAAGCCTTGTAAGAGAAAACAACAGTGCTGTGCTCCTAACTCTTGCATTGGCAATAATTGCATTTGGTGTATCTATAGTCATGATCATATATCTGATAAGAAGCATAACGAAACCTTTGTCAGAATTCGAGAATGGAATAAACAAGTTTAAGGAAGGGGATTTGACGGTTAATTTTGAAAGTAACAGTAAAGATGAGATAGGACAAATGGCCAGCGCTTTGTCAGCAATGAGTGAGGAACTGAGAAAATCTATCGGTTCGATAAAGGATGTGGCTCAAAAGATACAAGATGCATCGATGGAATTATCAAATGCAGCTCAGGAAAGTAAAGAAAATTCCGAAACATTGAGAACGCAGATGGATATGATACAGAAAAATGCAGAAGAGACCGCAGCAAATGGAGAGGAAGTAACAGCTGGTGTAAGTGAAGTGGCAAGAGCGGCTGAAGGAATCTCTCAAGATGCACAGAGATTGAACGAAGAAGCAAAAGAAACAAACATGGCAGCTGAGCAGGGAAGTCAGATAATACTAAACATAAGTGAATCAGTAAAGATGGCCGTAGAACAAACAGAACAGAGTCAAGAAGAGGTAAGAACACTTGCGGAGAATGTGAAAAATGTACAGAACATCGTAGAAACAATAAACTCAATAACAGAGCAGACAAATTTGTTAGCGCTAAATGCAGCGATAGAAGCGGCAAGGGCAGGAGAAGCAGGAAAAGGCTTTGCCGTGGTAGCCGACGAGATAAGGAAACTCTCAGAAGAATCAAGGAATGCTACTTATGAAATAGGCCAAATATTAGCAACTATAACTCAAACTGGTAGAGTTAACGCGGCTACAAGCAAAGTGGTGGGAACTATAGAAGAAATAAACAAAGGCATGGAGAGCGTACTGAAGAATTTTGAAAAAATTAAGGAAAGAATAGAAAAAATGAATCAAGCTATAGAAAACATGAGTGCGAGTGCTGAAGAACAGAGTACAAGTGCACAAGAAATAAGTTTGACTATGGATAGAGTCGCCAAGGCGATAACAGAAATAAGCCAACAGCTGGAAAATTCAAGAAAGATAATAGAGGAACAACTGAAACAATCAGTACAAACAAATAACGATGCGAAAGAACTGAATGAAATATCTCAAGAACTAAAAAGGCTCACTGAAAATTACAAGATATAGGAAACGTAAGATTTTCTTTCACCCATACGATTATAGAATATTACTATGAAAGATTACGAAAAACAAATTTAATCTATTATTTCTTGAACTTACCACGCTTGTGTGGTAAGTTCTTTGTGTTAGCGAACATAAACATATAATCGTGGGGGGAAGAAAAATGGAAAAGCAAGCGGTTGTTGTGATAGACTTCGGGTCACAATACACTCAACTCATTTTGCGACGTGTCAGGGAACTCGGCTTCTACAGTGAGCTTGTACCATACGATGAGAAAGAGGAAAACATCATCAAACTCCAACCTGTTGCATTCATCCTATCCGGTGGTCCATCGAGCGTATACGATGAGAACTCTCCGAAAATCCCAAAATATGTTTTCGATAGTAAACTTCCCACATTGGGCATATGCTATGGACTCCAAGCACTTGTTCATCAACTCGGTGGAAGTGTTGAAAAGTCATCGCATAGAGAATTCGGACCTGCAAAACTCTCTGTCAAAAAGCATGTCGGTATATTCGATGGACTTCCAGAAGAATTCACAGTTTGGATGAGCCATTCCGATAGAGTTGAGAGATTGCCTGAAGGTTTTGAGCCGATTGCCACAAGCGAGAACTCACCATATGCTGCCATTAGAAGCGTCGATGACAGGTATTACGGTGTTCAATTTCATCCAGAAGTTGTGCACACGCAGTATGGTAAAGACATGTTGAACAATTTCTTGAGAAAAGTGGCAAAGATTGAACCAAATTGGTCTATGCAGAACTTTGCTCAACGTATGATAGAAGAGTTGAAAGAAAGAATAAAAGATGGAAAGGTGATACTTGGACTATCAGGTGGTGTTGATTCTTCCGTCGTTGCAATGCTATTGCATAGAGCAGTCCCAGATAGATTCATCCCCATATTTGTAGATACTGGATTGCTCAGAAGAGACGAAGGAAAGGATGTTATCGAACAATTTGAGGCAATAGGCATGAGAATTCATTACGTTGATGCTTCCAACAAATTTTTTGACGTACTCAAAGGTATAGAAGACCCGGAAGAGAAGAGAAAGAGAATTGGTCACATGTTCATAGATGTGTTCTATGAAGAATCGATGAAGTTGAAAGAGGAATTCGGTGATATAAGGTACTTGGCACAAGGTACGCTTTATCCAGACGTAATCGAGAGTAAAGTTGCGGAGAGAAAAGCTGGTGCAAAGATAAAGACGCACCACAACGTTGGTGGGTTGCCTGAAAATATGCCATTTGAAATCATAGAGCCACTGAGATACCTATTCAAAGACGAAGTCAGAGCGCTCGGCAGGGAATTAGGGTTACCCGAAAACATACTCAATCGTCATCCATTCCCAGGGCCGGGACTTGCCGTCAGAATCATTGGTGCTGTAGATAGGCAATCGGTAGAAATCTTGCAAAATGCAGATGCAATATTCATACAAGAACTCAGAAAATGGCAACTGTACGATAAAGTATGGCAAGCATTCGCAGTCTTGTTGCCTGTGAAGAGCGTTGGTGTGATGGGCGATTACAGAACGTACGAAAATGTTGTGGCACTCAGAGCGGTCACCAGTGAAGATGGCATGACTGCAGATTGGGCAAAGCTACCGCATGAATTTTTGAACCATGTCGCCAAGAGGATAGTCAACGAGGTAAAAGGCATCAACAGGGTTGTATACGATATAACCTCAAAACCACCTGCTACTATAGAGTGGGAATAGGATTTCGAAGAAGAATCATTGTGACATCGTCCGACTGAACTGGCGATTTTCTGAGTTTAAGCGTTTTAAGATATATGCTACTCAGATTGTCATCTTTCGAGACTGTTTTTGCCAGTCCTTCGGAACCGAGCATGCCATCTTTCGTCTCAAGCTCGCTTATTCCATCTGTATAGATGAACAAAGGTCCGTCATTCAAATCGTGGACGTTTACAACATCGTCGGAATAATCTTCTGAAAAACCAAACCCAACGGGTATGACATTCCTTGTTTCTAATACCTGCGATGTTGCGATGTTTATCGGCGAAGGATGACCTATGTCTATGAACTTGTACTTTGACCCTTCAAGTTTTCCTATAATCCCAGTGAAATAAAGCCCTTCGAGTTGATACTTTGTCAATTCATTTTCTATCAAGAACGGTATGCTATTTATGTGTGGTTCGTATGCAATGACTGTATCTACAACCGTCCTTAGCAGCATAGAAATAAGTGACGCGGCTACACCATGCCCACTGATGTCTATAATTCCAATCCAAGGGGAATTGTAATAAATCATATCGCCACCGAGACCTGCCGATGGACGGTAGAAAAATTCGATGTGTTCTTCGTCCTTAGGCACAAATGCCTGTTGAATCTTTATCGCCAACGACATGTCTTTGTCGGCATTCTCAGCATCCGTAAACAGTTCTATACCGCCGAGTACCTCACCATCTTCTGTCTTGATTGGAAGACCGAATATGGAAAATGGCTTACGGTTACCAGATTTGGTCAATCCATAAACTGAAAATGGCAATTGAACTGGTGTTCCATTTTTCATCGATTGATAAAGCGGACATAGGTCAGTTGAACAAAGTGGAATCCCCGTTTTATCCACGTGATTCAATATCTGGTCTGCACAACGTTTACCAACCACTTCTTGCGGCATGTATCCCGTTAACTCGCGTGCCGCTCTATTCCAAAATACGATTGTCCTTGCTTTATTTACTACATAGGCAGGCATAGATATATCATCAAGAAATTCGAGTGAATCTTTCTCTTTCAGATATTCAGTTAATGTTTGATTCGTCACGTATCACCACATCCTTTGTGTTTGCTGTGTTTATCCCGAACTATTAGAACTGTTGAAACTCTCAGAATTGCGAATTTATCGATGCCTCTTCATTGAGTACTTTAGATATCTGCTCAACGTACTTTTCGTATGCCTCATGCGAATACAACATCTCTTTTGTCAGTTTAAAAGTCTCAACATCCATTGAGTTGTCATTCTCAGCAGATGCCAAGAAATCATTCCATTTTTGGGTATCTATTTCTGCCTTCTCCGTTGGCATCACTACATAAATGCGGGTATTTGGTAGTATCCTCCAAAATTCGTCTATGTACAGTGTTGAACTTGTTGCAGGTAAGTTACCGATACACTGACCAATTTGATTTTCCGCGATGAAAAACAGAATAGTTCTCTGCGGAGTGTAAAAACAACTTTGGTCTACAAGAAAGTACACATCACCTTTCAATCTATTCTCACTTGGTGAGATCGGTATTTGCTCTGCTAATACGATGCTATCTTTGTATCTTCTATACATCGATGGATAAAGATTCTTGGGTTCGTCGATCAGATACGAAAGAATCATCGTAGACACTGTATCGTCACCATCGTCTGCATATCTCAAATCGAAAAAAGTCCTTGAACCTTCGGAAGAAGCTCTTGCAACTTCATCGAGCTGCTCGCTTACAGACTTCATCTGTTTCTTATCTTCAACGGAGAACGTATTTATCTTTATGAACGTATCGTCACCTTTTGAGAACACGGAAATAGGATCTGCATATTTGATATCTTTTTGAGTTGTCTTTACATATGATACGCGCTGGGCGTACGAATCTGGCATCATGTACGTCAATTGAACACTATTTGCATCGATTATCACTGGATACGTGTAAAGTAGCTTATCCACAAAAGAGTACTTCTGCTCGTACTCATCCAATGTTGGAAAGAGCTTACCATACTTCTCAATTATTTGATCAACCGGATAGCCATTTATAGTCAGTATCTTTGCACCTACAGGTACCTCACACTCACTCTCAACGATAATTACCTCATCATCTATGTACTTGAACTTCAGTGGGAATCTTCCATCTTTCTTTTTGAGTGGGAACTCGATCCTCGTAACGCCATCTTTTAGCGTAGATAGTATAGGGGCTATCCTCAATGCAAAATCGTACGTTGAGAGACGCTTGTCGAAAGTTGTGCTCTGGTCTTGGAATGTCCTTCGCAGAGTGATATCGGCAAGGTCTACATGCCTATCGCCCACGTATTCTTTTATTACACCCAGATCCACGAGGAGTGAATAAGGTGAGTACCTGAAGTGTTCATACACGTACATGGCAAGCAAACCAATCACAACTACAGCGATTATAAACCATACAGTAAAATTATTCATCTTCACAAAAACCGCCCCCACGAAACGATATATTTTTCATTGCTTACAAAGCGTACTATATATATTATAGCACCAACGATGAAAGAAGCATAACGATAAGTGCGACGCAAATGATATAATTGTATATGACTCACAACAAACAGTATACAACATGGGAGGGAATGCGAATGTTCAATAACGGTGATTTCGATACTTTTCAAGGACGATTGGGTACAGATTGTGTCAAATGGGATATGATAGTCAAACTCTACGGTGATGATGTCCTACCCATGTGGGTGGCAGACATGGACTTTCCAGCATCCTCAAGAATCGTCGAAAGACTTAAGAAACGTGTTGAACATGGCTTTTTTGGATATACTTTTAAGTCCGATGAATACTACGATACGATAATAGATTGGTACAAAACGCGATACAACGTAGATTTAGACAAAACGTGGATCGTCGATGGTCCCGGTGTTGTACCCATGCTCTCTTTCTTCGTCAACCTCTTTTCACAACCGGGTGACAAGGTCATCATCCAACCTCCGATATACCCGCCATTCTTCAAAGTTGTTGAAAATAACGGCAGAAGGGTCATCGAAAACAGACTCGTGAAGAAAGATGGAAAGTGGCAGATGGATCTTGAATCTTTGGAAAAGTTAATCGATGAGCGCACAAAGATGATCATACTATCCAATCCGCACAATCCAGTCGGTAGGGTATGGACACACGAAGAGCTGGAAAAACTATACGAAATAACACAAAAACATGGAATAATTGTAGTTTCGGATGAGATACATGCGGACTTGATCTACACCCCGCATAGATTCGTCAGTTTTCTGGATGTTGGGCTAAGAGACGTTGTGGTACTGAATTCACCAGGAAAGACCTTCAACATAGCAGGAGTAACGAATTCGTACGGAATCATACCTGATGAAAAGATGAGAGCGGCTTACAAGGTCTATTTGGAAAACATGGAGCTCAATTCGACGAACGTCTTGAGTGTTGAAGCGTTGAAGGAGGCTTATAAATGCAGTGACTGGGTTGATGAATTGATGACATACTTACAGGCAAATAGAGACTTTGCTTGCCAGTACATCACATTGAACATGCCACTTTTAAAACCGGAATTACCGGAAGGTACGTACCTCATGTGGATTGACTGCTCTGCGACGAGGTTGGAAAAACCTCAGCAGTTTTTCTTGGACAAGGCAAGAGTGTATTTGAACGATGGTGCAGATTTTGGCGATGGAAAGTGTGTTAGACTGAATTTTGCATGCCCAAGAACCTTGCTTCAAGAAGGACTCGAGAGGATGAAGAAGGCATACGACAGTGCGATAACGGTAGAACATTTCGGAATGTCGGATATACGGTTCAAACAGTGCATGATAATCAGAGAAATGGTATTCATAATTGGGCAGAACATAGAACGCGGCATAGAAATTGATGGGAAAGATGAAGAAGCGCTGCACTTCTTACTCAAACACTTTAGTATGCCAATTGCAACGGCACGTGCAAGGCAGATAGATGATGAAATCTGGAAGATAGAACGTGTTGCTGTGCTCAAAGAGTATCGTTCTTATGGTTACGGCAAGCGGATAATGAGCGAGATAGAAGAAGTGTTGAAAGAAAAAGGTGCTAAAAAGTATGTACTGAATGCTCAAATTCAAGTTCAAGGTTTCTATGAAAAACTCGGATACACCGTAGTAAGTGACGTGTTCGAAGAGGCAGGCATACCGCACGTAAAGATGGAAAAGGTGGTAATGTAGATGCACGATAAACTCTCAAAATGCTTTATTGTATTCGTACTCTTTTCTGTAACGCTAACTTGCTTTGCAAACGACTTGCAAAATTTCAACACCTCGCTTTCTTTTACTCCCATCGACGAGCTCAAATTAGACCTCACAAACATGGAATTGAGAAATGAATTCCTCTACGCATTGCCAACGTTTCTCGTCGATGATACGGTGAGAAACTTAGCACCCAAAAGCGACTTTCTTGGCTTTTTGAACGACTTTGAAACTGTTCATTTCACTGCAATGGCGTTGCTAACTGCTGCGGTGGTTTATCCATTCGACAGTTACACCGCGTTCACAGTACTTGAGAGCTTCTCCGTGACTGCGGCAATCACCGGAGCCATCAAATATCTCGTTGGTAGGGCGAGACCTTACGAGGACATCGGACCATACCACTTCACATTCCTATCGACCAATTACGATTTTCAGTCTTTCCCATCCGGTCACAGCGCATTTGCTTGGTCGATATTTACACCGTTGGCACAAAGATTTGGAGATTACTGGTACATCGTTCCAACTGTCTTTTCTGCGCAAAGACTGTGGGCAGACCAACATTGGCTATCCGATGTTGTCTACGGTGGATTAATAGGCTGGTCGGTAGGAAGTACGTTCGAGACAAATAGGAACGGGGAATGATGATTCTGCAAGAGGGATTCTATGATGGGAGTTTTTTCACCGTCGTAATTTACAAAGCAGTTGGAAAAACTGCCGGAGAAGTGCCGGAAACTGCCGGAGAAATGCCGGAAACTGCCGGAGAAGTGCCGGAGGAACTTTTGGATGAGGACAAAAAGCAGATATTAGATTATCTAAAAGAAAAAGGGAAAATCAAGAGAAAGGATATCGAAGAGATTTTGAATCTCAAGGAACGCAGGGCAAGGAGTATTTTGAAAGAAATGGTCGATGATGGACTACTCGAAAGGCGTGGTAGTGGAACTAACACGTATTACGTTAGAAAATTGTCAAGAGACACTTGAATTTCTTCATGATTAATTCATGAGTAATTTGGCAATTCAAAAAGCCCCCGAAAAGGGGGCTTTTTTGATGAGACGATTTTCAATTTCCTAAATCATTCAACACTTCCAAATACTGTCCACCAGGCATTTGGACCCCAATCATCAGAAATAACTGTCTGAGTTTCTCCTGCTGAAACTGTACCGGATACAGGAATTTCATATCCATTCAGAGTTACCGTACCATCAATTGTCGTGTCCTCTGAAACAGACTCCTCTAAAACAATGCCAAGTTCTACTAGCCCTGATTCATTAGATAAATCCATGTTTGTTTCAAAAGGTAAATCATACGAGCCAAATATCAAATTATTAACAACAACTGATGCGCCATCCAGTTCCTGTGCAAACTCAACTTGGAACTGGGAACTGAACGCATAGGTCTTTGTTGCGTCAGTTGTAAGGTTAACTACTTCTGTAACTTGTCTCTCTTCTTCCATCCTATAGTTGATAGCAAATCCGCCGTAATAACTGCCATAACCAAAATCGGCAAGTACCCTGTCATAACTATCCGGTCCACCGATGATAAGTTCGTACTTTCCAGCATCGATGTTGGAGAT
>Ga0209608_1002730_pt1 | contig 12025 bp, 12 predicted proteins | sample AD_UKC130_MetaG_FD_184428 | JGI IMG/M metagenome (GOLD analysis project Ga0209608, IMG submission 184428) | Active sludge microbial communities of municipal wastewater-treating anaerobic digesters from Canada - AD_UKC130_MetaG (SPAdes) (version 2) | ecosystem: Engineered > Bioreactor > Anaerobic... | reverse complement strand
GTTCAATATTATATTTTTTCCACTACATTGACTGCTGAAAGAGGAGGATCTCCCCGAAGTACCCGAATGACATTCTCTGCTGACACTACATCCATACGGCGTATGGCTTCTTTGGTATCAGAGGCCAAAGAGGAGTAGCGATAACATTTTCTAGATCCATGAGAGGGCTACTACCCGGTGGTTCCTGAGAAAAAGCATCTAAAGCAGCCTCAGCAATTATCCCCTCTTTCGGTGCTCGATAAAGTGCTTCCTCGTCTACAATCCCCCCTCGAGCAGTATCTATAAGATAGACACTTCTCTTCATTAGAGAAAGTTCTTTCCCTCCTGTAAAACCCCTGGTTTCCTGAGTAAAAGGAATATACGGAGTAATAAAATCGCTTTCCCGTAGCAATTTTTCCAATGATACGTAGGAAAATTGCCACTTTTGAGCTAAGTTTTGGTCGGGGAATAAATCATGAGCCAGTATTCCCATATCCGACCCCGGGATCGGCGAACTACTTTCTTCCCAATCCGGCCAACTCCGACCACTCCCAAAGTTCTTCCATTAATCTCCATTCCCACAAATTTTTCCCATTCTCCCCTTCATACTCCAACAAACCCGAGAAGTAGAGGAGTAAGAGGAAAAACAAAAGCAAGGTCAATCACTTTCCGTATGCTTCCCACACCATATTTTCTAATTTGACCTGAATTTCATCGATTACTTTATCAAAGTCTTCCCTCTTTATTACTGCCTTTATTACCATGTCGTTAATAACCCATCCCCAGCATAAGTCCTCCATTACTGACGAAGCTTCCCCCAAAGGATAAGCCATTGGGGTAGTGTGAAACTTGGTCCGCATAGCTGCTTCATAAGGGTCCATTCCCATAAATGGATACATACCTTGCTTCCAATTTTCACTCAGCACTTGCATCTGGCTTTTAAATACCGGAAGGTTATAAAGTTGAGATTGCTCGCACCACCCCTGGCGATAAACTTCTTTGTCACCAAAGAAAGTGTAAAGAAGATCTTTAGCTAAATCAGGATAAGAAGTTGAACTAAAAATGAAGTTACTTTCATCACCCAGGTCAATGGGAAAAACATCGGGATAAATCATGGTTTTAGGTGCCAAATCTGGTTTTCCCGTCATTATCCCATACCAGATACTCATAGGATTAGAGGTCATAGCCACTCTTCCCTCCAGAAAAGCCACATTATTAGATATATCTACCCATTCCCCTGAATCAGGAGGGGTTAGACCCCTATCATGAATATCTTTTTCGAAAGCGAATGTTTTTTTAGCTATGGAACGATGAGGCTCTTTCCCAAACACTGCTCCTTCTACCGACCTATCACTCAGTAACCCTCCTCCAAAACCATAGTAATAAATCTGAAAGGTCCAATAGCAATCAGTTCCATCCCCTCCCAAAGGGAGACCTATTCCATAAACTCCCGACTCTACTTGATTAGCTTTCTCAGCTGCTATAAGCACTCCCTCTTCATTTTCAAAAGGCAACAAGTTAAGAACACCGGCCTTTTCCAGGATATCTTTGCGAACATGCATCCAGCTTAGCTCAAATCCTGAAGGAATAGAATAAATCTTCCCATTTACCGTACCCTGTTTAAGCTTAATCTCAAAGAAATCGTCTCTACCCAGTTTGTCCACCAGGTCATCGAGAGGCAATAAAAGACCCATTTCGGCAAACTTAGCCGTAGGGTAACCTCCAATAACTATATCTGGCTCGGTTCCTGAAGCTATGGCTGTGGCTAATTTCGGGGCTATATCTGCCACTGGAATCCAGGTGATTTTTACGTCCACTCCATTGGCTGCTCCCCATTCGTAAGCTAAAGAGTTAAACCAGTAGGCTTGAGCCGGAGCAAAAGAAGCACGTCCCCAAATTTCTAAGGCGGATCTTTGAGCTAAAACTATCCCCCCTCCTAACACTAACACTGCAACCAAAACAATAACTCTCTGTTTCACAGCTAAACCCCTCCCTTTTGGTTAGCAAAACAGAAGAAATTAAATATCTTTTACCTTTTTCTCGCTTCCCTCTCTTTTTCTGGTTTCTACAAAAAACGAACAGCTACAGTGTAAAATTAAAAGTAAAAGATAAGAAAGAAATATCATAATAATACCAAGAGTGTTCATCCTCTGGTATTATTATGATATTAGAAATGGGTTAAACAGAAAAATTGCGATTAAGCGTATAGAATTATGCGGGCTACCTGCTCTTAATTATTAGTTACTTTACTTTCTGCAGCAACCGCCACCTCTTTTAGGTTCCTCCTCAACTTTAACCATAGGCTCACCACAGCAAGTTAATTCTTCTTTTTCTTCTCCTTTAGCTTCTACTACGTTACCACACACATTGCACCGATAAGTTTCTTTTTTTTCTGTCATAAGATTTCACCTCCTGAGATATTTTACCCCTAAAACATTCATTCTTCAACTTATTGTGGTAACCAAAAATGAAGAAAAAAACAATGACCGGCATCTCTGTCCATTTTAGGCATGTCTTTCATAGTTTTCTTACTTACTATGAAATTAGAGAAGAAGGAAAAACCACGCGAAGCTAATTCAGTACTTCTGGTTTTTCCACAAAAAACGCAACCTTTCTTTCATTGTCTTTTCGTATCCCCTATCATGGGGATGAAAGTAGGTTTTCCCCTTTAGCTGAGAAGGTAAATATTCTTGTTCTACAAATGCTCCAGTAAAGTCGTGAGGATATCGATATTCCTTACCAAATCCCATCTCCCTCATCATACCAGTAGGAGCATTGCGCAGGTGCAAGGGAACAGGAAGTGTACCATGCTCCTTCACATCCGCCAACGCCTGGTTCAACGCTTGATAGGAAGCATTGCTTTTAGGAGCACTAGCTATATATATAGTGGCCTGAGCTAAAGACAGCCTTCCTTCCGGCTCTCCCAGAAAATCATAGGCTTTTTGAGCAGCGACAGCTATCAGCAAAGCATGAGGATCAGCATTACCCACATCTTCTGAAGCACAGGCTACCAGACGACGTAAAATAGCATGAGGGTCTTCTCCTCCCTCCAGCATACGAGCTAACCAGTAAATAGCAGCATCAGGGTCACTACCTCGCAAGCTCTTATGATAAGCAGAAAGAAGATTAAAATGCTCTTCTCCTGATTTATCGTATAAATAGGAGGTTTTATGAAAAGTATCCTGTAAAAACTTAATCCCTATTACCCCGTTGTTTTCTTGTTGAGCAATACGAGAAGCAACCTCCAGAAAGTTCAAAGCCTGCCGAGCATCCCCATCAGCAAGCTGAGCCATGAAGAAAAGAGCGTCTTCCTCCACCCTTATTCCCTCATCTTTTAATCCTCGTTCGTCTTCTAAGGTATTCTTCAACAAGCGAACCAGATCTTCTACCGGAATCTTTTTAAAAACTATTACCTGAGAACGAGAAAGCAAGGGAGCAATAATTTCAAAAGAGGGGTTTTCGGTAGTAGAACCAATCAAAGTAACTATTCCTTCTTCCACGTGGGGAAGAAGTAAGCTTTGTTGTCCTTTATGAAAGCGATGAATCTCATCAATAAAAAAAACTGTTTTCTTATGGTGAAACTTCAGGTCATTTTCTGCTTCTTTTACTGCCTCTCTTATTTCCTTTACTCCTGAGGTAACTGCACTGATGGAAATAAACTGATATTTACAAGCCTTAGCCACAATATGAGCAACAGAAGTCTTACCACTCCCCGGTGGCCCCCAAAAAATGAGAGAAGGTAAAAAACCAGTTTCCACTATTTTCCTCAGAATACCTTCCCTTCCAGTAAGGTGAGGTTGACCTACTACCTCATCCAGACTACGAGGACGCATCCGAAAGGCAAGCGGTTTCACTTCTTTTTCTTGAATCTGAAATAATTCCTTTTCCTCAAAAGATTTTTTCTCTCCCACGCTAAGGCACCCAGTTTCCCCCTCGTCAAACTATTGTTCTAAAACAAACAAATTATACTATTTAATTAAAAATTAAGCAACTTCTTCACTTTCTTGCTCTTCTCTATCTATGGTTTCTGTTTCAATTCGAGAAATAAAAGAGGATGCTTTTCTTTGTTCTTTTTGAACATTATTTAGGATTGTTTTTATGCTTTTCTCTACTGAGATTTAACTAAACATCAAATGACTTGTGTAACTTCTTTGATAACCTGAAGAGCAAAGACAATATCTTCTCTGTTTACTTCCCGGGAAGTTACGAAACGAACTGCGAAATCCCCGGCTCGAGTGGCCAGAACTCCTTTCTCTCTGACTCTTTCCAGAAAAACAGTAGCCTCTAATTCTCTCTCACTTAAATCGGCTAAAACAAAGTTGGTTTGTACTTGATGCCGATCTATTTTTATCCCTGGTAAAGACTGCAGACCTTCCGCCAAAAATTGGGCGCTATCATGGTCTTCCCGGAGGCGAGAAATGTTGTCCTCAGAAAGAGCAATGATACCACAGGCACACAACCAACCAGTCTGTCTCATTCCTCCTCCCAGCATTTTGCGGTATCTCTCTGCCTCTTTTATAAAATCGCAAGACCCGGCGAGTAGCGAACCCACCGGAGCTCCTAAGCCTTTGGAAAGAGAAATCATAACTGAATCACAATAGCGAGCAATCTCTTTAGCTTCTACTCCCAGATAAATTGCAGCATTAAAAAGCCTTGCCCCATCAAGATGAACAGGCAAATTGTATCTGTCTGCTACCTCTCTTATTTTCTCAAATCTGGTAAGAGGAACCACTATGCCTCCATAGCGATAATGAGTATTTTCTAAGCCAATTAGAGCCGTCCTAGGGTAATGGATATTCTCCGGTCGGATAGCTCTCTCAATATCCCGAGGTTCTGGCGCTCCATCTTCACTTCGTAAAGTTTTAACCATTAAACCCGCTACCTGGGCTAACCCTCCAGTTTCTGAAGTGAAAATATGGGCATTCTCTTCCAGGATTATCTCGTTGCCTCTCTGAGTATGAGTAAGGAGAGCAACCAGATTGCCCATGGTCCCACTGGGGAGGAAAATTGCTCTTTCTTTTCCCAGAATAAAGGCAGCTAATTCCTCCAGCTCTCTTTGCCTTGGATCTTCACCGTAAACCGCATCCCCCAAAGGAGAGCGGAAGGCTGCCTCTTTCATCTCCTCAGTTGGAAGAGTATTGGTATCCCGGCGCAAATCTACCAGCTTTTTCATCTCTTTTCCTCTTTAGCTTTCTTCCAGGAATTTTTATAACTTCCCAGAACACGCCAGAAGCTGGTTTTAACAGATAATTCTTTTATCATATCCTGATACATGTCTTCCTTTAAATTTCCTTCCCAATCTACATAAAAGAGATATTCCCAGGGTTTTCCCGGTCGAGGGCGAGATTCGAGTTTCAACAGGTTAACTTTCCGATCGGCAAAAATACGAAGCGCTTCATGAAGTGCCCCGGGATAATTCCCTACAGCAAAAACACAAGAAACTTTATCGTCTTGAGAAGAAGGTTCAAAATAAGGAGAAACAATCAAAAAACGAGTAAAGTTACGAGGATTATCTTCAATCTCTTCCTGATTTAATTCCAGACCATATTTTTTTATGGCCTCTTCAGAAGAAATACAAGATCCCCCCATTCCAAATTCTTTGGCCTGACGAGCTGCTTCTTCAGTGCTCCCCACATTCATTACTCGCACCGCCCTCAACGATTCGAGAAATTGAGCACACTGGGCAAAACCCTGAGGATGAGCAAATAGCACCTGAATCTCACTATCTTTAGTGCCAGGATAAAGGCCCAGGTACTGAGAAACGCGAATGAATCGCTCTCCCACTACATAAAGATTGGGAAATTCTAAAAGGAGATCGTAATTATTATGAATACTACCGGTGATAGTATTTTCTATGGGTATCAACCCGTGAGTAGCTTCTCCCTGCTCCACTTTTTCGAATATTTCTCGAAAATTAGAACAAGGTAATAATTCGGCCCTCTCTCCAAAAGCACGACGAGCCACTTGAGAGCTAAAAGAACCGCTTTCTCCCAAAAAAGCCACTCTCAAATTCAAAAACTCGGGTTTGCTTTTTATCTCCATTCTCTCTGGTATATCGTTCTTTTTTAGTTCCTTACCCACCAGAATACTTATCACTTCCAGGTCGTTCATCAATTTTTTAAATTGCTCAGGGTAGAGGCTTTGCGGACCATCAGAGAGAGCTTTTTCTGGACGGGGATGGACTTCCACCATTACTCCATCTGCTCCACAAGCTACAGCTGCTCGAGCCATGGGAATCACTTTTTCCCGCAGACCCGTCCCATGACTGGGGTCTACCATTACCGGTAAATGAGAAAGATCTTTAACTACCGGGATAGCGGTCAAATCCAGAGTATTACGAGTAAGCCTTTCAATAGTTCTAATACCCCGCTCACAGAGAATCACCTGGAAATTTCCCCAGCTCAAGATATATTCAGCAGCCAGTAACCAATCTTCTATGGTAGAAGATAAACCTCGCTTCAGGAGCACCGGCTTTTTCAAAAAGCCCACTTTCTTGAGAAGCTCAAAGTTTTGCATATTGCGAGCTCCAATCTGAATAATATCAGCATATTGTGCCACAAGGTCAGCAATTTCAGGACTGGTAGCTTCGGTAACTATGGGTAAATTAAATTTTTCTCCTGCTCGAGCCAGAATCTCAAGCCCTTTCTCTCCCAGACCTTGAAAGCTATAAGGGGAAGTGCGAGGTTTAAAAGCTCCTCCTCGAAGAATATGGGCTCCCATTTTTTTCACTATTTCTGCAGTTTCAAAAAGTTGTTCTTCCGATTCTACAGCACAGGGACCAGCCATAACCGTGAGATTATCCCCTCCTATTTCCACTCCTTTTACCTTAATAACTGTTCCCTGAGGACGGAAGCTGCGATGTGCCAGTTGGAAAGGAGTATCCATTTTGATGGTCCTTTCCACTACTTTTTCATCCAACTGCGAAGAAGAAAAATTATTTTCGGTAACCAGAACGGTTTTCCCTGTTTCCTCTTCCAGGAAATAAGGATTCAAGTTCTCTTTCCCCAGCTTTTCCTTTAATTCCGATTTCTCTAAATCGCTCAGCTTTCGATTAAAACTAACAATCAAAGAATTTCACCCCTCAGACCAATAGAACCATAGCTCTACAAGCACCTACTGGATATTGAAATCACGAATAATACCGTCCTTGATGAGAAGATAGAGTAAGAGATAAACATCAACTTTTATTCTCCGCTCTATTTTCTCCTTTTCTTTAATTCTTCCATAATCTGGTAATAGGTCATCTTTTCATACTGTAAAAGAACAAGGAGATGATAAAGGAGGTCAGCTATTTCCCACCCCAGGTGCTCTCGATTATGGTCTTCATCTTCAAAAGTGGCCAGTATAACCTCGGTAGCTTCTTCTGCTACTTTGCGCAGAATTTTTTCTCTCCCTTCTTCCAGAAGACGAGAAGTATAAGAGTTGGGTGAAAGATGGGCAGCTCTTTCCTCTATTACTTCAAAAAGCTCTTGTAAAAAAGAAGAAAGAGAATAAGGTGGAAAATGAGCTTGAGGTTCGGAAATTTCTCCTTTTTTTATTTCCCGGTGAAAGCAAGAAAAAAAACCAGTGTGACAGGCTACTCCTTCTTGTTTTACCTGAATAAGTAATGTATCGTTATCACAATCTACATAAATTCCCTGTACCTCCTGAAAGTGGCCACTACTTTCCCCTTTGTTCCACAATTTTTTTCTGCCTCTACTATAGAACCAGGTTTTTCCTGTCTCCAAAGTACGAGACAATGCTTCTCGGTTCATATATGCCATCATCAAAACTTTGCCGCTTTCTGCATCTTGGACGATGGCAGGAATTAACTCTTCTTTTTCAAAAAGGACATCCTCCCAGGATTTTTCCATCAATCTTCTACCCTCACTGGTATTCCTCTTTTCTGGAGGTAGGCTTTAGCCTCTCCTATGCTGAAATAGCGGTAGTGAAAAATAGAAGCTACAAGAGCAGCATCAGCTTTCCCTTCTCTCAAAATGGCTAAAAGATGTTCCAGCTTCCCCGCTCCTCCTGAGGCAATTACAGGTAAACGAACTCTTTCTGCCACTTTCCGGGTAAGGCTAATATCATAACCAGCCTGAGTTCCATCGGTGTCCATGCTGGTTAGCAATATTTCTCCTGCTCCTAACTTTTCTACCTGTTGAGCCCAGGATAGAGCATCTTTCCCGGTGGGAGTTCGCCCTCCATTTATAAATACTTCCCAGTAACTACGCCGATTTATTCGGTCCCAGGTTCTTTTCACATCGATAGCTACCACCACACACTGGCTACCAAACATTTCTGCTAACTCACTAATTAACTCTGGTTTAAGAACTGCCTGAGTGTTAATCGATATTTTGTCTGCGCCAGCCCTGAGGAGATTAGCTACCTGTCCGGTAGCTCCTATCCCTCCCCCCACTGTGAAAGGAATAGTTAAAACTTCAGCTGTTTTTTCCACCACCTGAATCATGGTTTCTCTTTGTTCATAAGAGGCGGTTATATCCAGAAAAACCAGCTCATCTGCCCCTTCTTCTTCGTATCTTTGAGCCAGCTCTACCGGGTCTCCTACATCTTTTATATTTTCAAAGTGGACTCCTTTTACCACTTTTCCCTCTTTTACATCTAAGCAAGGGATAATTCTTCTGGCTAACACTTTCATTCCTCCCGCAGAATACTGCATACTTCTTTAAAATTAAGCTGTCCGGTGTAAAGAGCCTTACCCAATATTATTCCCTCGACACCTTCTCCCAGACTCTTTATCTTCCGGATATCTTCTTTATGACTTATTCCTCCCGCAACTATAATACTTACTCCGCTTTCGGCGATAAAATCTCTAATCACTTCCACTCTCACCCCTTGAAGTGTTCCATCTCTTTGAACATCAGTAAAGATAAAATGCTCAATGCCTTTTCCTTTTAAATCCTTAGCTAAATCCGCAGCTTTAACAGGGATTTCTTCTCTCCACCCCTCTAAAGAGACAAACTGATCCCGGGTATCGATACTCACCACTATTTTTTCTCTCGCTATTTTTATCATCTCTTCAAAAACTGAGGGGTTCTTAACTACTATGCTACTTAGAACTACTCTTTCTGCTCCGGCATCAAGATAATCCATAAAAGAAGAGACTTCCCTGATCCCTCCTCCCACCTCAACCGGTATTCCAACCGTCTGAATTAATTCTTTAATAACAGGGAAATTAACGGGATACCCCGATTTTGCTCCCTCTAAATCAACAACGTGTAGAAAAGGAGCACCTTCTTCCTCCCACTTCCGGGCTACGAGAAGAGGAGAAGTGCTAAAGACCTCTACTTTTTGATAATCCCCTTTCTCTAACCTTACCACTTTCCCTTCCAGAATATCTATGGCAGGAATGGGTAAAATCACTTCTTCCAGCTCCTCACCCAATTTTCTAAAACCTTCATACCCCAGACAGAACTTTTCTCGGGATGAAACTGGAAACCCCAGACATTATCATGATTCACAATGGCAGGAATTACCACATTATAATTGCATATGCCCACCACCGCTTGAGGTTCTTCCGGTAAGACGTAAAAAGAGTGAGCAAAATAGAAAAACCTCCCCTGCGGTATATCCCGAGTAAGCGGAGAATTTTTTTTGAAGTATACTCGATTCCATCCCATATGAGGTATTTTATTAGTAGGAGGAAGTTTCACCACTTCCCCTGGTAAAAGAGAAAGGCCTTTCTTACGAGGAGCTTCTTGGCTTTTCTCAAAAAGTAGCTGTAAACCCAGGTTTATTCCCAAAAAGGGCTTACCGTCTTCCTGGTTTTCTTTAATAGCTTCCTTTATTTCTTTTTTCTCTAAATTTTCCATGGCTTTCTCAAAAGAACCCACCCCCGGGAGAACCACTGCCTCAGCCTCTCTAATCTCTTGAGCCTGATTAGTGACCACTACTTCTTCTCCTAACCTCTCCAGGGCTTTAAAGATGCTATATAAATTACCTATCTCGTAATCAACAATGGCAATCATAACTATCCCTCTTCTTCTTTATTATAAAGTCCCCTTAGTAGAAGGAAGATAAACACTCGTTACCTTGGCAGCCTGAGCTAAAGATTTACCGAGAGCTTTAAACAGAGCTTCTAAACAATGATGACCATTATCACCCCACCATATTTTAGCATGAAGAGTAATTTTTGCATTATTTACCAGAGCCTGCAGGAATTCCTTCACTAACACTATCTCAAAACTACCCACTCTCTCTCCTAAATCAGGTTTTTCCCAAAGAAAATAAGGTCTTCCACTTAAATCGACAGCCACCATACTTAACGCCTCGTCCATAGGAATAAAAACAGTGGCAAAACGCTCTATTCCTTTTTTATCTCCCAAACATTTATTCAGAGCTTCTCCCAGAACTATACCCGTGTCTTCTACTACATGGTGGTAATCATCAATAAATTCTTGAGCAGTAGCTTTTATTTTTAAATCCCAACCAGCGTAAAAAGCCATACTTTCCAGAAGATGAGAAAAAAAAGGAACAGCCATATCCATCTGGATATTTTTTTCCCCATCCAAGGAGAGATAGATTTCGACATCAGTTTCTCGAGTTTTCCTTTTAACCAGAGCTTCTCTTTTTTCCAGTCTGACCACTCCTCACTCCTTATTATTGTAAACTTTCCAGTTCGGTATTAGAAAGAATGATGCCCTTCCACTCCCAACCATATAAGCCTTCTTCTATCAAAAGATAAAGAATATTATAATCGGGGTCTGGCCAGTTATCAATTTTCAGGTTAAAACCATCATTTCTTTTTTCCAGCTTTCCCACTCGAAGGTCAGTAGCTTTAGACAGGTGTTCACTAAGGTAGTTTTCAACCTTATAAAATTCATCTACTTCAAACTCGCTAAACATAACTCCCACCCAAAAATCTCCTTTCCTGGCTAAGCTTTCAAGCTTTTTAATATCTTTACTCCGGAAAGCCTCTTCAAGTTTTTGAGCCAGAGCTTCTTTGCTTTTTTCTACCCACGTGGGCTCAGATTGAAGATAAACTATGCGCAACTCTGCCCACCGACCATAGGAAAAATCAGGTGCCTCCCGAACCACTTTTTGGTAATAAGAAATAGCCTCTTCTATCTTTCCTAACTTTTCATAGCAAGAAGCAATTTCCATCATAATCCTTGCTTTTTCTTCGCCATCGGAGTTAGAATCCAGAATTTCCTGGTAAACTTTAATAGCTTCAAGATAGTTCTTGCTATGATATTGAAGATTGTAGGCTATATCTTCCCTAACTAAATTCTTTAGCCCATAAGGGTCTTCCACATCCGGGGGATAAGAATCTATAATTTGGTAAAATAACTCCAGCGCCTTATCAAAATTTTCTCTCTCCTCTTCTATTTTGGCTATCCAATAGCGATAGAGATAAGAAGATGGGGTATTAGGAAATCTATCGATGTACTTCTCCAATGTCTGGATAGCCTTATCACTTTCTCCCTTTTCTGAGTATATCTGATAAATTATTTCTACTGCCTGAGACAGTTCTTCTTCGGAAAAAGAATCTAGAAGAGGTTCGAGAAGAGCAAGAACTTTATCAGCCTCTCCTTTTTCTAACAACCACTGAGCCTGGTCTAAGGGCTCCAAAGATAAGACAGTTCCTCCACTATTTACCAGGTAAACAACAAAAAGAGGAATAAATAAGGGAATAATCTTCGATTCCAAAATTTTTCTGCCCTCCTCCAAAATTTTTCTGCCCTCCCTTTCCTTTTAATTTAAAGAAGAAGTTCATAAAAATTATGATGTACTTTACTATCTATTCCGATTTTATTAAACAAAAGTCTAATATTGTAAAAATTCAAAAACCAACCTTCTTATATACAAGTCTTTAAATTTCTGATTAAAATTAGCAATGCTGCGGGTAGTGGAACAACCTTTTTCCAAAAACCAAGATCAAAATAAAGCATATTGAAACTACAACAGGAAAACTATTCTAGTGGACGAAAACCCTGATGCTTCTGATTTTTTAATTTACTAAAATGAAATATGTCTTCCAAACAGATCTTTTTATCCCCTGGTTTATTTTAGCGATTAAGGATAGTATAATCATAACATGTTTTTA
>Ga0209608_1002723_pt1 | contig 12042 bp, 8 predicted proteins | sample AD_UKC130_MetaG_FD_184428 | JGI IMG/M metagenome (GOLD analysis project Ga0209608, IMG submission 184428) | Active sludge microbial communities of municipal wastewater-treating anaerobic digesters from Canada - AD_UKC130_MetaG (SPAdes) (version 2) | ecosystem: Engineered > Bioreactor > Anaerobic... | reverse complement strand
ATTCGCGCGTTAAAACGATTTAAAATTGGAACATCAGAGGGTACCCCCATTGTGGCTTCTTGTTGAAGAAATGTAAAGCCTAAAGATGAAACAAAACGTTCCGTACCACTATTGACACCAATACTATGAGATTGAATTGGAGCGTTTTTATTAAGAATTTCTTTAATCCAGTTTGTTCCTTTCCATGAACCGTTGCGAATAGAAGCTAGATCCCCGGCTGGAATTAAATTCTCCCAATTATATATTGGCAAACCATCCATGACCCGACTTTCATTTTGAATGCTTATAAATTCCTGGGCATTTAGAACAGTGGGGATTTTATAAATATTTTGTATTCCATAATAACCGTCATACGTAATTTCATGTTTTCCTACTTTGCCACTTTTAGTTTTTACTAGAATAACTCCGTTAGCTGCCCGCGATCCATAAATAGCTGCAGTAGCCGCATCTTTTAATACGTCAATACTTTCGATGTCATTAGGGCTAAGACTGTCAAGACTTCCACCTACAACTCCATCAATTACAAACAAAGGAGTTGAATAACTATTGGTTCCGATACCACGAATGTTTATCTTAAAACCATCACCGATAAATCCGCTGACTTGTGTAATATTAACGCCTGGTGCTTGGCTTTGCAAAGCTCCCAATATACTGGGTGTATTTAATCGTGCAATATCTTCTCCTTTTACTTGCACTGTAGCACCTGTTACCAATTTTTTCTTCATCGTTCCGTAGCCCACAGCCACCACTTCTTCTAATGCTACGGCTTCTTCTTGCATCGTCACATCGATTCTCGTTCGGTTGCCGACATTAATCTCTTGCGTTTCCATGCCTACAAACGAGAAAATCAGTGTACCATCGCTCGGAACATTGCTCAACAAATAATTCCCATCCGCATCGGTTATAGTACCAATAGTGGTACCTTTAATCATTATAGTTGCTCCCGGTAATGGTTGACCGCTTTGGTCAGTCACCTTACCTGTAACCGTACGCTGTTGCTGTTGAACGCTAACGACATCCAACAATTCCTTTTGTTCCTGCTGCTTACCGCCACGAAACAACAGAATGTGTTTTCCTACGATACGATACTCTACCTTATTACCAAACAAGCGGTCAAGAACACTTTCGATGCTCTCATCTTTGGCTTCAAAATCTACCTTCGAATTCACATCAATTACATTGTTTTCGTACATAAACGAAAAACCTGTACTTTTTTCAATGTGATTCAACACACTTTTCATGGTTGCGTTTTTCACCGAAAAAGTTAACCTCGTCTCTTGTGCATGACTATCATCTGCCTTACTGCCTAAAATACCCATGCCGGTAATAAGAATGAAAGTCAATAAGACTCTAAACACAGGGGGAAAAACGTATCTCCCTTCTTTTTTTCGTACTTTTTCCATATCTTTGTGATGTTAATTTTGTGCAGTTTCCCTTTTTTGTGATCACAAACGGTAATTTGGCCTTCAAGAGGGTTGCTGCGGTTAAACAGTTTAGTTACTTTTTTTCTTAAACATACAGGCTTTCCCTCCAAGAAAGTCTGTATGTTTTTGTTTTCCGGTTTCGCTTTTCATAAGCAGATTATTTTAATAGATATAACTGATTTTTACTTCTTTGCCGTTGATTTCATAAGCAATTGGAGTGATAACTTTCATCTTTTCAAGCATTTCGGTTAACGATTCCGTTTTTATCGTGAAAGTATAATGGTGTTTTTCCATTACAGAAGAAGGTTCAATATGAATATTTACCCCATACCACCGCTCCAGATATTTCACCACTTCACTTAGCGGCGTATTATCAAATTTCAATTCACTGTTTTTCCACGAACTTACCGCTTCCGGATCGCACCTGGTAAAAGAAAGTCGGTTTGTTTTCTTGTCCAACACAACCTGTTCGCCACAGGTAAGCAACCGCAATTCTTTGTTCTTATCGGTCACCGCAACTCTCCCCTCGCTAACAGTAATTTCTTGTATATTATCGTCCTTGTAATTTTTAACGTTGAAAGCCGTACCATAAACATCCACAAAAAGATGTTCTGTTTTTACCCGAAATCGTTTCGATTTGTTCTTGGCTACATCGAAAAATGCTTCTCCATCTGTCAAAAAAACCTCACGATCTTTTACATTAAAAGCACCGTTATATTTTAAGATAGAACCGGAATTGAGCCAGACAATGGAACCGTCGGGCAATACAACCTTTGTTTTCTGACCAGAAGGTGCAACAATTTCGGTATATTGTTGGGTGAGCTGATTAACATGAGTAGTATAAAACCAAAAAAAAGCGGAACTTAATAAAACAACGATCAGTATGGCTGCAATAGATTTGAACCTCGAAACAAGATGCGTAACCTTATTTGCCTTATTTATCCGTTTATTGATGGATTTCCATGCTCTTTTTTTATCGGGTTCGAAATAGGAAGGAATGAGAAAGGCCGACTTATAGACCTGAAAAATCTCGTCAAACACATTCCTATTGGTTTCATCTGCATCCAACCAAGCGTTCAACTCTTCGAGCTCTTCAGGATTTGCTTCTCCTTTGAAACTTTTCGCAACAATATTCCACGGTATGTTTCGTTCCATGCTTTTAACTGCCTTTTATATATAAGGCACGTAACTCGCCACGTACCCCTAAACAATTTCCAATTTTTTTTTGTTTTTAACACATTTATCAAAAAATTGAGACGAGTGATCGGCGATAAACTACCCTTTCAAACAAAAAACAGCGATCAGGAAAAGAATAAAAAGGTCATCATAATAAGGTTTTAAAAATTCACGCAACTTTTTCAAGGCATTACCCATTTGATTTTCCACAGTCTTCACCGAAAGCCCTAATTCTTCGGCAATCTCTTTGTAAGTAAGGTTTTTTTCTTTACTCAGAATAAAAATTTCGCGACATTTCTCAGGCAAACTTTCCACCGCTTCTCTTATGATTTTTTGTAGTCGATGGTTATCTTCCCGGACTTCCGGAATTTCGTAAGACGTCGCCGATTCTTTTGCTAATCTATCTTGAATACCCGAACGGACTTTTTCATTGCGCAAATAATTCAGACTTTTGTTTTTCGATGCTTTCAGTAAATACGATTTTATCGATGTTTCGATATGAATATTTTCTTTCTTGTTCCAGAAATAAACATACACATCCTGAACAATATCTTCAGCTGTAGCCGGATCATTCAGGTAGATATTGACGAAGTTGCACAGATCGACATAATATTTTTCAAAAAAGAAGCGAAAAGCTTCCATATCGCCTTCTGCCATGCGTCTAAAAATAAACCGCTCCTCGTCGTTTATGTTTTTCATTTCTGCATGTTTTATAACGTCTAATGATTCTTGTTTATTTTTCCCCTTTCTTAAAAAGTATCGAACATTTAAATAGATCCATTCAAGAATAGACAAAATTATTTGCACAATTTGCAAATGCGCCCAAAATCAATAACTTAATCGCTTATCATTCGAAACATTTTTTCATGGAAAATGAAAATGTTGCGCGAACAAATATCACAATTTTTTTTGAATATTACTACTTATTTGGAATATATTCCTATAAAAACAACCTATTTTTAACACAAACCTTATGCATGGAACAACAAAACCTTACACATGTAAGGTGAATTGGTTACACGTATTATTCCTAGAAATGAACCTATTTTTCAGTAAAAGACAGGCAAACCGTGAAAGGTCAACGCAACCAACATACAAGCTACAACATATTTGCTATCAAAGAAATAGCAATATATGCCAATATGCCGATGGCTATGCCGACAATGCCCCATAAAGCAATAAAGACGATCAGCAGGACAATAAGCAAAATCTGTTTCTCGTTCCCCTTGAATTTGAATGCTTTCATTTTAAATGAAAACATGGGGATATTAGAAACCATTAACAATGATAAAAAGATAATAAATCCCAAAGTTAAGTAAAACAAACCCTCGTTTACCCATGCAATGTCCCTGACACCATAACAATAACTTATCCAAAACAAAGCATTGGCAGGAGTGGGCAAACCCAGAAAAGAAGAAGTCTGCTTATCGTCCAAATTGAATTTCCCAAGTCGCAATGCAGAAAAAACAGGAATAAGATAAGCCAAAAAAGGAAGGTGAGACGAAATATCCGTTAAAAATGAAGGATAGGCAGAAAAATCGCGCAACAAAATAAACACACCCGAAGCAGGTGCAACACCAAAACTCACCACGTCTGCAAGTGAGTCGAGTTCTTTACCAAGAGGAGAAGTTGCATCGAAAAGGCGTGCAACAAAGCCGTCAAAAAAATCGCATACTGCCGCAATCAATACCCAAATCACCACGCCGGAAAAATTTCCATCAAAAGCCATAACAACGGCAATACATCCCGAAAAAAGATTCATCATGGTGAATACATGGGGAATATGTTTTTTCATCATTAAAATAATTTACCTGATAATTTTCTATTTACATTCGAATAAAATCTATATATCTATATGGTAATCAGTTAGATAAATATTACGGAAAACTTGGGCGCAAGTTACGAAAAAATTTTGGAATCCCTCCAAATGACAAAAACAAAAATAATTTTCCGGCAGAAACGAAACAAAATTTTATCTTCCTTCGGAAAACGGAGTTAGCATGCCTGAAAATTTCATCCTTTCCCGGGAAACGAGATTAGCATACACAAAAATTATATCCCTTTTCGGAAAACGAGCATTAACAACAACTAACTAAATTCCTCCGTCGGAAAATCCGACGAGCCTAACCGAAAAATTTATCCTATTTCTGAAAATTCGACACACAAAAAACCCGATTTTTTTGTGTAAAAACAACCTTGGTCTGCCAAAAATTCGCTTTTATTTGTTAAAGAATATGATCAAGATGAGGGTAAATCAAAATTTTTGTATCCATCGGAAAATCCGACGGAGGATAAAAAAATTTCCCCCCCATTTGAAATGAGCACTTTTGAACTGCTTAACCGATAAATCCGCAAGAAATCATTACCTTTGCACTTCAAAATCAAAAGGGCGATGTTTAAAGAAATTTTTCTTACTATCATTCATCTGATCACTTCGCCTCAAAGTGCATGGAGGGATATTAAAAAAGACGAAGAGGATCAACAAGAATTTTTAAGCAAATTTCTTCATCCTATTTTCGGCATTATTGCACTCGCTTCATTTATAGGAGGGCTCTGGTTTTCGCACAACGGAAACGTAGAGCAAGCTTTAAAAAATACGATTGTAAACATTATCACGGTATACGGAGGGTATCTTGTTACTGCATATATCCTAAACGAAATTTCGTTCCGATACAACCTTCAAAAACAAATATTCACCTTTCAGCGTTTTACAGGATATTCGTCGGTCGTAATCTACGGGTTGTACATCATTATGCCGTTCCTCTCGGATTTTTTCATCTTGTGGTTACTTTCGGCCTATACGGCTTATATTGTGTATATTGGATCAGAAGTATTCTTTGAAATAACGAAAAACAAAAAGAAAAAATTTACACTCGCCTCCACCCTTCTGATATTGTTTATTCCGCTAATTATTAAAGCGATGATGAATTTTCTTATTAAGTAACGACAATGAAACAGACAACCATCAATATAAAAAACAAACGTGCCACCTTTGACTACGAACTGGTGGAAACCTACACTGCCGGAATTGTTTTGACCGGAACAGAGATCAAATCGATACGTCAAGGCAAGGCCAGCTTGGCAGATACGTATTGTATATTCGAGAAAGGAGAACTCTGGGTACGAAACATGTATATTCCCGAATATTTTTACGGCACATACAACAATCACAATGTACGGCGCGATCGGAAACTGTTGCTAAACAAAAACGAATTGCGTAAACTCATGCGGTGGGCAAAAGAACCCGGATTCACCATCATTCCCACGCGATTATTCATTAACGAAAAAGGGTTGGCAAAACTCAACATTGCCGTGGCAAGAGGTAAAAAACAGTACGACAAACGCCAGTCTATCAAAGAAAAAGAAGACAAGCGTGCAATGGAGCGTGCATTTAAAAAATACTAATTGTTTTACTTTTGAAACGTTTAATAAAACAACGTTCTAATTAAACCGGTAAGTAAGAATACAAAGATATTATGAATTTCTATAAAGAGGCAGTTCTCCCAAGTTTGAAAAAATCGGGGCATACATCCATTTGGCTGTTAAAAATTATTCTCCCTATATCGTTGGCCGTTCGCCTCTTGGAGTATTACGGCATCCTTGCCTATATGGCAGATTTTCTCAATCCCGTGTTCATTTATCTGGGATTGCCCGGAAGCACGGCCATCATCTTCATTACGAGCATTTTTCTTCCCCTCTATGCTCCGCTGGCAATCATCACCTCCATGTCGCTCACGCTTCGCGAATTAACCATTCTTGCCCTGATGTGTCAAATTTCGCACAACCTCCCCGTAGAGTGTGCCATTCAGGCCAAAACCGGCACCTCGTTCTGGTCAATGGTAACGCTGCGAATTTTCATGAGCATTGTGGTTGCACTTATCCTCAACCTTATTTTGCCACAAGACATGGGCATGCCCCTATTTTCCCAAACCAATGCAGTGACAATGAATTCCATTGGCGACGTGCTTATTGTTTGGTTGAAAAGTTCCTTACAAATCGCGTTGCTCATCATTACGATAGTTACTACACTGAATATTTTGTATAAAGTGCTCGATGAATACCACCTGATTGAAAAGCTGACAAAAATAATTGAACCTGTATTGAAATTCTTTGGATTACCCATCAGTACAGGTTTTCTGTGGCTAATTGGGTACATCGTGGGTCTGTCCTATGGAGGCGCACTGATGATGGAGCAAATGAACGAAGGGAAAGTATCAAAATCCGATGCCGAGCTGTTGAATTACCATCTGGCGCTTTCGCATTCCATTATCGAAGACAATTTGCTTTTCGTGGCATTGGGTGTATCCATCGGGTGGATTCTGGGTATACGCTTCACGGCTGCCGCAATGGTGGTATGGATGCGAAAATTATATCGCCGCTTAAAGGCAAAATGGTTTTATCCTGCTGTAAATCTGAAAATTGAAGAACAAAGATAAAATGAATTTCAACGAAATATTGCAATCGCACATCCTTGTTCTCGATGGAGCGATGGGAACGATGATTCAGCGTTACAAGTTGACCGAAGCCGATTTTCGAGGAGAACAATTCAAAGATTTTCCCATCATGCTTAAAGGGAACAACGATTTGCTTTCGCTCACCCGACCCGATGTGATCGAGGAAATCCACCGTGCTTATCTCGAAGCAGGTGCCGACATCATCGAAACCAATACCTTTAACGCCAATGCCATTTCCATGCAAGATTACAAAATGGAAAGTCTGGTATACGCAATGAACCTTACTTCGGCACAGCTGGCACGCAAAGTTGCCGATGAATTTTCGGAAAAAACACCCGATAAACCCCGTTTTGTGGCCGGTTCTGTCGGACCAACCAATAAAACCACTTCCATGAGTCCCCACGTGGACAACCCGATGTATCGCAGTGTAACTTTCGACCCGATGAAAAGGGCCTACAAAGAACAAATGGAAGCCTTGATAAAAGGCGGAGTGGATATGTTATTCATCGAAACCGTGTTCGATACACTTAACGCCAAAGCTGCTATTTTTGCGGCAAAAGAAATAGCAGAAGAAACAGGTAAAGAAACACCGTTGGTTATCTCGGCTTCTTTATCCGACAAAGCCGGCCGAACCTTATCGGGGCAAACGCTAGGAGCTTTCATCACGTCGGTAAGTCATGCCCAACCATTGGCCCTCGGGCTGAATTGCTCTTTCGGACCCAAAGAAATGCTGCCTTACTTGAAAGATGTAGCCCGCATCTCGCCCTTTTTTGTCGTAGCATTCCCCAATGCAGGATTGCCCAACCAATTGGGCGAATACGATGAAACTCCGGAAAGAATGGCCGACGCCATCAAAGTGTTCATCGATGACGAGTTGGTAAATATTATCGGCGGGTGTTGCGGAACCACGCCCAACCATATTGCCCACTACATCGACCTCGTAAAAGACAAAACGCCGCATCGTCCATCACCCCGACCTCGAAACCTTTACCTGGCAGGATTGGAAGAACTGGTCGTTTCTCCGGAAACAAATTTTATCGTTATCGGCGAACGATGCAATGTGGCCGGTTCGCGCAAGTTCCTCCGCTTAATTCGTGAAAAGAACTACGAGGAAGCACTCAATATCGCCCGCAAGCAGGTAGAAGACGGCGCTCAAATACTCGATATCAACATGGACGATGCATTGCTGGACAGCCAACAGGAAATGACAAATTTTCTCAACCTGTTGGCATCAGACCCTGACGTGGCAAAGGTGCCGCTAATGATCGACTCGTCGAAATGGGAAGTACTGGAGGCCGGTTTGAAATGTACGCAAGGTAAATCCATCGTCAATTCTATTTCTTTAAAAAACGGTGAAGCGGAATTTCTTACAGCGGCAAAAAAAATACAAGCCTACGGTGCAGCAGCCGTGGTAATGGCTTTTGACGAAAAAGGACAAGCCGACAGTTTTGAACGCCGCATCGAAATTTGCGAAAGAGCGTATCGCCTGCTCACTCATAACGGTTTTAAACCGGAAGATATCGTCTTCGATCCCAACGTGCTGGCCATTGCCACCGGAATGGAAGAACATTGCAACTATGCCGTAGATTTTATCGAAGCCGTAAAATGGATCAAAGCCAACCTGCCTTATGCTAAAGTCAGCGGAGGAATAAGCAACCTCTCGTTTGCTTTCCGCGGGAACAACTATATTCGCGAAGCGATGCATTCGGCTTTTCTCTATCATGCCATTAAAGCGGGATTGGATATGGGAATTGTTAATCCGGCTCAATCGGTTATTTATGAAGAAATACCGGAAGAAGTAAAAACGCTGGTTGAAGACGTTGTGCTCAATCGCCGCAACGATGCTGTGGAACGGTTGATGGAATTTGCCGAAAAAATAAAAAATGAAAAAACAAACGAAACCAAAACCAAAACCATCAAAACCGAAGAATGGCGTGCCCTTCCGGTGGACGAACGACTTGTTCATGCCTTGGTAAAAGGAATCGATACCTACCTGGAACAGGACCTTGCCGAAGCTTTAACCTTTTATCCCCGCGCTATTGATATCATCGACAAACCCTTGATGACAGGCATGAATAAGGTGGGCGACTTGTTCGGGGCAGGGAAAATGTTTCTCCCACAGGTTGTAAAAACTGCACGCACAATGAAGAAAGCGGTTTCTATACTGCAACCCACTATCGAAGCCGAAAAAACGTCCGGCGAAGGATTTCAGAAAGCCGGGAAAATACTGTTGGCTACCGTTAAGGGCGATGTTCATGATATCGGAAAGAACATTGTTTCCATCATTCTTTCGTGCAACAATTACGAGATAATTGACCTCGGCGTAATGGTCTCTCCCGAAAAAATCATAGAGGCTGTGCGTACCGAGCAACCCGACATTGTGGGGCTAAGCGGACTGATCACACCATCGCTCGAGGAAATGAGCATCGTAGCCGAAGAAATGGAAAAAGCAGGTTTTCGTATCCCGCTACTCATCGGGGGTGCCACCACCTCGAAACTGCATACCGCACTCAAAATTGCCCCCAAATACGAGAATGGTGCAGTTGTTTACGTCAAAGATGCTTCGCAAAGCCCGGCAACAGCGGCCAATTTATTGAACCCTGCCACTAAAAACGAATATATTGAACAGATTCGCAATGAATATTCGGCACTTCGGAAAGATTACACCGAACAAACAACAGAGCTTGTTTCGTTGAAGGAAGCTCGTGAAAAAGCATTCCGAATCGATTGGGATAATTTTACCCCCTATGTTCCCCAAACACCGGGAAAAACGGTATTGCCGGTAATAAAGGTGGAAGAAATTGTTCCATACATCAACTGGAAATTTTTCTTTCACGGCTGGAAGTTACCGGCCAAATTTGCCACTATCACCAACATCGGGATGTGCGGTCATTGCCGTGCACAATGGTTGGCATCGTTTAAAGATGATGATATCGAAAAAGCACTGGAAGCATCACGTCTTTATGACGATGCAATGGCGCTGATCCGCAAATTCATCGATCAAGACGCAGAATACATAAAGGCAGTCTTCGGTTTATACGAAGCATATAGCGAAAACGATACGGTTTTCATCAATGGAAAAGCTTTTCCTTTCTTGCGACAACAAAGGAAAAACGATAAAAATGAGTATCTTTGTCTTAGCGATTTTGTTGCGCCACGAACATCGGGCAAGAAAGATTATGCGGGAATTTTTGCCCTTACTGCAGGAGCCGGTGCCGAATATCTTCTGCAAAAATATCAAAAGCAAGGAGATGAATACTCAGCACTGCTTATGAAATCGGTACTCGACCGCCTTGCAGAAGCAGCTGCTGAATGGTTACACGAAAAAATACGCAAAACATATTGGGGATATGCATTCGATGAAAAACTAACCATCCCCGAATTGTTTACAGGAAAATATCAAGGAATTCGTCCGGCAGTGGGCTATCCCTCAATTCCAGACCAATCGATCAATTTCTTGCTGCACGATATGCTCTCTTCTAACGAAATAGGCATCTCGCTGACAGAAAACGGTGTGATGTATCCAAATGCCTCGGTGAGTGGATTTTTATTTTCCCATCCGCAATCTCGATATTTTGCCGTAGGCCCTATTTCAAATGAACAACTCGAAGATTACGCAAGGCGCAGAGGGATGCATGTGAATGAAATACGTAAATTTTTATTGAAAAATTTAATGAAATAAATGAAGATGAGAAGTTTTGGAAGCGACAACAATTCGGGTGTACATCCACGCATTTTGCAAGCCATAAAAGAGGCCAATGTTGATCATGCCATAGGGTATGGTGATGATGAATGGACACGCAAAGCCGAAGATGAAGTAATAAAACTACTGGAAAAAGAGGATGTGCAACCCTTGTTTGTTTTTAATGGAACAGGGGCCAATGTGGTCGCACTACAAGCTTGCACCTTGTCTTTTCACAGCATTCTTTGCGCATCTACCGCTCATATTGCAGTGGATGAATGTGGCGCACCCGTAAAATTTACCGGAGCATCATTAAAAGAAATTGCTACGCCCGACGGAAAAATCACTCCCGAATGGGTTCAACCCCACTTACAAGGTTTCGGATTCGAACACCATTCTCAACCCAAAGTGATCGCTATTTCACAAACCACCGAACTCGGAACATGCTATACGCCACAGGAAATAAAAGCATTGGCCGATTTGGCTCATCGATACAATATGTATCTTTTTGTGGACGGCACACGCATGGCAAATGCTTGTGCTTATCTCAATCTTTCGTTGAAAGAAATGACCGTGGATTGCGGAGTTGATATTTTTACCATCGGCGGAACCAAAAATGGTTTAATGATGGGTGAAGTAGTTGTACCTTTGCGCAAAGAACTTGCCGAAAACCTCAAATATTATCGTAAGCAAACCACCCAGCTTTATTCCAAAATGCGGTTCATTTCTGCTCAATTTATCCCCTATTTCAAAGAAAACATATGGCTGGAAAATGCACGAAAGTCAAATGCAGCCGCCCAACGATTAGCAAGCGAAATGGGGAAAATCGAAGATGTACAAATTACGCAGAAAGTACAATCGAACAGCGTCTTCTTTATCCTTCCCAAACCAATCACCGATAAACTGCGCGAACGCTATTTTTTCTACGATTGGGACGAAACCCGCAACGAGATGCGCTTGGTTTGCTCTTGGGATACAACCGAAAACGATATTTTAAGCTTTATCGATTATTTGAAACAAATAATAAAATAATCAACGTGTTTCATTGCAAAACGATTCATGGTTAAAAAACCTATAATTAAAAAACTGACAACTAATAACTAATAACTTCCAAAATTATGTTTGACTTTTTAGACCTTTATCCGTGGCTGTTACCCCTGATGATCTTCTTCGGCCGTATTATCGATGTAACATTGGGAACAATGCGCATCATTTTTGTTTCGAAAGGAGAAAAACTCAAAGCTCCCCTTATTGGATTTTTCGAAGTATTTATCTGGGTTGTCGTCATTTCACAAATTTTGGTTCG
>Ga0209608_1002719_pt1 | contig 12056 bp, 8 predicted proteins | sample AD_UKC130_MetaG_FD_184428 | JGI IMG/M metagenome (GOLD analysis project Ga0209608, IMG submission 184428) | Active sludge microbial communities of municipal wastewater-treating anaerobic digesters from Canada - AD_UKC130_MetaG (SPAdes) (version 2) | ecosystem: Engineered > Bioreactor > Anaerobic... | reverse complement strand
AAAATGGTAATAAAAATATCTAAAGAGGATATCAAAACTTTAGAGAAGCTCAACATAATATCTCAGATTGCACCCATTAAAGATAAGATAAAAGCCTTGGAGAGAAAATATGGCTGTAGCTTTCAAGAATTTGAAGAAGAGATAAAAAAAGAAGAGGACTTTCAGAAATGGGACGACTATATAGAATGGAAGGCCTATGCTGAGAAGTTGAAGGATCTGGAGTTAAGTCTTTCTGAAATAGAAGATGCTAAAGACATTGAAATTAGCTGAAAAAAGCAAACTGGTAAAGGAATCCTTAATCCAAGATTTTAAACAAGGAAGGAATTTCTATTATCTGAGGCTTAAACTCATTCTTATCGATGAAAGCGAGCTCTACATCAGGGAGTATGTTTCTGAAACAGAATATATTTATTCCTACCACTGGCAAGACAAAGATGGAAATTTGAAAATTAGATGGGATAATGCTCCTCATTATCAAGATATGAAGACTTTTCCTCATCATAAACATACACCAGAGTTAGAAGAGAGCGGTGAAATAGGTTTAGAAGAAGTGCTTAAAGCTATTGAAAAAGAAGTGAAGCTGGAGTAAAAAATCAGCTTGTAGCATAAAAAAAACACGTTTGAGAAGGTTTCTCTCTGCAACTTTGTCTTCTCATTCTCGAGATTTTTTATCGGGAATTCATCCTCCTCCGTCATGCCTGAGATTTTTTATCAGGCATCCAAATCTTTTCAATACTGTGGACCCCTGATAGAACCATTCAGGGGTGACAGCCCTTTTTTGTCATTCCCGAAATCTTTAATCGGGAATCCATGTTTTCGCTTTTTCTTTTTGTCTTTATGTTTTTGTCTTTTCAGGGGGGGTTTATAATGGGGCTGCGCTCCAGTTATTTCACCCTAACCCTCTCCCCGGAAGGGTAAGGGGAAGAAAAAAGAGTTGAGGGAGGGGGAAAATGAAAAAGAGTCGAGGAACTCTCTCGTTTGTCATTCCCGAGATTTTTTATCGGGAATCCATGTTTTTAAATAATTTAGACCCCGGCTTAAAGATTGCCGGGGTGACGAGGAGGTGGGAATCCATGTTTTTCCCCTTAAATAATTTGGATTCCTGATAGAACCATTCAGGAATGACAGGCAAGGGGATGATAGAGACATTCAGGAATGAGAGATGAGAGGATGATAGAACTATTCAGGAGTGACGGGACAAGGTGTCATTGCGAGTTCGTGGTTTCGCTTACGTGGCAATCCCGAGTTTTTAACCCGATGTAGCTTACCTTTTTATGTTTGTTGGGGTTCAAAAAGAGAGATTGCCTTGTCGCTGGGATGTATTTTCCCAGTATTATTGATTTTTAGTTTTTCTATCTCTTTTGCTTTTGATCTTATGCCGTAGGCCACCTGCTCCTCGTGATGGTAGGAAAAGAAAGGAGTTCACAAGAGGGCAACGCCCCTTTATGGTTCTGAGTCATCAGGAGGGACATTTACCCCCTGATATTCGGTTGCTAATATTTAGCACCAACTTTTAAGTTTTGAGGTACAATGAGGAAAACATCTCTGGGGGGAAAGTTATGAAAGAAGAAACTATTGCGGGGATATTCGAAAGCGAGCTTGCCGGAAGGGTCAAGGAATATCGGCTAATCGATTCTCAAACAGTAGTGGTGGCTGAATGGGTACGATTCAAATGCCAGTTTGGCTGTGATGGATACGCACAGAGTCTTACCTGTCCACCGTATTCGCCGGAGCCCTCCCGCACCAGAAAAATGCTCGAAGAATACAGACGAGCTGCTATTCTCTGGAAACCAGAAGATTGCGAGACCCTGCGAAAGATTGCCGCTGACTTAGAGAGAACTCTTTTCCTTTCCGGATATTATAAAGCGCTGGCTATCCCCTCAGGACCATGTGAGCTGTGTAATCCCTGTCCCTTAGAATATCCCTGTCTGCATCCTGAATATGCTCGCCCTTCTATGGAAGCTTGTGGAATCGATGTATATGCAACTGTAAGGCAACATGGTTTCCCGATTGAGGTGGTTCGCTCAAGAAGTTGCCAGCCCAACTACTATGCTCTCATCCTCATCGAATAGAAGAAGACAGGAAAAATGACCACCTTCCCTTGCTCTGAGGCTGGGTTTCAGCTATTATCAGATAAGAGAATTTGACTGGTCGTTTTGCTATTTATCGGGGGATACATGTTCGTTTACTGTTAGGGGGCTATCCCTCCGTCCCTGAATCAAGACGAAGTTTCTATTGACTGTTATACCTGGCTCTTCTATATTATGATATCGATAGAAACGCCCTGATTCGCACTGTTTCCCGGGGAAGCAGTCACAATGTGTTTTTACGCCTGCCTATTAATTTTTGCCAGTCAATTAAAATAAAAAGAGACCTGTCTGGTTCTCCTTAACAGGGAAACCGGATAAAAAGGAGTGAAAAGATATTGGAAAATAGAAATTTTCGCAGGGAAAGAGATTCCCTGGGTGAAGAGTTAATACCTCAAAATGCATACTGGGGAATCCATTCCCTGAGAGCCCGGGATAATTTTCCTATCTCTCAAAAAGTTCCTTCTTCGTTGATAAAAGCCTATTTTGCAGTAAAATGGGCCTGTGCCAGAGCGAATACCGAAATCGGGCTTCTGGAGGAGAACACAGGTAACGCAATACTTAAAGCTTGCGAAGAAGGAATGCAGGGTAAATTCGATGAAGAAATCATCGTTCCTATCCTTCAAGGTGGTGCCGGAACTTCGCTGAACATGAATATAAACGAAGTGATTGCTAACCGGGCTCTGGAAATCCTGGGTCACCAGAGAGGAAGCTACCAGATTGTCAACCCTTTCGATAGTGTCAACCTGAGCCAGTCAACAAATGATACTTTCGTAACTGCAGTAAAAGTGGCAGTGCTGTGGCAGCTCGATGAATTAGAAAAGGAAATAATCTTTATCCAGGAAGAGCTCCAGCAAAAAGAAAGAGAGTTTGCCTCTATAGCCAAGGTGGGACGAACCCAGCTTCAGGATGCCGTTCCCATAACTCTGGGAATGGAATTTGGAGCTTTTGCCGAAGCCATCTCCCGAGACCGCCGGAGACTCGAAAAGGGCAAAGAACTAATGAAAGAAATTAACTTAGGTGGTACTGCTGTAGGAACCGGATTAAATGCCCACCCTGAATACAGGGCAAGAGTCGTTCCCTATCTCAACGAGATTACTGGATTATCTCTCACGAGAGCAACAAATGCTTTTGAAAACACCCAGAATTTAGATGTTTTTTCTGAATTATCGGGTCTTTTACGTTCTCTGGCCGTGAACTTGCGCAAAATAGCCAATGACTTGCGCCTGCTTTCTATGGGACCACGAGCTGGCATTGGAGAAATTACCCTACCTCCTCTCCAGGAGGGCTCTTCAATTATGCCTGGCAAAATCAATCCTGTTATGTGTGAATATGTAGAAGGAATCGCCATAGATATATTGGGCAGAGACCAGGCTATTGCTTTTTACTGTTCCAGCGGACAGCTGGAGCTAAACCATCTTGCTCCTTTCATTGCTCACCATATTCTGACTATGATAGAAGAGCTTAAAGAAAGCATACACGTATTTGCGGAAAAATGCATACGGGGAATAAAAGCCAACCAAGACCGTTGCAATGAGTTATTAGAGAAAAGCTTCGCTATGGCAACCTGCATAGTCCCTCACCTGGGACACGAGCGAACTTCAGAACTGGTTCGGGAATGTCTTAAAGAAGGTAAGATTTTCAAGGATTTTCTAATTGAGCGCCAGATATTTTCTGAAAAAGAACTGGAAAGCATAATTGAATCTTCTCGGAGTTTCCAGACCCTGGAATATCCGGAGTTAGAATAAAAGGAGTAAAAAGGCTATGACAACACAAACTACACCCCGGGGTTTACGACCTCATATCGGGCTATTTGGCAGGAGAAATGTTGGCAAATCTTCCCTTATTAATGCTCTAACTCAACAAGAAGTGGCCATTGTATCAGAAAGTCCTGGTACTACCACCGACCCGGTATTCAAGGCCATTGAATTACTTCCCTTCGGACCGGTAACCCTCATCGATACTGCAGGACTGGATGACGAGGGGTTTTTAGGAGAACTCCGCAAAAAGAAAACCATGGAGATACTCAGGCGCTGTGATTTGGCCCTCGTAATATGGGATTATAACTCAGATTTTACCTTTGAAAAGGAGCTTATTGACCTTCTGCGTAGCAATGGCACGACCATAATAGGGGTAGAGAACAAAATTGATTGTCCTTCCCCAGGCAAAGCTTTTATAGATAAAAATATACCAGTCTTTAGAGTGAGCGCCAAAACCGGCGAAGGTATTGCCGAGTTAAAGCAAGAATTGATATCTATATTACAGAGCTCTTATGAGGAGAAGCCTCTCATTAAAGACCTGGTGTCTCCCGGAGACATGGTGGTGCTGGTAGTGCCTATAGACCTCGGGGCTCCCAAGGGACGGCTTATTCTCCCCCAGGTGCAGACCATAAGAGACCTGCTCGATGCCGAAGCTATAGCTGTAGTTACCAAAGAAAGGGAATTAGCAGAAACTCTGAAGAAGTTAGGCAGCCCTCCCCGTATGGTGGTTACTGACTCTCAGGTGTTTCATAAAGTTGCCGAAGTAGTACCTCAGGAAGTGCCACTGACCAGTTTTTCAATTCTTTTTGCCCGCTACAAGGGAGACCTTTTAACTCTCGTAGAAGGAGCCAAAACTATCGAAACTTTGAAGCCTGGAGACCGGGTTTTAATATCAGAAGCATGCACCCATCACCCTGTGCCTGACGATATTGGAAGGGTAAAAATACCTCACTGGCTACGCCAGCGATTGGGATTTGAAATAAAAACCGAAATCAATGTTGGAGCAAGCTTTCCGGATAATCTTTCACAATACCGATTAATAATTCATTGTGGCGCCTGCATGCTGAACCCCAAAGAAATGTATTATCGTATCTTAACTGCCAAAAGAGAAGGTGTACCCATCACCAACTATGGAATAGCCATTGCTTACCTGCAGGGGCTCTTTCCCAGAGTGCTTGAAGTTTTTCCAGAAATGAGAGTAAAGCCTCAAGGTACAGAGCCTTCCACCATTGCCTTCCACCGGGTAGCAGGGGAATAGCCTCTATAGAGTGTTTTCCAAAATGGAAGTTAGCGGTCAGGTCTTTTCTCTTCATCAGCCAATTGGAGATTGAAAATTGCGTTATCTAAAAGTCAGGGCTTTTTCTCTCTTGACGAGGTAAGTTTATCGGTTTAGGTATTTTTCCCGGCATCCCAGTTATAGAGCCCTTTGTAGCTGCCAGGAATAGCGATAAAAGCATAAAACCCATTGCGACATTTCCCTTTTTCATGCTTTGCTCCTCTCTTCTCTGCCCCGGCATTCTTTCCGGGTAACCCGCTCAACCGTAGCTTCACACATTCCTTCCTGACTTTCGTTACTCCTGAAGTCTTCAATCGGGAATCCACATCATCCGTCATTCCCGAAATTTGTTATCGGGAATCCACATCTTTTCAATACTTATGGACCCCTCGTAGAACTATTCAGGGGTGACATCCCTTTTTCGTCATTCCCGAGATCTTTAATCGGGAATCCAGATGCTCTTAAATACTGTGGACCCCTGATAAATACATTCAGGGGCAGGCTAAAAACGGCTTAAAGATTGCCGGGGTGACGGACTTGGGATGATAGAGACATTCAGGGGTGACGAAGAGGTGTCATTGCGAGTTCGTGGTTTCGCTTACGTGGCAATCCCGAGCTTTTTACTCTATCTAATTTGCTTTTTAGTTTTTTGAGGCTCAGAAAAGCGAGATCGCCACCTCAATCGCTCCTCGCGATGACAAAAAAGGGAGGGTTTCCTCTCCTCTGATTTAGATCCCTGATAAATACATAAGCTTATTTTTAAATAAAAGTAGCCAGTTACAACAATTTTACAGAACACTACAATTTAATGACCTGTTACTATCTGTTGAGCTATGTGGAGCTATCTCCGAAGCCTTGCCAGAGAAACTGCGATATTTCTGCAGATAAAGAAAGAGAGGAAAATCAGATACAAGCTTATTCCTGACTTCCCTCTCTTTCTCGCTCACACAGAGATTTGTTGCATTGCCCAGTCCAGAGCTTCCTGGAGTAAACTCTCCGGAGGAGTGGGAATAAACCCTTCTTTCATCATCATCTGCACCAGTTCCCGGGCGTATTTTATATCTCTCTCTGCCCGGGAGAATGCTTCTTCTTGCGATATTTCTACCCGGGCCAGGTTTTCCCTGATGGCTTCTTGTGCTACATCTTTTGCCTCATGAGGGAAAACTCCTACCTCATCCATAGTAGGAAGAATATTATCGGGGTGTATGCCTCTTTTTTCAGCATAGTCAGCTAAAGAATAAGAGGCAGCAATAGCCATTCCATCGGATATCTTTTTAGCTCTGACAAGCAATGCTCCTTTTAAAATTCCGGGAAAGCCCAGGGAATTATTCACCTGATTGGGAAAATCACCTCGACCGGTAGCCACAATAAAAGCTCCGGCTTCCCGAGCAGCATGAGGATAAATCTCTGGAACTGGATTAGCACAGGCAAAAACGATAGATTTATCTGCCATGAGTTTTATCCAATCTTGTTTTACTACGTCCGGCCCGGGAGTGGATAGCGCTATCAAAACATCAGCTCCTCTCATCGCCTCTTCTATATCGCGAACCCGCTGCGGGTTGGTCTTAAGACATAATTCCCACTTCCTATAGTGGCGAGGGTCAGACTCTATATCTTTTCTATCACGATGCAGAGCACCTCGAGAATCAAATACAATCATATTCTGGAGATTACCTCCTGCAAGCTCTATAAAACGAGCTATGGTGGTATTAGAAGCACCCGCTCCTAAAAGTACTATTTTCACGTCTCCTATTTTCTTGTCCGCTAATTTCAAAGCGTTAATTAAACCAGCGAGAGTAACGCAAGCTGTACCTTGAGCATCATCGTGCCAGACCGGGATATTGCATTCTTCCCGTAAAGTGTCCAATACCTGGTAGCAATTAGGCTGGGATATGTCTTCCAGATTAACTGCTCCAAAGCTGGGTTCTACCATTTTCACAAAATCAATGATTTTTTCTGGTCGGTGGTTTCCTCTTTCATCTCTACTATCAATACACAGAGCGGTAGCATCAACTCCCCCCAGATACTTCATGAGGAAAGCCTTCCCTTCCATAACTCCCAAACCCCCCGGAGGGGTACAATCTCCGTCTCCCAGAACTCGAGAAGAGTCGCTTACCACCGCTACCAGATTTCCCCGGTTAGAGAGCTCAAAAGATTCATCATTGTTATCCCTGATGGTGGTAGAAATCCTGGAAACCCCCGGGGTATACCAGACGTTAAACCAGTTAAAACCAAAAACCCCCGCTTTGGGCACAGTTTGCATCTTGCCTCCATAAAACCGATGGGCTTGCTCGGCTAACCTCATAAAAAAGAGAGTTTTAACCTGTGCTGATTGTTCAGGAGCAAGAGAAGAAAGAATTTCATCTAAATTATCCAGAGTCCAGTTTATTTTGGGCATATAATTTCCTCCTTAATTATTTAAATCTCATTTTTAGATATTCTGGTTGTATCAAATTCATCACTGAATAATCAAAATTATATAGTAACCACAAAATCATTATAACGTGTTCTACCTTTATGAGGAAAATCATTTCTAACTTAACAAAATATACTGGGGTATTTTTCCCGGTGTAATTTCAATCCTGGTGAGGTTAGACTTTCGCTTGAGTATAAAAGAAAGATTGCACCATCCTTCACTCTGTAAGACTCTCTCAAAGGGCCATATAATTCTCGCTTGATAGCCTGACGGCGCGTAAAAAAGCAAACAACGACGCTGGGAGAAAAATCCAGCGTACGGTTAGCAATCCCGAGTTTTTAACCCGACGTAGCTTACCTTTTTATGTTTTTGGGGTTCAAAAAGAGAGATTACCTCAGAGCTTCCTACTCGCAAAGACGAAAAAGAAGGGAGCGATAAGTGATTTAACTCCTATAGTTCTCTGGACCCCTCGTAGAACCATTCAGGGGTGACATCCTTTTTTTGTCATTCCCGAGATTTGTTATCGGGAATCCACCCCCCCTCCGTCATTCCCGAAATCTTTTATCGGGAATCCATATTTTTAAATACTGTGGACCCCGGCTTAAAGATTGCCGGGGTGACGAAGAGGTGGGAATCCAGATGCTTTTAAATACTTGTGGACCCCTGATAGAACCATTCAGGGGTGACACCTCCTCCGTCATGCCTGAAATTTTTTATCAGGCATCCATGTTTTTAAATAATTTAGACCCCGGCTTAAAAATTGCCGGGGTGACGAGGAGGTGGGAATCCATGTTTTTAAATAATTTAGACCCCGGCTTAAAAATTGCCGGGGTGACGAGGAGGTGGGCATCCACGTCTTTCCAATACTGTGGACCCCGGCTTAAAGATTGCCGGGGTGACGGGACAAGGTGTCATTGCGAGTTCGTGGTTTCGCTTACGTGGCAATCCCAAGTTTTTTACTCTATCTAATTTGCTTTTAGTATTTGCCAAAGATTCAAAAGAGAAATTGCCTTGTCGCTGGGATGTATTTTCCCAGTATTATTGATTTTTAGTTTTTCTATCTATTTCGCTTTTATCTTACGCCGTAGGCCACCTGCTCCTCGTGACGACAAAAAAGGAGACTCCTCGCAGAGGTGTATTTGGTAATATGAATTTGCAGCGTTCCGGAAGTTAATCTTTGCAGCACCTTCAATTCCAGAACTAACAGTTCATAGTAGAATGAGGTAAAGGATAACTTGGTCCGGAAAAGACCAGTAAATGACTGTGATGAACTAAACGGTCAATGATGGCGGCTAGTCTTATCTCAATAAAATATTCCATTCCACTTGCTGAATTCCAAAGGAGGTTTCTCACGGTGACAAAAAGTTTAAGTAGACAGCTATTACTCTATAAATTTGCAAAGAAGGGTTCTTCTCCTAAAAAGATATATAGCATCTCCTACGGGATAAAGCATCCCGCGAGAAAAGGATAAGAAGCAATCAAAAGAAGTAAGTATTTGCTTTTGGAGGTCAAATGGTTTTATTTAACTGTAATGTTGAACACTTTTCTCCAGTCACTAAAGGCTCTTTTACCGAGAGCAACTGAATTGGAGAAGAGCCCAAGATGAAAATCGAGAGGTTTGTCTTAACCGAGGTTACGCCCGGTCAGGTAGGTCATTCAATAGGGAGATTGCGTCGGGAAAAGTTGGCTGAGAGGGGTGGATTCGAACCACCACTGCGTGATCCAGAGTCACGAGTCCTACCCTTAGACGACCTCTCAACCATTCCTTTTTTCCAATACCGCCTTACCACCTTTGTGATTTTCAGGTGGTGCCGGGCGCGGGACTTGAACCCGCACGGGCATAAACCCACTACCCCCTCAAGATAGCGTGTCTTCCTGGTTCCACCAGCCCGGCTCACAGAGAATTATAACAAGGTAAAGCCCTCTCGTCAATGTTACAGACTACATACAGAAAATAAATTATTCGCCTTATCGGGAAAGCTCCTTCAAGATTAAGTGAGCGACCTTCTCACCTGAGAGAAGCATACCTCCAAAAATTGGCCCCATCCGGGGGCCTCCAAAAGTAGCATTACAAGCCATCCCAGTCACATAAAGGCCTGGAAACACCTCTCTGGTGTTCTCCAGAGTCAACCTTTCTGCTTCCTCAGGATTCATAAACTTCTCCCCTTCTATGCTTCCTGTGGGAGTTGAGAGCTTTCCTGGAGCTTTTTTCTCTAACATAGCCACAACTTCAGTATCATGTCCTGTAGCATCTACGACAAATCGAGACCTCACCGAAAGCGGATCTACATGGAGACCGGCCAGGGAAGTAGCTGTCCAGTTGATGACCAGCCCTGAAATCTTATCGTCTTTTACCACTACATCTTCTGCACTCACACAGTTAAACACCGAAAGCCCGGCTTTCACTGCTTTACTCGTTATAGTGCTCACGCTTTCAACCGAAGAAGCTGTATAATAACCAGGTTCCTTATAAGGAACAGTTCGCACTCCAAATTCATCCAAAAGGTGCCTGGCGTCTTCTTGCACCACTATTTCATTAAATAACATTCCTCCACCCCACATCCCTCCGCCCACGCTTAGTTTCCTCTCATAAAGAGCCACCCGATGTCCTGCTTTAGCTAAGAAATATCCAGCCACAAGTCCCGAAGGCCCACCACCCACTATAGCCACATCAATATCCAAGTTATCCATCAACCTCTCAAAATAACGCTCCACTATCGCCTTAGTTATGGTGACCTCGTCTAATTTCATTTCTATCACTCCTTTTGTAATTCGTATGCTCCACGAACCATTTTCACAGCGCAAAGTTTACCGCACATAGTACAGGATTGCCGGTCAGAAGCTAAACTAAATTTACAGCGCACAAGCTCGGGGTCTAAAGCCTCCGCCATCATTCCTTCCCAATCCAGGCATTCCCGGGCAATGGAGATTCTTTTATCTCTTTCTATCGCCCCGGGCACATCTTTAGCTATGTCTCCCACGTGAGCGGCCACTCTCGCGGCCATAACACCCAGATACACATCGTTTTCATCTGGCAAACTGAGGTGCTCAGCTGGCGTCACATAGCACAGAAAATCTGCCCCCGCTGACGCCGCCAGCGCTCCACCTATCGCAGAGGTAATGTGGTCATATCCAGGAGCAATATCGGTGGGAATAGGTCCCAACACATAAAAAGGTGCTCCCTCGCATAAACGTTTTTGAAGCTGCACATGCGATTGAATATGAGAAAGTGGCACATGCCCCGGACCTTCAATCATAACCTGGACTCCCCTTGCCCTTGCTCGTTTTGATAGCTCAGCAAGGGTCATGAGCTCTTCAATCTGTGGGCCATCTATAGCATCGAGAATTGTCCCCGGCCTCAAGCCATCTCCTAAGCTCAAGGTTACATCATAGCGATGAGCAATCTCTAAAAGGTCATCAAAATGCTCGTAAAGAGGGTTTTCTTTACCAGTTTTCCGCATCCAGTAAAGATGAATTGAACCACCTCTACTGACGCAGGGCATAATACGCCCGGAAGAGTCAAGTTTACGAAAAGACTCACGCGTTATGCCACAGTGAACGGTGATGTAGTCTACACCCTGTCGGCATTGCTCTTCTATTGAGGTAAAAAGCATTTCTTCGGTCATCTTTTCCAGCGGTTCACCTCTTCGAGCCAGCTCTGCCGCCACAGCGTATATGGGTACAGCTCCCACCATGACCGGTGATTCCTCTAAGAAAAAAGACCTCAAAAGATGAAGGTCTCCCCCGGTCGAGAGGTCCATAATGGAGTCAGTTTGCGCTTTTATAGCAGCAGAAAGCTTGCGCTTTTCAAATTCAAGGTCTGCACACTCATCACTCGTCCCCAGATTGGCATTCACTTTTGTCTTTAGCTTATGGCCAATTGCCTTTATGTGAGGGAAAGAATGATTCACGTTTTTGGGTAGAACTGCAACCCCTGCAGCTATGAGACGTGAAAGCTCTTCAGGACTTATCGCTTCATTCTGGGCGGCACAACGTACCTCTTCAGTTACAATGCCTGCCCTGGCAAAATCAAGCTGGGTTTTCAACATGCTATTCCTCCTGTATAATTTTAGAAGAGGAAAAAGCGACTGAAAAGAAGATAAAAAGCAGCTCAAAAATTAAACCGAAGCTATACTCTTAACTTCTTCCCGCCATTTCCTCCGCCAGTATTACCTGGATCAGGTTCAAGGGGTACATTCTCAGCCCGAGCTTCAAGAGCGCCCCCATGGCGACATACAAATTGCCTTCAGTAATACTACCACCGTTTCTTTTTTGCGTCAATCGATTACGCTAACCGCTAACCGGTTTGGAACACGGAAGGAAGATGGTATCCCCCCGGTAGGTATTAAAGTTCTTAGAGAAAAAAATGAGGATAGCTCGTTGTCGACCTTCTCCTTATAGTTTTTTAGAAAGAATATGTACCGAGCCCTCTATTTCATAGTAGGAAGTTATCAGCTCTTTAACTTTTTCCTTCGTCTCTTTCTGAGCTTCTTCTATATTAGAATTTTCTCCTAAAC
>Ga0209608_1002712_pt1 | contig 12114 bp, 11 predicted proteins | sample AD_UKC130_MetaG_FD_184428 | JGI IMG/M metagenome (GOLD analysis project Ga0209608, IMG submission 184428) | Active sludge microbial communities of municipal wastewater-treating anaerobic digesters from Canada - AD_UKC130_MetaG (SPAdes) (version 2) | ecosystem: Engineered > Bioreactor > Anaerobic... | reverse complement strand
TTGAAAACTTGTAGTCGCATTGCATTGCTTTGTTAACAAGTGCAAAAAAGCTCTTGAAGTTTCTGTCGACTACTTTCATTGTCTGCTGTGCGATGTCAGTATTAAGGAGCTTGTAATTTTCATTATCTTTCAATGCATGGTAGGCAGATTCATAGCGTAAGTATTTCTTCTCAGTAAAGTAGTACTGACGGATGGCATACAAGGTTGCATTATACAAATTTTTAGATAGTCTGCATAGTGTTTTCAAAGCAACGTACTCTTGCTTGGTTAGATGCCTAACTTGGTGCTTTTGATTGCGGTACACATCATCACCTCGCACAAGTAATATTATATCACAGTGTCACTATTAATGGAGACATTATTGAGAAGAAAGGAGGGAAGGCGATTCCTCTCCAACTTGCAGAAGTTGGAGTCTCCTCGCCAGCTACGATGAAATCAACAAATATTGGTAAAGCTACCAAGGTGATAGATTGTTTTGTGAATCAACTAGGCGATCAATGACTTACTGTTGTGTGGGGGTATTTCCCCCATTTTGTTTTTATTGATAAATGTGGTAAAATATACTCGTAGAATATGAGCTCGTAGATAACGAGGTGATATAGTGCACAATCCTTTCAAGTTTGGTGTGGTTGTTAAAGGTGTTGATTTTTGCGATAGGCAGATGGAGATGGTTGAGATTGAATCAGATATTGCAAGTGGTATCAATATCACGATTATATCTCCGAGAAGGTATGGAAAGACGTCTTTGATTTTGAATTTATTCGATAGGTTGGAAGGTATCGAGAGTGTATACATTGACTTAATGGGGATTACTTCGATAAATGATTTCTTGGATGTGTATGCACATGCGTTTTTGGAAAAGATAGGCGGAATGCAGAGGTTCTTTGAACTTGCAAAGAAGATTATTCCGGGTATAGAGAAGATGGAATTGAATTTTGGGCCGGTGGGTGTAGATTTAAAAGTGTCACCAACGATAAGGAATGTAGAAGAAATCATCTCAATTCCAGAGAGGCTTGGGAGTAAGGTAGTAGTTGCATTTGATGAGTTTCAAGAGATAACGAATGTAAAGGAGATAGACTTGCTCTCCGTGTTTAGAAAGAAGGCGCAGATGTTCAAGAATACAACATTCATCTTTGCAGGAAGTAGAAGGCATGTGATGAATGATATATTCTCAAATGCGGAAAAGCCATTCTACAGATTTTCGAAAGTTTACAATCTTGAACCACTGGGCAAGAGCGAGACGATAGGCTTTCTGAGGCACAAGTTCAATTCAACGATTGAAGAAGTGGAAATTGGCAGTGATTTACTTGAGCATATATATGAAGTGTCCAATGGTCATCCATACTACGTGCAGTACATGTCACATATGATATGGAATACCGCAATGGAAAGTGGTAAACTAGAATTGGAAGATGTGGAAAGGGCTGCGAGGAAGGTATTGCAGTCGGAACGATCGATGTACGAGATGTTGTGGGATTCGTTGAGCTCGAATCAGAAGGCTGTGTTGAAAAACATAGCATACGATATCTCACCATATGAACTGAACATGAGTGCAGGAAGCGTGAAGACAGCACTCGATAAGTTGGTTAAGATGGACATCATCCAAAAAGGTGAGAAGAGGTATGAATTAGTTGATCCGTTCTTGGGAATGTGGATGAAGGGAAACAGCTAGTTTGTTTGTCGATAATTAGCAGTAGTATGAGTAAAAGCGTATGGTGTTGAACGAGATTTGTAATTTCAATTAGAATTTTCATTATAGGATGGAGCTGAATAAATGAGACTAGTCAGTTTGGTTGGTGCACGACCACAAATAATAAAAGAAGCGATAATTTGCAAGGAGTTGCAGAAAGCTAAGATTGATGAAATTTTAGTCAATTCGGGCCAACATTATGATAGGAACATGTCAGATATATTCTTTGAGACGTTAGATATAAAGGTGCCTGATTACAACCTTGGTGTTGGTTCTGGACTTCATGGTGAGATGACTGGTAAAATCATGATCGAATTTGAGAGGGTAGTTTTAAAAGAAAAGCCAGATGCCATACTCGTATATGGTGATACGAACACCACATTAGCAGGTGCATTGGTGGGAGCAAAGCTGAAAATACCGGTTGCACACGTTGAAGCAGGAATCAGGCAAGAACCCAAAGATATGCCAGAGGAGATAAATAGAGTAGTGACTGATCATGTGAGTAGCCTTTTGTTTTGTCCAAGTGAGTTGGCTGTGAGAAATCTTGAAAGAGAAGGAATAACGAAAGGTGTTTATTTTGTTGGAGATGTGATGTATGATTTGTACAAGATTATGGAACCAAAGTTCGAAGACGAAGCTTACAAAGAATATGGACTTGAAGATGGGAAATACATAGTTTTAACGCTTCACAGAGATTTCAACGTGGATAACAAAGAAAAGCTTGAAAAGATTCTGAAGGCATTGGATGAGATATCGAAAAAGAAAGTTATATTCTTTACGATTCATCCAAGGACGAAGAAAAGGATAAGTGAATTTGGACTTGAGAAATACACAAACAACTTTGTCATGAGTGAACCGATAGATTATTTGAGACTAATGGGACTTGTGAGACACAGCTGGAAAGTGATAACAGATAGTGGTGGATTGCAGAAAGAAGCGTATTTTGGCAAGAAAAGATGTATAGTACTGATGCCAGACACAGGATGGAGAGAGATAGTAGATTCAGGATGGAACGAACTTGCAAATGAGGATACATTGTTTGAAAAGGTATTGAGTGAAGATGATGGAACATATCCAGAAAATTTGTATGGTGATGGAAGAACTGGAGAGAAGATTGTGCAGATATTGATGCAATAATTCTAGTATCCACTTTAGAAACAGAGTGGAGGTTTGAGATAATCGAAGGCAATTATTTAAAGAATACTTCGTGATGTCCTTGAATCATTAAAAAAGGTTTCTTAGAATCCAAAAAAGATAGATAAACGGTAGGACTCAGTAAACACTTTGAAACTTTGGCTGAAAAAACATTACGAAGTAGTAGCAATTGATTAATAGACTGTCTGTTTGAGAAAGGTGATTTTCGGATGAAGACAAGACTTCTAAGAACGAGCGAATTCGAAAGTGAGAGATTTAGGAGAGGTGGACAAGTCGATTCGATTTATGTCATTGGATAAGAAAGCAGAAGAGATAAGGTGGAATTTTAGCTAACTTACACTCAGTTTGGACAGAGTTTTGAATCCGGAGGGGGTAAAGTTAATAAGATAAATAAGTCTTGAGGGGATAGATTCAACTACAGTACGTTTCTTGAGATTGTTATGAAAAAGTGAGAAGTTCTATGGAAGAACAATCCGAAGTTTGACTTTGAAAAGTTTATACAAGGGTAGCAATTAGACTTACTTAGATAGCAAATAGAATGTTCGTTGCAAACATACATTGTTCTGAAGATATTTCTTTGACACTCGAAATAATGATAATGGGAAGAGATAGGTTTGCCACAATAACCGGTGAGAGTAGTTTTAGAAGAACTACGCAAAGGGATAAAAGTAAGAATCAAGGAAGATGAAATTATGGCTAAAGATGCTGATATGAGTGGGGATAATAATTCTAAAGGTGTGAGGAGATCAGGTTATGAGGAAAAAGTTGTTTATTTTCACCAGTTCCTATCCTTATAGTAAAGCAACCGAAGATACCTTTCTTGACCCAGAGATTGATATTCTTAAAAAGTATTTTGATGTTCACATCGTTCCGCTTTCTAAAGGTGGAACTTTAAAAAAGCTTGACAACGATGTGACAGTTCACGATGAATTTGCTCAAAACGAGGAAAGGAAAAGGCATAGTATAAAAGAATTTTTAGAAATATTAATGGTATTGTTGAATAAAGATTTTTATTTGGAAGTACTTAAGTATCCATCAATATTACTAAGTGTCCATAAACTCAAATCACTAGCGTCGCACTTAAAAAAAGCCAATGCACTTTCGAGATGGCTGAAACGTAATTATTCCTTGCTTGGAGATTCTATAATTTATACATACTGGTTTGATTATGCAACCACGGCTGCCTGTAAAATGAAGTCAAAGATAGGCAATGCTAGTGTTATAACAAGAGCTCATGGTTACGACCTTTATCTTGAAAGAAGGAATGGATACATACCAATGAGACGCCAAACTTTGAAAAGTATAGACAGGGTATTCTTAGTTTCAAACGCTGGTTTTGAATACATGAAGAAAAACTATCCTGAATTTATTCAGAAGTTTTCAGTTTCCCCGTTGGGTATTAAGGGCAGAGGAATTCTGAATAATCCGTCGAAAGACGAGAAATTCAGAATTGTGTCTTGTTCCTTTATGTCATCAGTAAAGAGAGTAGATTTAATTGTGAAAACTCTTTATGAACTTACAAAAATATCTCAAAGAGAAATCGAATGGTACCATATAGGTGGCGGACAACTTTTTGAGGAAATAAGATCATTAAGTGATAAGTTGTTGAAAAACAAGATGTATTATGAACTACTTGGCAATATGAAAAATGATGATATATTCGAGTTTTATAGAAAGCAGTCATTGGATCTCTTTATAACACTCAGCGAGTCAGAAGGTGGAAGACCCGTATCAATTGCAGAAGCAATGTCTGTAGGGTTACCAGTTGTGGGAACTAATGTAGGTGGAATACCCGAACTGGTTATTGATGGGAAGAATGGAGTCCTTGTACCAGTAACGGCAAGTCCAAATTACGTTGCAAAAGAAATACTAAAGTTGATGAATGAATCTGATAAGCTTATCAAAATGAGAAGTGAGAGTCTCAAAATTTGGCAAAAGACAGCGAACGCAGAAGTTAATTTTGAAGGATTTGTAAAAGAAATACTAAAACTATGAAATAGGTGATAGATAAGCGACGGAGAAATAGAAGACTTTTTTATTACTATATACAAGAATGAAAAGAGTAATGAGCCAAAATATTTCATCAAGTTGCTTGGGGACAAGAAACTCTCGAAAATACTGAAAAAGAGATGCTGAAGAAACAGACAAAGTTATACAGAGTTCTGCTCGCCTGGATCTTACATTATCCAGAGTGAATGTTACTATTTAAACAATTTGAAAATTAATGGAGGCGTAGAAATGTTATATATCATCGACTATGGAATGGGAAATCTTGGTTCTGTTGGTAATATGCTCAAGAAAGTTGGTGCTCAGTTTGTTATAACGTCAAACCCAAGAGAATTAGAGAAAGCAACGAGGCTTATATTACCTGGTGTTGGTGCCTTTGATAATGCCATGAAAAATCTGAAGGAACTCGGGCTAATAGACTTGATTAAGTTCAAAGTTTTGGAAGAAAAGGTACCTATCTTGGGCATTTGTCTTGGTATGCAATTATTGACAGAAGGTAGCGAAGAAGGTACCCTTGAAGGTTTTAGTTTCATTAAAGGATATGCACGTAAATTTCATTTTGAAGATAATACGCTTAAGATACCACATATGGGTTGGAATGAGGTAAAATTGTGTAAGAAATCTAGACTGTTTGCAGGAATGGAAAATCAGGAAAACAGATTTTATTTTGTCCATTCTTACGCAGTAGAATGCACAAACAAAGAAGATATATTAACAACAACAGTTTATGGATACGAATTCGTCTCAAGCTTTGAGAAGGACAATATTTTGGGTGTCCAATTTCATCCAGAAAAGTCTCACAAGTTTGGTATCATGCTATACAAAAATTTTGTGGAGGGTTATGAATGTTTAAGCCAAGAATCATACCCGTACTGCTCATGAAAAACAGAGGTTTCTACAAAGGAATAAAATTCAAGGATCACAAATACGTTGGTGACCCCATTAATACAGTCAGAATTTTTAACGACAAAGAAGCTGATGAAATAACGATATTGGATATAGAAGCATCACGATTGAACAAGTCGATAGATTTTGATTATCTAAAAGAAGTTGTGAGTGAAGCTTTTATGCCGGTTGGTTATGGTGGGGGGATCAAAACCGTTGAAGATGCGAAGAGATTATTCACAATTGGAATAGAGAAAGTAGTCTTGAACACAAATGCCGTGCTCAATTTTGATTTAGTGAAAAGCCTTGCTGACAAATTCGGAAGTCAAAGCGTCGTCTTTTCATTGGATGTAAAGAGAGCCTTGCTTGGGCAGAGAGTTTTCATCAAGAGCGGAACTGAAAAAACAAAGTACGAGCCATTGGAACTAGCTCTAATAATGCAAGAGCTTGGAGTTGGAGAAATACTACTAAATGATATAGATAGAGATGGAACATTCGAAGGATATGATTTGGAACTTATAAAATCAATTTCATCAAAGCTATCAGTACCATTGATAGCTTGCGGAGGAGCAAGAAATTTAGATGATTTTCGACTGGCAATACAAGCAGGGGCAAGTGCATGTGCAGCTGGAAGCATGTTTGTTTTCCACATGCCACACAGAGCAGTGGTAATATCGTATCCGAAGTATGAAGATATCAAAAAACTTGCAGGAGGTTAGGCTAATATGGAAGAATTTGTTGCTCTATTGAAGAAGAGACTGAAAGAAATAAATGAAGAACAGAAAAGATGTAAAAGGTGTCTAATGGATACCACCGCTAGGGGTATTACATTTGATGAAAACGGATATTGTAACTATTGTACGGAATTTCTTGAGACTTTAAAACAACCAAAGAAAAAAATAGATATGTCACTCGATAAATTGGTTGAAAAAATCAAAATCGATGGCAAAGGCAAGGAATATGATTGTATTGTTGGAGTTAGCGGTGGAGTTGACAGCTCATACACTCTTGTAAAAGTAAAGGAACTTGGTCTTAGACCTCTTGCTGTACATATGGATAACGGTTGGGACAGTGAATTAGCTGCGAACAATATTAAAAACTTAGTTGAGAAACTTGGGGTGGATTTATACACACACGTTATTGACTGGGATGAGTATAGAGAGCTTATGCAAGCATTCTTCGATGCTGATGTGATAGATGTTGAGTTATTGTATGATAATGCAATGCTTGCAGTATGTTACCAACAAGCTAGCAGGTACAAAGTAAAATACATTCTGGCTGGTTCAAATACAACTACTGAAGGTATGAGATTACCAGAGAATTGGAATTGGTTCAAATATGATAAGAAAAACATTAAGAATCTTGGTAAATTGAGAAACGTAAAATTGAAGACATTTCCAGCATTTGGAACGGTTGACTATGTAGTGGCCGAATATCTGAAGAAAACAAAATGGATCTCATTCCTTGATTATTTACCAAATTATAATAAATTTGAAGCACTTAACATCTTGCAGAAGAAATATTCATACAAACCATATCCTTACAAGCATTATGAATCCATTTTTACCAGATTTTACCAAGGCTTTATTTTACCGGTTAAATTCGGAGTAGATAAACGCAAGAACCATCTTTCAACGTTGATACTGACAGGGCAAATGAAGAAAGAAGAAGCAGAGAAACTGCTGCTTGAAATACCATATCCAAGTGAGCAGGAACTAATAGATGATATAGAATACTTCTTGAAAAAGATGAGATGGACAAAAGATGATCTCATGAATTATTTAATGAGGCCGGAGAAGCCACACACACTGTATGGAAGTGAGAAAAGATTATGGGAAACTCTTAGGAAGTTTTACAAAGTTTTTCATACAGATTAATTATTGGTAGGCTAGGATCATGTGCAAAGTTTAAGAAGAGGCAAATTATAGTAACTCTAGTGATAGAAGAATGATAGAAACTTACATCATTCATTGAGGTGATTCTGATTGCGTAGTTTTGATCGCATAATTCACAGATTAATTTAGTATGCGAAGCAAACGTCAAATTCGCAATTGACAGAAAAAGACTGATACGTACCGACGATAGATATTATTGATGTAAGAGGCAGAACGATACTAGATATAGATTTGTGACAGAAGGGCAAATCAAAGAACTTCATAGAATGTATTGCTATTGTGAAAAAATGAGACTCACTTAATTATTCTCCAAAAACAGGGAGTTAACTGGGTAGTAAAATTATCTCAGAAGGGAATAGGCGGTGTGATGTATGCCAGGATTCTCGAGGAAATATCTACAGTCGACGTTAAGAAAGGCTTTGGTCAGTTGAATAAGAGTAGCTTGATACATGAAACAATTGAGAGCCAAGAATATTATCTTGAGAGAAGAACGATCAGAAAATTCAAAGATGATAAAGTGTTTAGCAAAGACGATGGATACGTAATCATAACTGCAGGTGTCATACTAAACTCTCTTCAGCTTAATGAGAAATATAAGGCAAGGCACCTGAAAAATGTTGTATTGAACTAGAAACCAAGGATTTTAGACGGTTGTGAATGAAGCTCAAGCGTGTGGGACGTTGTTGTACAGAGTAATAGCGGAGGCACATATGAAGCGATTGGATTTGAGGAATATATTGTTGAAGATGGTGATGATTTCGAAAAACGAATGGTAAAAAAGGTAGTGGAGATACTAAAGAATAGTTATGATCGTGAGATGTTAGTGAATAAGGCAGCGAGTTTTACATGGGACAATATTGTTGAAAAAGAATTGGAAGTATACAGAGAAGCCCATTGAAAATACCAAAGCTCTAAATAGCGAAGGCCTACAAATTTTCGATTAATTTGAGAAGGGGTTGGTAATAATATGTTAGGCATCATAAAGAAACTTGTTCCGACATGCATAAAACAAAGAATACGGTTGGCACAATTGAGAAAAAGATTTGGTAATAATGTCTACTCTGTAATTCCTCTCACTACTAGACTTGGAAAGGATGTAGCTATTGGACAAGCTGTTGAAATTTTCATGGACGATGTTGAAATAGGGGATTTCTCGTACATAAACAGGTACTCGCAAGTATACTCAGGAAAAATTGGAAAGTTTTGCTCGATAGGATACGGAGTCAGAATCGGATTACCCGAGCATCCTACAGATATAGTCTCCACTTCGCCAAAGATATATAGAAACATAAAATCCCAAGATATAAAGGATGTTTACTCTCCACCAATTATAGGTAATGATGTTTGGATTGGTGCTAATGCAATTATACTTCAAGGAGTGACGGTAGGAGATGGAGCAATAGTTGCTGCAGGAGCAGTTGTCACTAAAGATGTTCCTCCATATGCAATAGTTGGTGGTGTTCCAGCCAAAGTTATCAAATACAGATTTCCCGATAGCATCATCTTAAAATTATTAGAAATTAAATGGTGGGATAAGCCAGAAGAGTGGATTCTTGAAAACGTGTAGAAGTTCTGCAATGTTGATGACTTCATAAGGTTAGTAGATGGAAAATGAAACAAGAGAATTATGTATAATAAATTATCTGATAAGCATTTTGACAAGGAGACGTTAGTAATGGGACTAAGAAATTACATTTATAGCTTCTTTTCATTTTCAGTCGGTACATGGTTAGGTGCACTATTAAGTTTCTTTACAACGCCAATAATAAGTTATCTTATAGTTCCTGACGAGTTCGGTAGAGCATCGATGTTTACTCTTGTGTACAGTATTATATACACGGTCGTGACACTTGGATTGGATCAAAGTTTTGTAAGATTTTACTATGAGATAGACGAAGAGAAAAGGAAGAGCTTATTCTGGGAATGTGTAGCAATTCCTACCGTTTTGTCTTTTATCGTCATGATTCCGTTTTTATGGTCTGAAAAGAAAATAAGTGTATTGCTCTTCCAAAGGTATTATCCGTACATAGGATTACTGCTCTTATTAAGTCTTATAAGTGGTGTCTTTCAGATATTTAATTCAGTATCGGTAAGGATGCAGAAAAAGGGATTTGCATTTTCAACAATACAAATCATATCTTCCGTTACAAATGCAGTCTGCACGATACTTTATGCAAAATTTGTCTCTGCAGACTTTTATGCTGTTGTTGCAGGTCAAATTGCCGGTAATATATTTTCTCTGGCATATGGATTCATATACGACAAAAATAATAGAAAACTTGCAAAGGTTAGTTTACACAACATCAGGAAGTATATAAAATACGGAATACCTTTTCTACCAACCTTCTTGGTGTCATGGTTATTCAGTTCGATGGACAGAATCGCCCTCAGACAGTATTCAACCTTCACTGAGATGGGACTTTATTCTGCGGCCTTTAAGCTTGTATCAGTGATGAATCTTGTTCAAACAGGATTCACAATGGCTTGGGTTCCAATGTCGTACGAAAAGTATTCAAAGCAGCCAGAAAATACTGACTTCTATAGGAAAGTTTTCTTGACGATATCACTTGTCATGTACACTTTTGGCCTGGCAGTGATTGGATTCAAAGACATCATTTTCCTACTTTTCTCGAAAAGCTACCGAGATGCTGCATACATAGCACCATTCTTAATACTTATGCCAGTTATGTACAGCATCTCAGAAGTAACGGTTGTTGGAATAAACTTCAAGAAGAAGACTTACTGGCATATGCTTATCACAGTAGTGAGTGCCTTAGCAAATTACATTGGAAATACTCTTCTGGTACCAATACTCGGTGGAAAAGGTGCAGCGATTTCAACTGGTCTTTCGTACATAGTGTTCTTCGCAATGAGAACAATAATTTCCGAAAAGTTGTATCCGGTGAAGTATGATATATCAAAAATAGTTGTTGGTGACATAGTCATGGTTGCTGTTGCGCTGATAGGAACATTCAGGAAAGGTATGACAACGAGTATATTATCAGCGGGTGTTGGTATACTCGTCATCCTTTGGCTGTATAAAAGCGAGGTTAAATCTCTATTTTCAACTTTCAAAACTGAGTTTCTTGCGTCCAAGAACTGAATAGTGATTCATACATGATACTGCAAATGAGAAAAGCAAGAGTCCAATAACTCTATTGTATGAGTCGAGTTGGAAAGGAGGTGGCTATGTGTCGAAAAACGTTTACATCTTTGGTGCTGGAGCCGATAAGAATGCATATGGAGAGATGCCCTTGGGCAACGATTTTGTCGTTAGAATATTTGCCAATTTGGATGAGACAAAGAAGATAATAAAGGGGAAAATGCCTAAGAAGCAAACTTCTATTGATAACGAAGTTTACAAAAGCATTTATGACAATTTTAAATCCTCGGTATTGGAAGGAAAGAAATTGGCGAACTTTTTCTTTGACTGGAAAGGTCTGATAGATACCATTGTTGAAGAAGGCATAAAGAAAACAGAACATGGCTTAGTGAAACTTAAGCAGTCAGAGGATAACGATAAGGAAGATATTTTGGAACTTAAGGTGGAATTTGAACTTGATAAGATCCAGGAATTAATTAATGACGAAAAAACCGGACGTTTTATGATCGCACTTTTAGTAAACTTATGTGGGAATGATTTACTGAAAAAGGTTCCAGAAGTTATACTTAATAAAATGAGGAATGATATTCAAAAACAACTTGGACTAGATCCAAACAAAATCGAGAACCTTCTCTCGGACATCACTTTTCCTCTTGATTATAAATCAGAGGACGTAATCATCGCAGAAGTAAAATCTATACTCGACAAGGTTATCGAAGCACAGCAGGCAAGCGATAAGGAGGACAGGGAAGAGATTTCTAAGAACCTCCAATACGTGTATGAGAAATACGTCCTTCCGATTATAGATTATACCAAGGTATTTGATGATGTCTATGACACCGTACTAACCCATTACGAAGACTCTCATGAAGTGCGCACTCTGAGGAACTTACACTTTCTTTTGACTATGTTATATACACTCGACAGATTACAAACGAGTTACCATGCTAAAAGTACCAGTACAATAAATAATGATAGCTACTATAACCTCGTAGCAGAGCGGATTGACCCCGAAAATGATTACGTTATCAACCTTAATTACACTGACCTTTTGGAAACAACTTTAAAAAAGGCTGGAAAGAAGGTTCGGTTGAATTACATCCATGGAAAAGTTGGTGAGTTCTTGGAGCTAAATGCTAGAGAAATAGTTGATGCGCATGGGTATGGGATACCAAATTTTGTTTCTCAGTCTTCTCTCAAGCCGATAATGTCAGTTGATATGATGGAAAGATATCATGAAGCGTACGATGAACTCAAAAATGCTGACAAATGTATCATCATCGGTTTTGGTATGAACAGAGATGACTCTCACATCTTAAATTTGCTTCAAGCCGCAATAAGACAGCGAAGTTCTCAAGGAAAGTTATTCAAAGTATACG
>Ga0209608_1002708_pt1 | contig 12128 bp, 10 predicted proteins | sample AD_UKC130_MetaG_FD_184428 | JGI IMG/M metagenome (GOLD analysis project Ga0209608, IMG submission 184428) | Active sludge microbial communities of municipal wastewater-treating anaerobic digesters from Canada - AD_UKC130_MetaG (SPAdes) (version 2) | ecosystem: Engineered > Bioreactor > Anaerobic... | reverse complement strand
TGCCCTTTTATCAAGACAGACTAATTTGCTCGTTGCCTGCGGTGTAACAGGCAGGGCAGTAAACATAAAGAAAGGGCAGTTTATGTCTCCCTATGATATTAAATATGCCATAGAAAAGGTAAAAAGCACTGGTAACGAAAGGATTATCATAACCGAAAGGGGCACGTGTTTTGGCTATAATAATCTTGTAAACGATTTTAGAGCCATACCAATAATGAAAGGATTCGGTTATCCTGTAATATTCGATGCCACCCATAGTGTTCAGAAGCCCGCTTCTTTATTCAATCGTTCAGGAGGAGAGAGAGAATTTGTGTTACCCCTTGCAAAGGCCGCCATTGCCGTGGGAGTGGATGGCATTTTTATGGAGGTGCATATAGACCCTGCACAGGCACTGTGTGATGGAGAAAATTCTGTTTCTGTAAGTGACCTATGGGAATATTTAGGCGTGCTAAAAAGGATAGAGGCTGCATTATGAACAGTATTTTGGAAATAGGAAAGGAAGTATTAAAAAAAGAGGCATCTGCAGTTTTAAAGGTCATGGATGAGTTAGGTGAAGAATTTGAAAAAGTAGTAGAAATACTCCATAAATGCTCAGGAAGGGTAGTTTTTATGGGTATTGGTAAATCAGGGCTTATTTGCAAAAAGATTGCATCCACCATGTCGAGTATCGGCACACCATCCATGTTTTTACATCCTGCTGATTCTCTTCATGGAGACATAGGGATGTTACAGAGGGATGATGCCGTGGTAATTGTAAGCAATAGCGGTGAGACTGAAGAGATAATAAAGGTCATACCGTGGATTAAAAGGATGGGATTGCCCATTATTATCATTACAGGCAATAAAGAATCGACCATTGCCAAAGAAGGTGATGTAGTTTTGTGTGTGATTGTTGAAGAGGCATGCCCGTATAATCTCATACCCACATCGAGCACAACAGCTACCCTTGCCTTAGGCGATGCCATTGCAATGGCAATTATGGAGAAAAAAAGGTTTAAACTCGAAGACTTTGCAAATCTACACCCCGGTGGAGCCATAGGAAGGAAACTCTTTACCAAGGTCGAAGACCTTATGCATACAGGCGATGAGATACCAAGGGTTTATGAAGACACAAACATGAAATATGTGATACTGGAGATGACCTCAAAAAGGTTGGGTGTTACAGGGGTCTTTAACAAAAACGAAGAATTGATAGGGGTTATAACAGACGGGGATTTGAGAAGGGCAATAGAGAAATACGATAATATTCTTACAAAAATCGCCTCTGATGTAATGACAAAAAACCCCAAGACCATAAAAAAGGACCGCCTTGCAACCCATGCATTAAAAAAGATGGAAGATTTTTCCATCACTTCCCTTTTTGTTTTGGAGAACGAAGATGATTTCCGTCCTGTTGGGATAATCCATATCCATGACCTTTTGAAGGCAAAGATCGCGTGAGAAAGGATGAAAAAAAGAAAAATTATTATATACTCTTCCATAAGCGTTATAATACTCATCAATTTACTGGCACTATACTTTTTTATAAAAAAGCCTGTTAGAATATCCTTACCAAAATCAGGGGAAGAAAAAAGGGTGATCGTGTTAAAGGATGTAAAATATTCTGGTGAGAGACACGGTGTCGTTGATTGGGAAATTAAGGCTCAGGTAGCAAAAAAACATATAGATACACCAACTATAGAGATTGAAGTTATAGAAGGTAAATACAAGCCAAAGGCAGATTCCTTTGTGAACTTTAATGGAAATAAGGGTATAATAGATACACAGGAAGAAAAGGGCACTGTTGAGGATGTGATTATAGATTACAAAAACGCTTATCGTTTAAAGAGTAAGTATATGGATTTTGACTTTAAAAACGGGATTACAACAACTGAAGCACCTATTGATATTCAAGGAGAAAAACTTTCATTAAAAGGTATAGGACTAATTGCAAAAACAGATGAAGAAATGATCAGGATAAAAAAGGATATATCCGGTTTTGTTCAAACAGATAAGGGAAGGTTTAAATTCCAATCAGACAGCTTTATGTATATGTTAAAAGAAAATCAGTTTGTTTTAAGCGGAAGAGTCGTGATGAAAAGCGAAAACCTCAACCTTTTATGTGATAAGGTCACCGTGAAGGTTAAAGATAATCAGATTGATATGGCCACTGCAGATGGGAATGTAAGATTAATTTCAAAAGGAAGTATTGCTAAAGGCGACAAGGCAGTATATTATTTTAAAGACGATATAGTAACTTTAACAGGTTCGCCTAAACTTGTAAAAGATAATGCAGAAATGGAAGGAAATGCCATAAGATACGATATGAAAAGGGGTAAATTTTCCGTTAATATGCCAAAGGTTAGGATACAGAGACAATGAATGAACATTCCACATTATATGCAAAGGGAATATCAAAATCTTACGGTGCAAGAAAGGTTGTGGATGATGTGAGCGTAAGCATAAAAACAGGAGAGATTATTGGCCTTTTCGGACCAAACGGTGCGGGAAAGACAACGACCTTCTACATGATAATCGGTTTTATAAAGCCTGATAAAGGTTCCATATTACTCGATTCAGAAGATATAACAGCCCTACCCATGTTTTTAAGGGCAAGAAAAGGTATAACATACCTTCCCCAGGAGCCTTCTGTTTTTAAAAAGATGAGCGTTGAGGATAATCTAAGGGCAATTCTTGAGTTTCAAAATGAAGATGGCATTAATATTAATCACAAGGTGGCAGAGCTTCTTGAGGCCTTTAAGCTTGAACACCTTGCAAAAAACCATGCCGATTCCCTATCAGGCGGTGAGCGAAGAAGGCTTGAAATAGCAAGGGCATTGATGATTGCACCGAAATTCATGTTACTGGACGAGCCTTTTTCCGGTATAGACCCTATTTCCATTTCTGACCTGAAAAAGATTATACTGAACCTGAAAAAAAGAGGAATTGGCATGCTTATCTCAGACCATAATGTAAGAGACTCTTTACCCATATGTGACAGGGCCTACATTGTAAATAATGGCAGGATTCTCCTCGAAGGGACTCCTGATGTTGTTTCAAAAGATAAGATTGTAAGAGAAGTTTATTTAGGTGAGGAGTTTTTTATAGATGTTGGAGCTTAAACAAACACAAAAACTCCAGGCTATTTTAACACCCCAATTACAGCAGGCCATTAAGCTTCTCCAGATGTCACAGCTCGAGCTCATAGAGGCAATCGAACAGGAATTAAAAGAAAACCCTATGCTCGAGGTTGCAGAAGAAAAACCTACAGAAGAGGAATCTGAATCTAAAGAAACAGAGTTTCAGTCAGAAGCAGAGGATACAACCATTGATAAAGATGACATGGAAGAATTTCTCGAAAGATATTCACCTTCTGATGACTTTAGAGAAAGGGAAGAGAAAGAATCCATAAACTACGAAAACATAATAAAAAAGACCTCTGATTTGAGAGATTACCTAAGATGGCAGGCAGGGCTTTTCGATTTCAGTATTAACGAGAGATTGATTGCCGAATGGATCATAGAAAATATAAATGATAATGGTTATCTTGCATATACGCTCGATGAAATCAGTAAGGTTTCTGGATACAAAACGAACGAGCTCGAGGACGTCCTTAAAAAGATACAGAGGTTCGACCCGGCAGGGGTAGGGGCAAGGGATTTAAAAGAATGCATATTGATTCAGTACGAGATAAAACAGGAAGAGTTAAAAAGAGAAGCAGACCCGATTTTTTTAGACATTGTGAAAAACTATTTTTCCATGCTTCAAGAAAATAATTTTAAGGCACTGGCAAAAAAGTCAGGCTATCCCATAGAAAAAATAAAAGAGGTATTCGAAGAGATAAAGACCTTTGATCCCAAACCAGGGAGGAATTTCAGCGATGAACAGGCGCCATATATAATCCCCGATGTTTATGTAGTAAAGACAGAGGATGGCTTTGAGGTAATTTTAAACGAGGAAGACATACCAGAATTACAATTAAATAGGTATTATATCGCATTAAATTTCGATAAAAAAACAAACGGAGAAACAAAGAAATATATAAAAAACAAGATAAAACAGGCCGAATGGTTTATTAAAAGCCTAAAACAGAGACAAAAGACCCTTTACCTTGTTGCAAAAAGTATTGTGGAACATCAACTTCCATTTTTCGAAAAGGGGATAAAATTTCTAAAACCTTTAAATCTCAAAGACATAGCCGAAAAATTGAATATCCACGAGTCTACAGTAAGCCGTATCACAACAAACAAATACATGAGCACCCCCCACGGCATCTATGAGATGAAATTCTTCTTCCCTTCCGGAATAAATAAAGACCAGGGCGATATGCTTTCTACAAATGTGGTTATGGATTTAATAAAAGAACTCATAGAAAATGAGGACAAGCACATCCCCCTCACAGACGATGAGATTGTTGCGATTCTAAAAAAAGAAAAGGGTATTAACATTGCAAGGAGGACTGTAGCAAAATACCGAGATATGCTCAATATTGCATCTTCACGAATGAGAAAAACAGATTGATGCCCTTGGCATCACAAATATTCCATAAATGCCACTTAAATATCCGTGATAGGGACATCATCTTATAAGTTTTATTTTGGATGTGTATTACGAACTTATTATATTTAAAAAAAAGTGTTTTTTTGATACAATAAAACATTATGGCACAGAAAAAGATAAGAAATACAAGAAAAAAAAACAAGAATATATTTCTTGAACTAAAAGAAAAAAACAAGCTAAAGGATAAAAAAACAAAGAGCTTTACCTTTTTGTATTTTGTCATTGCCTTCATTGCAATAATAATAATCAACAGTTACATCTTTAAGGTTGAGGTTAAAAATATACCCTATAGCGAATTTAAAGAACTTATACCTTCAGGAAAGATCAATGACCTTGTTATAGACACAGATACAATCCAAGGTAGTCTTTTGCTTGAAGGTGGAAAAAAGATAAAATTTCTTACAAGCAGGGTAGATGACCCTGAGCTTGTGAGACAACTCCAGGAAAATAAGATAAAATTCACCGGTTATTATGAAAATAAGATCATAAAGGCTATAGTATCATGGGTTCTACCCTTTGCTATAATCATCCTCATATGGAATCTTCTTATGAGGAGGATGGGAGGCACACCTTCAAATGTCTTAAATTTCGGTAAAAGCAGAGGTAAAATTTATGGAGAGGATGAGATAAGTATCACCTTTGATGACGTGGCAGGCGTTGATGAGGCAAAGGAAGAATTGAAAGAGATTATAGAGTATTTGAGAAATCCAAATAAGTTCTTAAATATTGGTGGACGGATACCTAAAGGCATACTCCTCGTTGGGCCGCCTGGAACAGGGAAAACACTCCTTGCAAAGGCAGTAGCAGGCGAGGCAAAGGTGCCGTTTTTTAGCATGAGTGGCTCAGATTTTGTGGAAATGTTTGTAGGTGTCGGTGCAGCAAGGGTGAGAGACCTGTTTGCACAGGCACAACAAAAAGCGCCTTGCATTATATTTATAGATGAACTCGATGCATTGGGAAAGGCAAGGGGCATCAACCCCCTTTCTTCTCACGATGAAAGGGAGCAGACCTTAAACCAGTTGCTTGCTGAAATGGATGGCTTTGATACTAAAACAGGGGTTATTATCATGGGTGCTACAAACAGGCCTGAAATACTGGATCCGGCACTGCTCCGTCCTGGAAGGTTTGACAGACACATACTTGTAGACAGGCCAGATATAAAAGGAAGGGAAGAGATCCTTAAGGTGCATGTAAAAAATGTTAAGATTTCAAAAGATGTGGATTTAAAAGTGATTGCCGCACGGACACCAGGTTTTGTAGGTGCGGATCTTGCAAATCTTGTAAATGAAGCAGCCCTTCTTGCAGCAAGGAAAAATAAACAGTCTGTAACTATGGAGGATTTCGAAGAGGCAATCGATAGGGTTGTGGCAGGGCTTGAAAAAAAGAAGAGGGTTATGAGCAGAAAGGAAAAGGAAATTGTTGCATATCATGAAACAGGTCATGCCTTAATGGCTGAATTTCTCGAAACCACTGACCCTGTGCATAAAATCTCCATTATTCCAAGGGGTATTGCAGCCCTCGGTTATACCATGCAACTGCCTACAGAGGATAGATACCTTATGACAAAAAAAGAACTTATCGATAGACTGTGTGTGCTTCTTGGTGGAAGGGTGGCGGAAGAGATAAAATTTGGCGAGATTTCAACAGGCGCCCAAAATGACCTATACAGGGCAACGGATATTGCCAAATCTATGGTAAAGGAATACGGCATGAGTGAAAAATTAGGGTATGTGGCTTTTGAAAAGAATAGAAAACCTATTTTTCTGGATATTACTCCTTCCTTTGGCGAAAAGGATTACAGCGAGGAAACGGCAAGGGAAATAGATAATGAAATCAAAGCCATTATAGACAATGCATACAAAACGACAAAGGAAATTTTAATGGCAAACAAAGAGCTTTTAGACAGTGTTGCCCAAAGGCTACTTGAAAAAGAAACAATCGATGGAGAGGAATTAAGGAAACTAATAAAAGGGAATAACAGTGAAGATGACACAGACAAACAGGGAAAAGAACAAAATTGATTTAATTAGAGAATCGATATGCGTATACAAAAAATGCATGGAGTGCAGATCCCTTTATAAAGAGGGCACGCTCTGTTTTGCACATATTGAAGACTTTGTAGACGACAGAGGAAAAAGCTGCCTGTTCAGGTTAAAGGAGATGTGTCATAGCCTGTATAGAAAATCTAATGATGCCACATACAAGGAAAAGCTTTATGATATGACTGTAGGCTATATATTCCATGAGGCCATGAAACTAAGGGAAAACCTCTATCAAATTGAATATTACAGGCCTAATTATGTAAAAGATATGGAGCATCTCACAGAAATCGAAAAAAAGATAATCCACGAAATCAACTCACTTACAATGAAAACTAAGAAAAGGCTCGACGAAGGCTTCAAAGAAATAAAAAGGCTTTTAAGGGAAATGATAGCGCAACTTATGGATCTTATAAAGCTATATAAAGACAGCTATCTTATGCCACGCTTTATCTTAGAAAATAAAAAAGACCTAATTATGATATACGGAAAAAAAGGCTACGAAAAATTGTTAAATGAACTTTATAGGGATGGCAAGGAACTGCTTATGTTTAAGGCAGCAAAAAGCTATCTGGAAAGCGAATTCTATGACGAATCGAGAAATCTATTAAAAAAAGTTTTATTCATCAACAAACATAACGAGATGGCAAGGTTTTTTTATCTCTATGCCTCTGCATTTTATTTCTATTTTAAAAATAGAATTCAAAAGGCATTGCATTTTGCAAAAAATGCATTATCTATAAATATAAACGCAATGGAGGAAGAATTATATTATAGGGAGAGGCTTGATGCTCTCGTTTCTGATATTGAAGGGGAACTTAAAAGAAAAAATAAAATCGGGAGGTAACGCATATGCCCATTTATGAATATGTATGTGAAAAATGTGGAAATGAATTTGAACTCCTTGTATTTAATAAAGAAGAGTCGCCAACCTGCCCTAAATGCGGAGCAGAAAACCCTGTAAAAAAGATGTCTTCCTTCGGATTTGCCGTAGGTTATAAATTCAAACCCTCTGCCTCAGGCTCACATGGCTCTTGCTCGAGCTGTGGTTCATCCAACTGCTCATCCTGCGGATAACTATTTTATATTAAACCTTTTATTCATAATCCTTTAATGGATCTTCTTGAAAAGACTAAAAGACTGATTACTGAAAAACTACTTATAAAACCAAATGAAAATGTTCTGATAGGCGTATCAGGGGGCATTGATTCAGTAGTCTTATTTCATTTACTTTTTAGCCTAAGCGAAAAGATACCTTTTAAAATAGGTGTGGCACATGTAAATCACCTTTTAAGGGGAAAGGAATCGGACAGGGATGAGTTTTTCGTAATGGCGTTAGCAAAAAAGCATAATGTGCCTTTTTACAAAGGAAGCTTTGATGTAAAAGCATATGCAAAACAAAAAGGTCTTTCCTTACAGCATGCTGCCAGAGAAATCAGATATGCATTCTTTTACGATGTGGCTAAAGCACATAATTACGATAAGATAGCCATTGGCCATAACCTCGATGACCAGGTGGAGACATTTTTATTAAGATTAATAAAAGGGACAGGGCTTAAGGGTCTTTCCGCAATCCCCATAGAAAGGGAGAGGATAATCAGACCCCTTCTTTTTACGTATCGAACTGAAATTGAGACCTATGCAAAGGCCCATGATATAGAATACGTGGAAGATTCTTCAAACAGAAAAACATACTATGAGAGAAATTTCATAAGAAAACATATAATTCCCTTAATGGAAACGTTAAACCCTTCCTTTAAAGAAAAAATTTTTTTGTTGCTAAAGGACATAACAGATATAAATAAAGTATTTCAAAATTTATCTTCAGAATTTTTAAAGGAAAAACTATTCTTTGATAGAGAAGAGCTCTGGTGTGAAAACAAAGCCCTCACCGCATTAGATCCTGAAACGCGTTTCTGGGTATTAAACAGTATCATTGGTATGTTAGAATCAAATTTTATCCTTTTAAGAGAGCATGTGCGCCAGATAGAAAAGGTAGTTAATTCGAATAAACCAAATGTGAGCATCACCCTTCCATGGAATATAAAAGTAAAAAGACAATACAATAGAGTCATCTTTACTAAAAAGTCCCCTGAGAAAACCGTAGAAGGCATATTTGATATACATGAAGGTATTAATTTTCTTGCACCCTTTGGTATTATAGTCGAGGTAGAAAGATATAAAAAAAAGGATCTCATGCCTTTTGTAAATCCTGTGGAAGACAGTTTTTCTGAAAACATTGCCTTTTTTGATTATAATAAGATTGGAAAACTTTCAGTTCGCTCCTTTTTAGATGGAGATAGGTTTGTCCCCCTTGGCATGAAAGAAAAGATAAAGGTAAAAGATTTTTTCATATTCCGTAAGATCCCCCTTGAGAAGAGGAGGAGAATACCGCTAATCTTATCTGACAATGAAATAGCTTGGATTATAGGATACAGGATTGATGATCGATTTAAGGTCACAGATAACACAGAGTGGATTTTAAAAATGCAGGCACTACCCCTCAGTAACGAGACCCCTCTTAATTAAAATGATTATCCACACATCAGAAAAAAAACCCTGGATTGTGCTAATCCATGGCCTTGGGGTAAGCGAAAATGTATGGTTTGACCCTATAAAAGAAAAGGTGCTTTTTTTATCATTTAAATCACTTCTAAAAAATGAAAAGGACATCACACCCTTTACAGAAAGACTAAAGGGCACATGCAACATTGCAAGCTGGTCACAGGACAAAAAAAGCACCATAGATGAAGCAGCGAATGAATTAAAGAACATCTGTAACTTCATAGGTAATAAAAAGTTCATTTTTTTAGCCCATTCAAGGGGTGGGCTTGTGGCAAGGCGGGCAATACAACTATTCAATCTAAAGCCAGAGGCAATAATCTGTTTATCATCGCCCCATTATGGAAGTTACTTTGCAGATATTGTAATAAGATATAAAAAGATTTTAACGATTTTTATGCCCTCTATCAAAGAATTTTTAAAACCTATAGAGGAACTATCCCCTAACTCGAATTTTATTAAAGCCTTGAATGCTCACGATGCATTAAAGAAAGAAGAACACATACCCCATTTTGATATATTTGGTAATTCAACTACATATGTAAAAATGGGTTTTCTGGACATTATGGGTTCTATAGAAAGGATATTTCGTAATAGGACAATAGATGAATGGAAAAACGGTTACGGTGATGGTTTTGTATCAACAAAGTCTACCATATCTCCTCTGACACCGCCTGAACACGCATACACATTACCTGTTAACCATTTAAACATTTTAATTGACAATAAAACGTGGGGTATTGTAAATAGTATCTTCAAAAAAATTTTTGAAATATAAAGGAGTAAAATATGCTATCAAAAAGAGCTGAAGCACTTAAACCATCGCCAACCCTAGCAATAAGCGCCAAAGAAAAGGCATTAAAGGCAAAGGGGCTCGATATTGCAGGGTTTGGTGCAGGGGAGCCTGATTTTGACACACCGGAGCATATAAAACAGGCAGCCATAGATGCCATAAATAAAAACTTTACAAGATATACACCTGCAAGCGGTATGGATGAATTAAAGGATGCAGTTATTGAAAAGTTTAAAAGGGATAATAATCTCACATATAAAAGGGAGGAGATCATCATATCCTGCGGTGGCAAACATGCGCTATTTAATCTATTTGAAGCCCTTTTTCAAGAAAACGATGAGGTCCTTGTGCCTTCACCATACTGGGTATCGTATCCGCCCATGATAGAGCTCACAGGTGCAAAACCTGTGATTATAGAAACAGATGAAAAAGAGGATTATCAGGTTACACCACAACTACTAAAAAGACATATAAACAAAAACACAAAGGCCATAATTTTAAATTATCCATCAAATCCGGTAGGCTCTGTATACTATAAGGAAAACCTCGAGGCAATCGGAAAAATTGCTGTGGAAAACAATCTCTACATCATATCAGACGAAATCTATGAAAAAATCACTTACGACGAATATGTACATACAAGCATTGCATCTTTCGACAATGCCTTCAAAGAAAGAACCATTATTTGTCATGGTGTTTCAAAGACATATGCCATGACAGGCTGGCGCATTGGATTTGCTGCAGGCCCTGGCCACATCATAAAGGCCATGGCAAACATCCAGAGCCAGAGCACATCAAACCCTACATCTGTGTCCCAGATGGCGGCCATTGCTGCCCTTAATGGTCCACAGGATTTTATCCCTATGATGGTAAGGGAATTTAAAAATAGAAAAGATTATCTTGTAAAAGAATTGCTCACCATTGAAGGGGTCACCTGTTATAACCCCAGGGGTGCATTTTATGTATTTCCTAATTTTAACTCAATCATCGGGAAAAGATATAAAGATAGGGTCATTGATTCATCTACCTCATGGACAGAAGTATTACTTGAAGACTTCCATACTGCTGTTGTGCCTGGCATAGAATTCGGAAAAGAGGGATATATTAGACTTTCCTTTGCCACTTCTATGGAAGTAATAAAAAAAGGTGTGGAGAGGATAAAGCAGGCGGTCAATGAACTAAAATAACAAATTAGATTTTATAAAAACAGTACGGCTCTTCTTCAAGAAAATCCCCTGTTGTCTCGTAAGATCTTGCCCGGCACCCGCCGCAAATGGATATATATTTGCACTTACCGCATTTTCCCTTGTATTTTGTAAAGTCTCTCAACATATTAAATATACGAGAATGTAACCACACCTCCCTTACCCCTTCTTTACGCACATCCCCTGAAGGCACCTCAAGATATCCACAGGGCTGGGCAATCCCTCTGTGGGATATAAACATAAATGATTTTCCTGCAAGACAGCCGCTACTTTCTGGTATACCACCTTTTTCCTTCACTATTCTGTAATAGTGGGGTGCGCAGGTAACCTTTATCTCGAGCTCTTTTTTTGATTCTATTTCATACAACTGTTCAAGGGTTGCCTCATATGATTTTGCATCGAGCTCTCTACCCTTGAAATTCTCTGCCCTTCCCACAGGGACAAGCATAAACACATGCCATGCACAGGCGCCCAATCTTTTTGTCAGGCTGTATATTTCATTTAATTCGTAGACATTTTCAAGCGTCACCGTTGTGTTTATCTGAAATGGAAGTCCTATCTCTTTTAATATGCCCGCTGCATTAACTGCACCATCGAAGGCACCATTTACACCTCTAAACATATCGTGTTTATCCTTATCCTTTCCATCGATGCTGATGCTTATCCGTTTTATACCCACTTTTTTGCACATGTATGCCTTTTCTCTATCGAGTAATGTGCCGTTTATGGCCATAACAAACCTTAGCCCCTTTTTGCTTCCGTACTCTGCAATCTCAAAGACATCTTTTCTTAAAAGGGGCTCGCCACCGGTAATTATTATAGTAGGGTTTGCAAATGTAGAGACATCTTCGATTATGTTTATGCATTCCTCTGTGGTAAGTTCATCTGTATGGGGGCCTAAGGATGCCCTTGCCCTGCAATGGATACAATTTAGATTGCAGTTCCTCGTTAACTCCCATGCAATCATTCTTAAATTGAATTCTCTTTTAA
>Ga0209608_1002699_pt1 | contig 12156 bp, 9 predicted proteins | sample AD_UKC130_MetaG_FD_184428 | JGI IMG/M metagenome (GOLD analysis project Ga0209608, IMG submission 184428) | Active sludge microbial communities of municipal wastewater-treating anaerobic digesters from Canada - AD_UKC130_MetaG (SPAdes) (version 2) | ecosystem: Engineered > Bioreactor > Anaerobic... | reverse complement strand
GATAGACTTGCCAGGCTTTCCTAAAAGCGAGTGAATATCCATTCCCACTTGTACGAGTACTTCCCAGACCGTGTAAGAACCCTTGAACCCTATAAGCTGCACCTTCTCACCATTCACAGTTACATGTTCGAAAACCGAACCTGTGTTGTTTAGTGCGGTGTATCCAATTCCGAGTGGCGTTATGTACTCACTACCAACAATCTGACCTGTTTCATCTATGAAGTCAAGCCCATTTGCATTTTTCAAAGATACCACATCTACATCCATCCCAAGGTGCTTTGCCAAATACTCATCGAATATAGGTACTTTCGCGCCACCGCCGACGATCATAACAACCTGAGGCTTCTCACCGTTAATCTCCAATATCACCTCTGCAACCTTCTGAGTGATTGCGTTAATGATAGGTGATATCACATTTATGACATCTTCCTTCTTTATTTCCTTTTCTTTGTCCAAGATGTTCTTAACGACGAGTTTTTCTTTGAGATAGAAATTTCTCTTCACGTATTCTGCCGTGGAAAAATCGAGTAAGAAATGTTTCGTTATCGCCTCAGTAATCTCATCACCGGCAAGCGGGACCATTCCGTAAGCTACAATCGTGCCATCCTTTGCAATCGCAATATCACTTGTACCTGCACCAACATCTACGAGAGCAATGTTCAATATGCGCAAATCCTCTGGGACAGTGACGTTAACCGCTGCGATAGGCTCAAGTGTCAGATGTGTGATCGTGAGCCCAACCTTCTTTATCACGGAAAGCATCGCCTCAACAACGTGGCTTGGCAAGAACGTTGCAACAACTTTCACGTAAGCACTCTCACCTTTAAGTCCCTCGAGTTTCTTAAACCACATGCCATCTATCTCATACCTAATTACAGAATACCCAACGCAGTACATATTAGATTCAACATTTTCCATGGCCTTTGCAACCGCATCGAGTTCTAAGCGCGCGATGAAATCTTGATTTATCTCGTTACCCTCACCAATTTCCATCATCGACTCACCGATGAACGTCTTCAAAAATCTACCGGCAAGTGCTACCGCAACTCTATCCAAAACCACATTGTTTCGAGATTCCAACTCTTCCTTCACTGCTTTAACTGTCCGAGCAACCTTCTCCACATCATGAATCTGCCCATCAAGCATTGCACGATGCTCGTGTTCCTTTACAACTGCATCGTGGACAATCATCTTTCCTTCCTCATTTCCATCTACCAAGAGACCTGCTATCTTACGAGTACCTATATCGAGTGCAAATAACATTTCCATCCCCCCTGCAAAAAAACTCGAAGCTCAAAATCACGGTCAAAATTTTATCAAAATTCTGCCAAAGTCAAGAAAATCAAGAAAATCAAACATCGATGACGGTAACTCCCACACCGCCTTCATCTGGTCTGCCAAATCGATAATTCTTTATCCTTTTATCGTGCCTCAAATAATTCCATATACCCGTTGCCAACTTACCTGTTCCCTTACCGTGAATTATGTATCCAGTTGAGAAATCGGACATAAGCAACTGATCTATGAACTCATCTATCCTCTCTATCGCCTCTTCAACATTAGTCCCTCTGATATCTATCTCATTCGATTCAAGAGACGGCTTGTAGACAACAGCATCACTCTTCCCAGTTTTCTCACTTTCTGCTGCATTTACGGATTCTGTAGTCCTAATTTTAACCAACTTTTCTGGATTCACTTCCAATCTAATCCCATTAAAATCAACTAAGAACCTTTGACCCTTTTTCTCAATCACCTTGCCGATTGCCGTCCCATCGACGAGCCTCACAGAATCACCAACATCGACTCCACGTTCATCTTCCGAAACCTTTGTTTCGTAGAATACCTTCTCGATCTTCTCTTGGATTTGCTCTATATTCTTCACATCATTTGTAATTTCCTTCAAGCGCTTTTTCACCAATTGCTCATTTGATGTCTTCGTACTCTGAAGAGTCACTTGAAGATCCTTTCTTGCCTTCTGTATATCTTTGTATACCTCTCTAATCTCCTTATCAAACTCTTCTATACGCTTCACCTTGAGTAATTTATACTTCTCCTCGAATTCCTTCTTTTGACGGGCATAATCGCGCAATGTAATCTCCAATTCGCGCTTCCTTGCCTCCATCTCACTCACTTGTCTGTTCAAATTCTTTATGAGCTCTTCTATATTCACATGTTCTTCATCCAAATGCTTTTTTGCTCTCTCTAAAATATCATCACTCAAGCCATACTTCCGTGCTATTTCAAAAGCGTGAGAAGCACCTGGTATATTCATCAATATTCTGTACGTTGGAGAAAGCGTCTCGGGATCAAACTCCATCGATGCAGTAACAAGCTTATCGTGAGACATAGAGAAGAGCTTGACTGGTGTTAGATGCGTTGTTACAATGAACTTTATTCCTCTCTCGATTAATTCTTCAATGATCCCCAAGGCGATTGCACTACCTTCGTAAGGATCAGTACCAGAACCGAGTTCGTCTATCAGTACTATCGCATTCTCATTTGCATCTTCGAGTGCTCTCGATATATTCACAATGTGACCGGAAAACGTACTCAAATTCTCCAATATATCTTGGCTATCACCTATATCTATGTACACATCAAAATCTGGCAATCTTGAGCTCTCACCCGCAGTAATTGGGAAACCACTCCTTGAAAGTAACAAGAACAGTGCAACGGTCTTCAGCGAGACTGTCTTTCCACCCGTGTTCGGTCCCGTTATCACCATACCTGTCTTATCCGTTGGCAACTCTATATCTATTGGTACCACTTTTTCTGCTGATATGAGTGGATGCCTTGCTTGTGATAACTTCAGATAACTACCAGATGGTATGATCATCGATGCATTCTTCTCAATTACATATCTTGTTCGAGCAAAGAGTGCGTCAATTCGCTTAAGCAATGCCACGTCATCTTTCAAGTCATTCAGTTTATCGAAAATCTTCGACGTCAATTCTCTGAGAATCCTCGAAACTTCTCTTGCTTCCTCCTCAACGAGTACCCGTAATCTATCGTTTATAGGTATAAACTCTTCCGGTTCAACATAAACAGTCGAACCAGATGAAGAGGCACCTTGAAGTATTCCTTTTACCTTTCCGCGTTCATTTGCCTTTACAGGAAGAACATACCTATCGTTCCTTATCGTATAAGTCAATTCTTGCAATTTACCCTGATTGTGCGATATGTACCGTTCTATGCTCTGCCTCAAATCCTTAAGTGTCTCGGCATACTCTGTTCTTATCTTCTTCAAAAGCACAGAAGCGGTATCTTTCACATTGCCTTCGTCATCTAAAGCCTGTCGTAAAGCGCTTATTATTTCATCATAATTATTGAGATCATATATGAGATTAACCACAGAAGATTGAAAGAGCAATCCACCTTTAGTCTGCTTGAATGTACCTCTCAGAGATTTGATGCCTTCGAAGAATCTCAACAGATAAAGAAATTCAGGTCCTTCAACGATTAGACCATTCTCCACCTTTGAAAGGATTGGCCGCACGTCTATGAACGCATCAGAAGTTGGAAAACCATTTTCTCTCACAAGATCACACAATTCTGCAATGTAACCAAACTCCTCTTTCAAATCTACTTTACCCGGCTCCAGTTGCTCGAGATATTCCTTTCCAAGCGCGGAATAACAAAAATACTTGTACCCATCGAGCACAAGCTCGTAATCTACCTTTCGTTTAACATCGTTCAAATAATCCAAATATTCAGACATCTAGATGCCTCCTGCGCCATTGAATCGCCCAGTACTTTTCAATTCCGTGGTCTAAGACCCACGTTCAGTTCATCACTTCTCCAAGACGTATACATCACCGTATATCCTTTTTGCATCTATGTAGAACTCTACATTATGCTTCTTACTCAGTACAAAGAGCACTCTTCTACCAACCCTTGGCAAATCCACGTAGCCATCTGTGAATATTACTATTCCCTCGCTTCTAAATTGCTGTTCCGCGATATCCACGGCAGGTTGAAGGTCAGTTTCCCCACCTCCATATACCTGAAAATCCCTCCAATTTCCCAGCTTGTACTCACCGACGAACGTTACGGACTTATCGACTTGTATCACATTGAAAGAGAACTCCTGAGCAGCTATTGCCTCTATCTCACTCATGAATGCGTTGATCTCTTCTTCTATGATACTACCGCTCGTGTCTATAATCACGGTCAACTTTGGTTCGTATATGTACCTCCAACCAGGTTGGTCATCGTACCTTCTATTCGGCTTCAACGGGGTTGAATACTTATCACCTCTCAGCGACATGCCTGTGAACTTTCTCAGTGCAGTCTCCCAATTGATTATTGGCCTTGAAAGATTGATCTCAATATCCTGCTTCACACCGGAAGGTAACTCATTACCGAATAGATTAAACGCCTTGCCAACCTTATCTTGCGTAAGTTCAATCATCATTTCGATGGGTAAATCAGACTCCTGCTCGTGACTATCCGGCAATTTGTCCCACACTGCTTCCACATCGAAACTATCGTTCTTCATGAACTCATCGAGCATATATTGATGATACTCTTCCGCTGTTCTATTGAGCATATCCATCGGTGGACTGACGAAAATCATATCGTTATCGACACCATGCCCTTCTTGAATCAACACATTGAGCGGTACACTAAATGCATCGAGTTGTGGAATAAACTGATTTATTGCGGCATCTTTAGCTATATCCCACACCTGCTTGTCTCTCTTATCTCTTGCCTTGATGAGATAGTGCTTATTGATGAAATGCATAAGTTCGTGGAGAATCAAACCTTCCACCATCTTCACATGCTTTGCAGCGATACTCACCGGATTGTACAGAAAGACAAAATCACCATTGCGAGATATCGTAAGTGACACATTCTTTACACCGGCCTCTTTGAATTGACTACCCATCAATATATATGCATAGAACGGATTCAAATTTATCAACGAATTCAGTGCCTTTTCCATCTTTTCTATCACTAAAATGCCCCCAAACGTAATTTCTCTAAAAAATCCATGAATCACCAGAGTGTGAAAAGCGTGAATATCTCAAACATTTATCAGAATTTTATTCCAAACCTTGCATCAAAATATACGCTATTATCCCCTGTTATGAAAAATGACCTGTAAGAAAGCCATCTGAGCGATGTGACGTACCCAAAACCGATACTATAACCATCACCAAGATATCTCACGTTGAAATCCAATTTTGAACGAAACAGTTCATCTGTTCGGAAAGTTGGTACATTAACGTTAAACGCAGGATCATAGTAAAGATAGAATGCCGAATAGTATGCATTCACCTGAAATTTGACCCCAGCGTCCTTGATGAGATACGAAGGCGACAGATTGACATAAACCCGCCCAACTTCCATAGCAGTATCAGTCTCCATATACTTCGTATCCAACGAAACAGGTATATCCAGTTCGAAATTATCTACGCGAAATAACGGACCCACCTTGAACGAATAAGAACTCTCCCGAAAATCGTACCCACCCGAGAATTTCAAACTTACATAATCACCAGATGTCAAACTGAGCAGCATATCAAACTCGCTGTAGGGAAATCCCAAAGTATATTCTATGATTCCTGTCTTGCCTGCTAGACCTATTCCATCCTTCGTGTTTATGAAAAACTCAGTGGCATATGCGGAACTCCCCATCAACATAGTAAACATCAATAACGATATCGCCAAGTGCCTTAAAGAATTGCGAATATGCTTCATCCCCAACACTCCCTTAGTTGTTGAATAGTCAGATTTTCAGTAGTTGCAAACTAATTATATCACAACAAATAAGAATGAGAAAACCCCAAAGCAACGATGCTTTGGGGCTTACTCGCATTTTCATGCCATTTAATTTTCAGATGACACTTAACCTACAAAAAAGCTCACAATTGCCGGTATCAATAGATATATAGAGAAATATTTCAGATGTGATGAAACAGTCAAATACCTCATCAATGCAAGCGAAGCCAATCCTGCAACCAGTGCGCCACCAAAGCCTGCAAATGCACTAGCCGTAAATGTGACACCTTTAATTTCGAACAATCCAGCAGCCAACACTACAGGTAAACTCATGAGGAAAGAATACTTAAACGCATCTGCCCTTACCATACCAATCATCAATGCACCAATCAAAGTCAGTCCGCTCCTCGACACACCCGGAAGTATCGCAACTGCTTGGAATAAACCTATAACTAAGGCATCAACGTACGTAATTTGTCCCATCGTCTTGTGACCTGAAAATTCGTCTGAAATCCACAACAACGCTGCAGTTGCCAAGAAGAATACACCAACCAGCTTTTGAGAAGAAAGCGCTTGATTAACTTGTTCTTGGAAGAACACACCGATGAGCCCAGCCGGTATAGAAGAAACGATAAGCTTCAAAATCAGATCTACAGTACTTTTATCCCATCTAAAAAGCCCGACTATGAGTCCTACCACATCGTTCCAAAGCAAAATCAGAACTGCTAAAAAAGTGCCTAGATGCAAAAATGCAAAAAACGGTAATTCAGAAGGCAAACCCATCAACTTCGAAAAGAGTGCAAGGTGACCTGAACTCGAAACTGGGAAAAATTCCGTAAGGCCTTGGACGATACCGAGTATGAATTCTTTCATAATTAGTGCGTTCTCCTTTCGTATCCCTGTCTTTGCAAAGTTCACTCAACAATTAGAAAGCTGTTACCTGTAGATATCGAATATGATACCATTGATCTCTCCAACCTTTTCAGCTAACACAAGCGTATCACGTTCTGCTTGGAGCAACAGCGAGGCGATATTATCCAACTTCTCGTCTATCTCCTCTGCTATTATATGCAATCGTGGTTGAGAGGCACTGTAATCATATTTCCCGGAAAGTTTGTACAAATGCTTCTCTATATATTCCAGCACCTGCCTGATATGACTTTTATACTTCTTCAGAGTGTTTGGAGTTGGAGAGCGTACGAAATCGTTACCTGCTTCCACCACCTCGGTAACCATCTCTTCTATCGTCTTTCGTATGGCTTCTTCCTCAGCCTCTTCAAACATTCCAACGAAAGAAGAGGGAGAAGACCCCTTTATACCATCTTTCTTTCCTGCCTTTTTCCTCTTGACTTCCGAACTCTTGAGTTTTGGATCATTCACTGGTGGTTCAATTCTCATACATCCACCATCTCCATCTACAATTTACTCCTCTTGTCACTTCTCTTGCTTTCCGACTTCCCTTACCACATTCTCAGCAAGTGCCCTGAACGATAAATCGATCTCGCTCTCGCGATAATAAAGCGTTACGGGCTTGCCTTCATCTAACAACTCTAATGCCTTTGGGTCCATAGGTATTCTTGCGAGAACAGGGACATCAAACTCTGCGGAAAGTATATCGGCTCCGCCCTTGCCAAATGGATATATAATGTCATCTTTACATCGCATGTAAGACATATTCTCCACTATACCAAGTACCCTTTGATTCATCGTACTAACAAACGAAATTGCCCTTCTTACATCGTCGAGTGCCACTTTCTGTGGTGTCGTAACAATGATGACACCATCTGCCTTACCAAGTGTTTGGAATAGACTCAATGCTTCATCGCCCGTTCCCGGTGGCAAATCGAAAAGCAGATAATCGAGTTTACCCCAATCCGTATCTTCCAAAAATTGCTTTATTGCAGAATGCTTCAATGGCCCTCTCCATATGATTGGTTTACCTTCCTCCACAAGCATGGAAATAGAAAGTGCCTTCAAATTCGGCAGTACCTGTGCTGGTATCATCCGCTCATCTTCACTGACAGATGGAAGCGCATTCCCACCGAGCATACGCACAACGTCAGGCCCGTGGATATCCAAATCGAGCAATCCTACATTGTAACCACTTTCCGAAAGTGCCGTGGCAAGATTAACAGAGACTGTCGTCTTACCCACTCCACCCTTACCACTTAACACAGCAACAAAGTGCTTCACATTCTCTCGAAGTACCGCTGCTTTACTATTCTCCGATGCATTGAACTCCATAAACTCATCTCCAATCCAATTACTTCTTCGTATTTTCAATAATTTCCTCGTAACTCTCTACAAGATATTTGGCAGCATCTTCAGGCGGAACAGGATTGATATAGAAACCTGAACCCCATTCGAAGCCTGCAACACGTGTCAACCTTGGTATTATCTCAACATGCCAATGATAGTACTCCTTACCCTCCTCTGAGACAGGCGCGGTGTGAATCAAGAAATTGTACGGTGGATTACTTAGCACCGTGTACATCCTGTGAAGTACATCCTTCATAATGTGAGCAAACTCTTGAATTTCAGGCTCTGTAATTGTACCAAAATCGTGAGAATGCCTCTTTGGAAGCACCCAAGTTTCAAACGGGAACCTTGCCGCATATGGCTCGAACGCAATAAAATGCTCGTTCTCTTCAATTATTCTACGCGCCTCTATCTTTTCTTGATTGATCATGTCACAGAAGACGCAGCGTTCTTTGTACGAATAATAATCCTTAGCACCTTCCAACTCCTCTTGAACCGTTATTGGCACCACTGGTGTAGCTATAATCTGGCTATGCGGATGACTGAGCGATGCGCCGCCCTCTTTTCCATGATTTCTAAATATGAGGATATACTTCACTCGCTCATCTTGCATGAGCGCTCTAAAACGCGTTACGTATGCCCAGACAATTTCTTGCACCTGTTTGTAGTCGTACAGTGCAAATGTGGAATTGTGGTCAGGCGTTTCAACGATTACCTCATGATATCCGAAGCCTGTCATCGCATCGTACATACCATGCCCATACTTGTCGACCAACACATCCGGGTCAACGGCTGGAAACTTATTCGATACCACTCTCACCCACCATCCTGGTGTATTAGGCTGCGTATCTGCAGGCCTAAACGCCAAGATTTCCGGTGGAGTCATCGTTTCATTACCATAATCGAACGGGCAAAAACCAGGTTTGACATCCTCTGGCTGGACTTGGAAATCATGTGGCCTTTTTGCCCTTTCCGTCGAAATAATGACCCATCTTTTCACAACAGGGTCCTTTCTATACTCTGGCATGAGAATTCCTCCCCGATTGAGATTAGAAAAATAGCATTAAATTGATATCAACCAATCTTTGCCTTTGCCCTTTGATAAAGCTTTACATATTCCTTTGCAGAACTATCCCAAGTCAAATCTGTTGTCATTGCATTCCTCACGATATTATTCCAATGTTCCTTCTCATTGTAGCAGTAAAGTGCCTTTGCAACAGCTTTCAGTAGATGTGCTGAATCATATCCTTCAAATCCGAATCCATTTCCCTCTTTTGTTGAAATGTCGTACTCCTTGACAGTATCTGCCAAACCACCAGTGTACCTCACTATTGGAATCGTTCCGTACCTAAGACTGTACATCTGGCCGAGTCCGCAAGGTTCATATCTCGAAGGCATCATGAACATATCCGCACCAGCATAAATCTTTTGCGCGAGTACTATATCAAATTTCGTATTTATCGAATACTTTTCAGGATATTTCTCACCAAGTTTTCTGAACATCTCTTCGTACTCCGCATCACCGGTACCAAGAAGCACAAACTGCAAATCGAAGAGCGAGATATAATCCATAATTTCTGCCAATATATCGAGTCCCTTTTGAACGACGAGCCTGTTTATCATGCCAATCATTGGCACATCCTTCTGTGGAAGCCCAAGCTCTTCTTGCAGCCTCCTCTTATTTTCCTTCTTCAGTTCTATAGAACTCAAGTCATAATTGACAAAAATCTTACTATCGGTCATAGGATTGTATTCATCGTAGTCTATACCATTCAATATACCATAAAGATCACTGCTTCTCAACCTTAATACACCGTCAAGCTTCTCGCCGTACTCTTTAGTCTGAATCTCCCTTGCATACGTCGGACTAACGGTATTTATCACATCTGAGAAGATAATGCCGCCTTTAAGAAAATTCATCTTCCCATAGAATTCAAGTCCATCGATATTGAACAAATATTCAGGTAGACCAGAAAATTTCAAATATTTAGGGTCATATAAGCCTTGATAGCCAAGATTGTGGATTGTCAACACCGTAGAAGTCTTCGCAAACACAGGAGAATCCTTGTACAGTGATTTGAGATACACGGGGATGAGTGAAGTTTGCCAATCGTTCACATGGATAACATCGTAACTCACATCCAACTTCCTAATCGCTTCAAGTACACCATTAGAGAAAAAGATGGCCTGTTCCGCCAAATCGGGTCCAGCATACACTTCAGATGCACTGAAATAATACTGATTTGCAATAAGAAAAACATTGACGTTCTTAGTTCCTGGTAACGTCGTTTTGTAAATATCGAACTTTTCATCAATATTTACATATGGCAACTCTATGCCTTCGGAAATTTTTTCTATCACATAGCCGAGCTTTGCTTTATTTTCTTCAACCTTCTTGTGGAATGGCATATAAACATCGACTTGAACATTTTGCCTCTCAAGATACTTAGGCAAAGCACCAACGACATCTGCTAATCCGCCAACCTTTGCAAATGGATAGACCTCGTAAGACACCATTGCAACTCTCATATCTCTCACCTCCTGATGTATTCTGAAGATTTCACGTACTCATCATGCGTAAACACCACATAATCGCAGTTTTTAGCGATTTTATTGACAAATCTAGCGCAATCATCCTTTCTTAACCATCTAATTATATCATAGAATTCGACTTTGTTCATCACTATATCTCCCGTGTAAAACACCTTCCCCATGTTCTCCGTATCGATGACGAAAGAACAATGTTCCCTCGCATGCCAAGGCGTATGAAAAACATTCACTGTTCCAAAAAGTTTCATACCAGCCTCTATAGGTACCACCTTTCTCCATGAGTCCATAATTCTTTTGTACAATCTGCTCTTAATCAATCCAAATTTCTCGTACGGCTTATCTTTGTAAAGTGGATGAATGTAAACCGTGGCATTTGGGAAAAGTGTCGTAGCGTATGCATGGTCCAGATGCAGGTGAGTGAGCAGAATGTCTGTTATGTCCTCCAATGCAATATTTCTCTTAGTTAAAGCCTCCTCAAGCAAATTGAAAGAAACAAAAGTGCCGGGGTCTATCAATATCTTGTGCTCTCCATCTTCCAAAAGGCACGCAGTAGAATAAGCCTCTTCTATAACTCTCGGAATCCTTATACTTCCGCCCACATACAAAATCTCCATCCGCATACGAAGACCTCCCATCGTTCTTTTCAACGATTATATCACGCTTGTAAAAAAACAGAAAAATCAGCCCCGCAAAGAGCTGATTACACATCACAACAACAAATTCAACTGCTCAATTTCTTCTTTTTCTTCTTACTTTCATACATCATCGCATCAGCGGCTTTAAACGCCTCATCGATATTATCAAAATCACTCAATTTGACTTTTCCATAGCTCATACCTATCTTTACGACACATCCATCCAGAATTATAGGCTTTTCTATCGTCTCCTTCAATCTTTCAATAACCTGTTTGCATTCTCCGCATCTTTTCAAATAGATAATAAACTCGTCTCCACCGTATCTATAGACTCGGTCTACACCTTGCTTTACTGCGTAGTTTATCCTCTTCCCAATAATCCTCAACGTGTCGTCACCAATTATGTGCCCATAGGTATCATTAACCATCTTGAAATCATCGAGATCTATAAAAATTATTACCCCACCAGCCTTAAAAAGTTCATCTTTATCATTTTCCCACTTTGCACGCGAGTACAACCCAGTCAAAGCATCGACCGTACCTTCAGCAACCACCTTCGTGATGCTCGTAAAATACCTCAAAAGCCTTTCCAACTCAACAGCTGCTATCTGTGCAACTCTTAGGTACTTTTTCAGAAACTTCTTTCTTTCGAAATAGTCAATGTTGACTACCGCAACGACCTTCTCGTTGTACGTTATCTTTATTCCAACCCATACCTTCGTTCCAATAATAGGTTGAGCCCAGTCGGACCTATGTTCCGGATAGGTGATGTACGACACACGTTTACCACTGATCAAAGAGGTAATATTCTCGGCACGCTTTTCATATATTTCATTGGCAATTCCTACCAAATCTACTTTATCGTACACCGGATGCCAAAGGTAAAACGTCCATACCGCATTTTCTGGAGTTAGGAGCAGACTCCACGCATCAGCTTGCATCAACTTACAAACGTAATCGATTGCATTTCTCAAGAGGTAAGACTCAT
>Ga0209608_1002696_pt1 | contig 12163 bp, 15 predicted proteins | sample AD_UKC130_MetaG_FD_184428 | JGI IMG/M metagenome (GOLD analysis project Ga0209608, IMG submission 184428) | Active sludge microbial communities of municipal wastewater-treating anaerobic digesters from Canada - AD_UKC130_MetaG (SPAdes) (version 2) | ecosystem: Engineered > Bioreactor > Anaerobic... | reverse complement strand
GGTGAACGGGTTGGTGCGCACGGTGGCGAAGGCGCCCGGGACTTCCAGCGAGGTGACGCCGTCGTCGCGGATCTCGGTCGCGGTGACGGGTGCCTTGCGCACGTTCCAGCCGCCCAGGTGGCCGAGCGTCATGGCGTCCTCGGCGGTGAAGGCTGCACCGGCGACCGTCGTGCCGAGCCGGTGCCAGGGGTCGGTGCGGGCGAACAGGGCGGCGGCTCGGGTGCCGTGGGTCTCGATCTGGTGGGCCATGGTGCTCAGTCCTTTCGGAGTGGGGGTGCGTCTACTGCAAATCTATTCGATCTATTCGACTCGCGGGAGTTGTCCACAGTCAGGGCAACTCCCGCGAGCCGGGGGAGAGGGTGTGGAGGGATCAGCGGGCCGCGTCTGCGGAGACGGAGCGCAGCAGCAGCCGCTCGACATCGCTGGCCGGGTAGCCCCAGCCGATGAGCGCGGTCATGATCACGTCGTCCCACTCGGTGGGGTTGCGCCAGGTATGGGTGCCGGCCCGCTGCTCCCACGCCGCGACGACAGCGGCCAAGGTGCGCATGAGGGCGGCCTTGGGAGTGGTGGCCTGGTCGAGGACCTGGGCGCACATGGCGCGGTTGCCGTAGTTGCAGGCAGCCTCGCGCTCGACTGGCACGACCCCGAGCAGGTTCATCAGCACCTCATGGCCGTGTTCCATGGCGTGGCTGAGGGTGTACTCCCGCCCGACGACGGCGCGGGCGATGAGGACCTCGGTCCCGGCGGGGACGGTGCGACGAGCGAGCAGTCCGGTCAGCCACTGGCGGCGCACGACCTCGGCGGCCTTCCACGCCTTGTTGTTGGCGATGACCCGGCGCCGCTCGGCGCTCTCGGCCTCCCGGCGGGCCTTCTCTTCTGCGGAGCGTGTCGCGCTCTGCTCGTCCGTCAGCCCGCCGGTGGTGTCGGAGTGCTCACGCCCGAGGTCGTGGACGTAGTGCAGGTTGGCGGCGGCGGGGTCGGTGCACACCCAGACCGGGACGTAGACCTGCCGGTCTTCGGGCTCGTCGTCCTCGTCGTCGGTCTCGGGCTCGTCGGCCTGCACCCACTCGACCGTGACGGCGACGGCTGCCCCGGTGATGGTGGGCCAGGTTTCCTCCGGGACGATCCCGCCGTCGTCGGTGCGCAGGTTTGCCATGGCGTGACGGTGCAGGTCGGCGGGAACCTCGGCGGGGTCGAGCACGGGCAGCCCTTCGGCTCGCAGCCGGTCGACCTCGTCCTGGAGCGCGCGGGCCTCGGCGCGCTCGTCGCGCAGCCGCTGGACGATGTGCGGAATCTGGCGGCGACGCCAGGAGTCCTCCCACGCGGCCGTCAGGGTGTCGATGGCGTTGGGGTCGTCCTCGAACTCGGCGAAGATCACGGCCTCTTCGAGGGTCATGCCGGTGGCGTCCATCCGGTCCTTGGTGGCGGGGTTGCGGGTGACGTTCAGCGCGGCGTCGACGGTGGCGCGGGGGAGTGCCACTCGCTTGGCGATCTGAGCAGCCGAGACGCCGAGCATGGCCAGCTGCTCGACGGCGTCGCGGGTCTCGCGGGTGTGCATGGCCTCGCGGTGCAGGTTCTCGCTGGCCTGGTCGATGATGCGGTCGGCCTCCTCGGGAGCGGGCACCACCCGCACCGGGACGGTGCCGGTGGGTGTGCCGACCTTGGCGGCGACGAGGCTGCGCCGCTGGCCGCGCAGGACGGTAAGGCCTCCATCGGGGTCGACGTAGGCGCTGATCACCTCCAGCACGCCCCGGGTCTTGATCGACGCGGCGAACTCCCTGGCGTCGGGGCGGGGATCGGTCCGCACGTTCGCACCGATCTTCAGCGTGCCGGGGTCGACCTCGTAGAGGTGGCCCACCTCGTAGGCCGTGGCGGTGGTCTTGCTCATGGCTTCGACTCCTTGTCGAATAGATGGAACTGACGATTGCTATCCTCGTCGCGTGAGCACGCCGCCGCCCGCGCCGCCAAGGGTTTGTGGAGGACCCCGGCGCCTGCTTGGCACTGTGGACAAGAGGCGGATTCCCCTGTCCCAAGCCGCTTTTGGGGCCAGAGCACGCCGTCAATGCAACCGGCTGGGTGTTAGCGGGGTGGCTCGTGGCGACTGAGTCTCGAGAGTCGATCGGCGCCTGGTGGGACCCCGAGGTCTGGCAGCGAGCTCGAGCGGCCTACATGTACGACCTGCGTCACCACACGGCGGCGCCGGCCGGGTTCATCCAGTGGCTGCACTGGGTCATCGAGCTTCATATTCGCCGCGGCGTGCTCGGCCGGCGCGAGCTCGAGACGCCGCCGAGGCGCGAGCTCGCCGGCAAGGCCGACCCACAGCACCCGGAGAGGGTCGTGGGCCTCACCCGCCACCACCCCCTGCGCGCTGACCTGGTCGTCGCTATGGACGCCGCCATCCGAGCCGATCAAGATGACGCCCGTTACCTCACTCGATCCGCGTGGATCCAGGACGCCGTCCAGGCGGCGATCGCGGACGCCGATGGTCGTGCCGGCCGCCGGCTCCCACCGCTCCCGGAGGGCATCCGTCTGCCGAACCAACCGCGGAAGAGCGGATCCGCAGTGGCGACCTCGAGGACGGAGGGTCCGCTCGGACCTCCGCAGTCGGCCGGCGATGCGCCATGAGGCAGTGAGCCGTGGGTAAGCGATCGCGGCACGCGCGCGGCAAGAGACCCCTCGTTGTCGGCACAACCGGCATGTTTCATGGGGGAGCCGCCGGGCTCGCCGTAGGCGACGTGTTGCTGCCGGCAGCGGAACTGAGATCCGTGTACGCGTACCTGGACCCGATGGCCACCTACGACCCTGAACTGGTCTACTTCACAACCGACGTGGACGTGGCCAGGTCCTACGCCGGCCGATATGTGAATCCTGCCGGAGCCGTCCAACCCGGCGACCTCTATCGAGTTTGCCCACTTGGGCCAGTGCGCATCGACCCGGACTACTCACGGCACGGCGAGTTCCGAGGCGTGTTCCTCGCCTGCGAAAAGGCGGAGATCGTCGAGGTGGTTGATCGCGGTCTTCTCTACACGGAGGAAGAACAGATCCGGCTGGAGCGGCCATACCTCGTCTGGGGTCGCCCCGATCGTCCGATCTACGACGACGACGGCTGGATCATCCCGTCGGATCAGATGCTGCGCAACGGTGTGACACGTGAGTGGACGACGATGCTCAGGCCCTGGCTGCGGACGACGGACGTCGACGCCAAGGGGCGTCTCAGCGGTGCGCAGCGCTCGGCGAATCCCTGGGCTGCCCTGCTGGACGTGATCCCATCGCTCGATGGCGAACATCAGATCGCCCTCAGTGATGGAGAGCTGACCTGCCTCAAGTGCGCCGCAGTGTTCGAGACGCTCGTGCGCGCGGCCCGGCATCAGTTGGGCGACCGCCAGATGGAACTGCTGGCGAGGATCCATGAGTGGCCCAAACCGCCGACCCCAACAGTCGCCGCAGAAGCCGCTCGACGCCGGCCCGAGCGATGGGCCTGGCTTGACGACGCTGATGGCGGTTGAACTACTCGGAGGCGACGCGACGTCGCAACCGGATCGCTACAGAGCGTCGGTACCCTCGGCTCATGTGGGCCAGGTCGACGGCCAGTCTTGCGGTTGGGGTAGGCCACACCGGGTGGTGTGGCCTACCCTTGATGAGTCGTCCTCGCGCTGCCTAGCGCTTCCAGCTGACGACGATTAGCCAGATGACGGTTGCAGCCGCCATGAGGCTCATAAGGCGGAGGGTGGCGGGCCAGCCAGTGATGGCGGCCCGCACCGTCCGGCCGAGTTCTCTCCACATGCGAGTCATGGTCTTCACCTCCTTCCCGTAAATCAGGTCTCACTCGTATCCCCGTTTGCTGCCTCCTCGACGGAGAGCTCGGGGTTGGCGCCCCTGCGGGCGCTCCGCTATTCAGTTGTCGGCCGGGGACGCGAAAAACCGCCCTCAGCGCGCCATGTACGCATTTGCCTGATGACAAAAACCGGCCGTGAGGCTGGTCGCGTACTGACTTGCTGAGAGCGGTTCGAGGTTGGTGAGACTCCGATCTACGGGATCAGGGGTAACAACCTTAGCGGAGGATGCGGGATCGCGTCAATAGGGCTCGGGGTGAGTGAGCCTGCGTGCGAGGACGCCGGGACCTCCGGCACCAACGCCGCTTCATGCGGGTAGCGGCGAGAAGGAGGTTGTCGTCTACCGGCCGGTGTCGTCGCCGAGGCGAAGACGTCGCCCAGTCGCTACCGGAAGCGGATGACGAACTTCGGCGCCCGCATCCGGTCCACCGCGAAGGGCGGCCTGAAGCTGATGCAACTCCCGTGCTTTGAACGCCGATAACATAGATTATGTCGCCTATCACTCCTCTGAGAGGGCGCAAAGGGCATGATACACTCACCTCATGGCCACCACCAAGTACGGGGCGATCGCCGACGCGCTGCGGGCCCGGATCGCTGACGGCACGTACCCGGTCGGCACGAAGCTGCCCAGCATCACCGAGCTCATGCGCGAGTTCGACGTCCCAGGTCTGAACACGGTCCGCGACGCCCAACAGGTCCTCGTCCGGGAAGGTCTGCTGCGCACCGAGCAGGGTGTCGGGGCGTGGGTGCTGGCCCAGCACAGCCCGACCACCGAGATGGCCGACGTCCTGGAGCGGCTGCGTGTGGCGCGCTCCGAGCTGGACCGCGCGATCGACTACCTCGAGACACAGGTGGGGCGATGAACGCAGCGGAACAGCCTCAAGACCACCCGACCTTGGCCAAGTACCCAAGCCATCCGACCGCGTTGTACCGCGGGGAGGACGGGGTTCTGTGGAGGGTCCCCCTGCACCGAGACCGCGACGAAGCCGTGGCCGTCCCTGTGGAGGACCTCGTGCAGGCCCGCGGCGCCGTCCACCAGCTCAAGCTCATGGTTCGAGCGCGGCTTCGGTGACGACGTGGACCTGGAGATGATGGGGCACGTCCTGGCCGGCACCTCTGCCGCTGACCCACCTCGCACCCGACGGGAGGTCCTGCAGTACCTAGACGGTCTACGGGACCGACTCACCGGCTCGCTTCCTGAGTGGTGAGCAGCTCGTCATGTCGGACCCAGCCGCCATAGTGGACCCACCCCCAGCAGCCGATAAGGATCGGCGCCCGCCTCGAGGAGACGCGTCATGACCGAGATCCGCACCCGCGTCGAGAAGATCGTCAAGGATGCCCTGGTCACTCAGAGCGGGTCGGGCGCGATCGTCAGCGCCCCGCTCGCCCCGGGGTACTCCACCTTGGTGGACAGGCCGGCCGACTACCTCGCTGCGGCCGCCACCGCCCGCAGCGTCGCGAGCACCGCCGAGAGCCTCGCCCGCGACTACGCCCGACGTGCCCGCGGGGCCGGCCGCAGCTGGGATGAGGTCGCGGCCGCCCTAAGGTTCGACGCCGCCGGCCATGATGACCCGAGCGTCGAGGCCTTCCTCTGGGTCGCGCCCACCCCGTCGCAGCGCTTCGACTCGATCGTCACCTCGTGGGAGTGCGCCAGCTGCGCTGCCCGGGTCACCGACCGAGGCCCCTTCGGTGGCCATCCCGAGGAGGTCGAGGAGGGCCACCTCGACTCCTGCGCACGGCACCAAGAAGACATCAGCGCGTATCGCCAGCAGATCGGCTGGGACGACTAGGACGCCGTCCTCATCGTCGTTGTTGTCGGAGCGCGGATCGGGGCCGTGAACCGCCCAAGAAGCGAGTCCCGCTTGAGGTAGGCATGCCTGGTCGCCTGCTCACCCTCTACCACCACACCAGCAACGCAGCGGCTGCGGCCATCCTCCGCGACCGCAGCATGATCTCAGCCGCCCCGGTCGACCTGCCGTTCGCCTTCTTCTCGACCCATCGTGAGGGCCGAGCGGCTGGACCGTTGAACTACGGCGAAGCCGCCGTCGAGGTCCGCGTCCCCGAGGATCTGGCACAGGTCGACGAGACATTCCGTGACGGTGAACGCTTCGTCAAGGTCGCCCTCGCCGATCTGCGTCCAGAGCACTTCGTCCGCGTCCATTTCCACGCGGCCCGCCCGCCCGCTGAGGGTCCAAGTCTGGTCACGCGTCCCCAGATTGACTGCAGCCGTTGATCCGCCACGAGACAGAGTCCGCTTTAGGGATTGAGACGCCACGAAAGGCATGAAGCTGTGAGTGAGAACCCGATCGTCCTGCGCGGGCTCGGCGACGTCGTCGCCCTGGTCCCTCACCTGGTCGGTGCCCAGGAACGGCTGATGCGCACGGACGGGCTGGCTGGAGCGGTCCGTGGGAAGGTCAAGCGCACGACGATCGCCGACCCCGACGCGCAGCGGGCGAGGGATCTGGTCGGCCGCAACTTCGCCCCGACGGCTCCGGACCGGCTCTGGGTCATGGACATCACCTATGTCTCTACGTGGAGCGGGTGGGTGTACGTCGCGTTCGTCACCGACGCCTACGCCCGCCGGATCCTGGGCTGGCGGTGCGGCTCCTCGATGGCCACCCAGCTGGTCCTGGACGCTCTCGAGCAGGCGATCTGGACCCGGCAACGGACCGGCGCAGCTGTGGACTCGGTCGTGGCACACAGCGACCGCGGGTCCCAGTACGTGTCCATCCGGCACACCGAACGCCTCGCCGAGGCCGGCATCGCTGCCTCTGTCGGGACCGTCGGTGACAGCTTCGATAACGCCCTCGCCGAGACGATCAACGGCCTGTACAAGACCGAACTGATCAAACCCCGCGGCCCCTGGCGCACCCTGGACGCCGTCGAGTACGCCACCGCTGAATGGGTCGACTGGTTCAACCACCACCGCCTCTACGAGTACTGCGGCGACATCCCACCCGTCGAAGCCGAGAACCACCACTACGCTCACCAACAGGCCCAGCAGGAGCTGGAGCCCTCAAACCAGTAAGCCTCCGGACACGCCGGGGGGATTCAGTACCCCCCGACGACACCATCGTGTTCACCGGCCTCTACGGGGCCGGTCACGGCGTCTACACGCAGTTAGAGGACTCCTGGCTCGTCCTGGGGCCACCCCGGTCAGGAAAGACGCTCTCCGTGGCCCACAGGGCCGTCCAGGAGGCCGTCGGGCCGGTCGTGGCCACCTCCACGAAAGAGGACCTGATCCGGCTCACCCGCGACGCCCGCAGCACGGTGGGCCGACTCTGGTTGTACGACCCGGTCGGCACCCTCACCCCTGACGCAGCCGACGGACTACAGCCCCTGCGCTGGGACCCCGTCGACGGCTGCCAAGATGCCGAGACAGCACTCCGGCGCGGCGCCGCCTGGGCGGCCGCCCAACCGATGGGGAACGTGCGCAACGGTGACTGGTTCAACCAACGCGCCAGCGAACTGCTCGCCCGGTTGCTGCACGCTGCCGCCCTCGACGGACGAGACGTGATGACGGTCTACCGGTGGTCACAGAACCTGCACGACCCCGAACCAGCCGCGATCCTCAACCGGCTCGGCCCCCCCGGATGGGGCGCCTTCCTCGAAGGACTCAGCACCTCCAGAGCCGGGGAAACCGTCGACGCCTTGAAGATGAGCGTCGGCGGCGTCCTCGGCGCGTTAGCGTCCCCCCGGATCGTGGCCACCCTCACCCCCGGACCAGGCGGCGAACAGTTCCGACCCGCCGAATTCCTCGCCGGCAGCAACACCCTCTACCTCGTCGCAGACCAAAAGGCCGGCGCCGCCGTCGCACCCGTCTTCACGATGCTCGTCGACGAGATCCTCCACACGGCAGCACTCGCGTCCCAAACGCACCCGCAAGGGTTCCTGTGGCCACCGCTGCGCGGCGTCTTCGACGAGATCGCCAACCTGGCCCCGTTGCCGAACCTCGACGCCTACATGTCCGACAGCGGCGGCCGAGGCATCCAGCTGATGCCCATCGTCCAATCCCGCCCACAGATGAAGAAGCGGTGGGGACCCGACGCGGCCTCCGCGATCTGGATGGCCGCCACCGGCAAACTCATCCTCCCCGGATGCGACGACGGCGACCTGGCGCGCGAGTTGGAAGCAGGCGCCGGGCGCCGACGAGTCGCCCGCACCACCGTGTCCACCGGACGCGGCGGCCGCTCAGTCAGCACCGGCACCGAATGGGAACAGAACCTCCCCGCCGCCGCGATCAAAGACATCCCCGAAGGCACCGGGTGGTTGACCTACCGGACCCTGCCGACCACCCTCATCAGCCTCCCGTTGATGTCGGCCAAACCCAAGCCGCGCCACACCACTCGAAGGAGTTGACCCCCAGACGTGGACCGCGACCTCCAAGTGCTCATCGAAGCCCAAGCCGCCCTGCGCGGCGAGGTCGATGACCTCACCACCGTCGTCGACGAGATCGGCGTGCAACTCAGCGCCGTCGCAGACCTGCTGCGCGCCAGGGCAACAAGCGGCGGCGCCGACATCAACGGCTGGACCAGCCGCTCCGCCAACCTGGATCTGCACGCCGAACGACTCGACCAACTCACCCAATGGCTGGAATGGGCTAACGCCACGTTCCTACCGGCACGCACCCCCAGCCGGTCACGGCCAGTCCCAGACTGTTGGCGCAACCACCCCGGCGTGGTCGAAGAACTCCTCGCCCTCCACGCCGCCTGGGTCGCCGCATACACCACCACCGACCCCAACGACACGATGATCGCCTGGCACGACCGGTGGGTCGAACCCTGCATGACCCGGGTCTACAGCACCTACGCCCTCAGCAGCTGCCTCGAAACAGGCCACTGCCGAATCGCACCCAGAGACCCTCAGGGCTTGCACGCCAGGCGAGACGGTCAGGCCTAGGTCTACTCCATCCACTCCGCGAACCAGGCCGCCGAACCCCCAAACGATCCCAGACCCAACAGGACCGAAGGCAGGCTCTCAGCACCGGCCAAGTGACTCACGCCGTACATGAACTCTCCGACGCTCAAAGACGCCAGGACGATCGTGACCCAACGCGAGGGTAGGGGCGACGACCTCTGGGCGGGACTCGCCGGTCGCGTCTGTCCCGGCAGGGCGACAGGCACAGGATCCGGGCGGTCCGAAGCCGAGTGGCGCTGACGTGGGCCCTTATGTTTGCGGGCCTTCTTCTTGGGCTTGTTTGACATGGGCATCTTCCCCTCATTAACGGGGGCGCCCCACGCCCTTCAGGTCACCGCTCCCCTGCGGTAACGGCCCAAAAGGGGGTACCGTAGAGCGTCCGCCAGTTCTGCATTCTCAAGGTGCTCCCGAACGGACACTTCGGCGGTTCGAGGGGTCAACCTCGGACCGCCGACCTATGTTGCCGCCTCAAGGCTACGGGGCCGCCCACTTGCGTGCCAGGCGTAGGGTGCACATTTTCAGGACTGCCTCCCCCGGTGAGGCTGTGACCGAAAAGGCGTGCAGGGGCACCCACGACATCTAGCGCCTACAAGCACGAAACGGGCACACTCTGACTTGCCCCAACGAGCCCTCCTGCCCGAACCGCGACCTCAGCCTGGAAGAATCCGAGCAGCCCACATATGAGCACCAGTAGCTTCCCGTGCCCCTTCTGCCACCAACCCGCCAAAGTTGGCACGTTCTCCGAGACTGGCGAATGGGTCGCTGGCGGAGGCAGGTGGAGGAAGAACAATCGGCAGTGGGTTCGGGTACGGACCTGCTCGGGGAGCGAGCAACACGAGTTCGAGACGTTTGAGACATACCCTCCAAGCGACCGCCTGGCGGACTACCAAGTGGAGAGGGCGAGTGACAGAGGAGGAAAGTTCCAACACAAGCACCTGTTAGAAGACGTCACCTTGGTGCTTCGCGGCGTGCTCCTGGGACACCAGATTGCCGGCATCGTCGATGCCGCAGAGCGGGGGCTCCTCGTCGAGCTCGACGCTCGACGAGAGAATCGCATGGCGCCGATTCCGCGCCGCTTGATCACGCGTCAAGTGTCCCGCGCCATCAGTGCCCTGGCGGGGCAGCACTCGGTCCTCGAGGTAGACGAGCGTCGCGACTACTTACGTGCTCACGTCCTGTGGACTCTCGCCCGCGGAGAAGACGGACGACTATTCGACGCAGCGGCACTCCTCAAGTGGATGGAGAAGGAGGGGTATGCCGGCGGGGTCGATGACTCACCCCCGCACTACGGCGAAGTCCGGGTGGACGAATGGCACCCGTTGAAAGCCGATGCCGCCCCGCAACCGCAGACCGTAGTCTTCCTCGTCAGAACCCAGATTGGGGATGAGGAGTACAGCTACCAGCACGTCCCGAAGCCGTATGACCACGCACGCCTCGTCCAATCCGTCGAACGCGCCCTGAGCGGAATGCCGGGGCAGCGGCGAGATGCGAACTACGTCGTCCAGTGGTGCTTGTGGGCACTCGCCGGACAGAGCGTGGTGCGAGCCGCGGACCTGGCGAGCATGGTGACTCAATGTCTCCGCAAAGTCGATGACCTCGGCTACCTCAGTTGGGTAACCCGCGTCCGCGATTTGGACATCGAGCAGATCCGAGATGAAGCCGTGGGCCTGGTGCAGTGGCCGTCACCGAAACTTCGATTCAACCCTGAAATCGCCGCAGACCCACGCCGACAACGAAACTGGGACCCCCTGCCGTTGACGAACTAGCACCTAACGAAGCTGAAGCCGAGGCGCGCCAGGTGCGCGGCGAGAGACTCCCGCTTGGTCGAGGGCACGCCTCACAGCAGTCTGGGAGCGACCGGTCAGGGCCGCGAGCATCCGCAGCGATGCGCCCTGCCGGTACTGCTCGACGACAAACTGCAGCAACTCTTGCCGCTCCAGCCTGGATTGGTGCGACTTCGCGGTACCCACAAAGTGCTCCAGAACTGACGGAGTTGGGCGTGACGGGTACGGCATGGCCAGTGAGTTACCTCGTGCTAGGAAGCAGCGGAGCTGACGCGGATGTACCGACGGGACCGGCTGGGAGTGGCGACACGCTCAATGTAGCGCCTCACTCGAGTTGCGGCGAGGGAATGATGAGCGGGTGAGTCCTTCAGGGGTGGGCAACAAGGTGGCGCTGTGGATGCTGAGTGTTCTGCTCGGCAATGTGGCTGCGACATGGTTCGCGTCGGCGGTCTTGGACTCGCGTGACGTCGGGTTGTCTGTGATCCCGCCCTTCGTCCTCGCGGTGGCCGTTGCGCTCACTGCACCAGGCGGCTACTTCTCTCGATCACCTCAGGGGACGTCGCCTCTTGCGCGCTTGGTCGCCTACCTCCTGCTGATGACCTATCTCCTCGTCAGCGCGGCTGGCGCCAGCCTCTACGCGTGGTCAATCCCCGTGCTGCTCGTCAGCTCAGCCTGCCTCGCACTCGCCGCCAGCGTGCTCCTCTGGCCGACGTTGCCACGAAAGGCCACTTTCGCGACCACCCAGTTGTTCGTTCACGTGCTGCTCGTCGGGGTAGCAGTGCTGTCGATAGGAGTGGAGCAGTTGCTGGCTGGGGAAACGGCCTTCGGGCTGGGCTACCTCATCACGGGGGCGGTGTTCCTCGTTGAGGTGGGCTTCAAACTTTCTCCCAAAGGAAGTCTCTGGGCTGTTAGCGACAGGCACCTCAGGATTGGACTACTAACGTTCGGGGGCGCCCTAGTTTTGGCGGGCGCCCTGTTCCTGGGTTGGGGCGGGCCCTTCGACGGCGGGGGATCCCTGTTCGCAGTCGCGGTGGCGGGTGGTGGTGCAGGGCTTCTCTTGTGTGGGAGTGCGATTCGGCGGCGCCGATCAACCCTGGCGCTGGGCGGCATCCAACTTTGTGGAGTCTCGTTGCTACTAGTTGGGGTCGCTTACCTGCAGAGCGGACGCAACCAACTCCTTGGGGTTGCTACCGTCCAAGGCAGTTGCGGCTTCTTGACCTTCGGGTTTGCGTACACGGCGAAACTGAAGCAGGGATGGCTCTCGCGAGCCTGGCACCGCTTCACCACCCGCCGGTGACCGCTCAACTGAGCGCGAACCCGGATGGCTGCGACGGATCGTCGGGTGTTGCCTGGCGGCGTTGGAGAGCTCGGTAGGCGCGCATGGCGGCGTCGATGGTTGCTTCTTGGGGCGGTTCGGCCGCGGGGACTGTGGAGGCGTGTTGGGCCCGGTGGTGGCGTTGCTCGTAGGTGTGGTTGGTGGCGGCGTCGGCGACTTCGAGTGTGGCGACTTCGGGGAAGACGTGGGTGGTGGCCACGATCCGGTCGATGGCGGCGGGCCATTGTTCGGGAGGTAGCGCGGCCACGACCTGAGCGGCGTTGTGGGCGGCGTGTAGCTGGACTTGCGCCCAC
>Ga0209608_1002695_pt1 | contig 12169 bp, 6 predicted proteins | sample AD_UKC130_MetaG_FD_184428 | JGI IMG/M metagenome (GOLD analysis project Ga0209608, IMG submission 184428) | Active sludge microbial communities of municipal wastewater-treating anaerobic digesters from Canada - AD_UKC130_MetaG (SPAdes) (version 2) | ecosystem: Engineered > Bioreactor > Anaerobic... | reverse complement strand
CCCACCTTTGTGCCTTGTGTCGAATAGATTCCGGTTTTTAGTTTGTCTTTCAAGCGGTAGCTGTTTCCGCGAATATTGATGACATGGCAGTGATGCAGCAGCCTGTCTAGAACCGCTGTCGCCAGGACAGGATCGCCCATTAGTTCATCCCACTCACCAATGCTTTTGTTGCTTGTCAGAATCATGCTCCCTTTCTCATAGCGGGCACACACTAGCTGAAAAAACAGATTCGCTGCCAGAGGGTCAAGCGGCAGATACCCCACTTCATCCACAATCAGAAGGCGAGGCCTTAAATACACCCTCATACGCTTATCAAGACGATTCTCTTCATATGCTTTCCTCAAATCGTTGATGAGCTGCGTGAGAGAGACAAAATAGACCGGCAATCCTTGCCCAATGGCTTCCATGGCAATAGCAACAGCCAAGTGTGTCTTGCCAACTCCAGGAGGGCCCAGAAACAGCACATTTTCATGTCTTCCAATGAAGGTCAATCCTGCAAGCTCCCGGATGAGCCGTTCGTCAATTCCTGGCTGAAAGGAAAAGTCGAACTCGCTTAAGGTGCGGCGGTAGGGCAAATGCGACAATTTCATGCGCACCTCGACGTTTCGGCGTTGGCGCTCCTGGAGCTCTGCTTCCAACAGTTCATTAAGAAAAGACAAATATGTGTTTTGACTACGACTGGCGGCTTCAAGAATGGCTTCCAGCAATTGAGCGGCTTGCCACATGCCTAGCTCTTCCAGCCGGTGGCGGGCTTGTTCCAGCTCTATCATGCTCCCACCCCCGTCAGCCGTTCATACATATCCAGTGGGCGTACTTCCACGTCTTGAACCGGAATCTGGATGCCCAAAGGCTTAGGATATGCATACCCTTGGGCTGTGCCCAAGTTCGCATACTGCTGTTCACACATAACCCACATCCGCGATTGGGAATGTTTCTTGTGCTGGGCAATCAGCTCTTTCTCCCAGTAAATTTCTATGAACCCATTGATGTCCCGTACTTTCACTTCCCGTCCGCTGTACTGCCATGGTATGCCATATCGCACACCATCATAGCTCACAAATCCATCTCGGCTTGCCTTTCGGACTTCAAACCTGTACTTCGCCAGACGATCCGCAGGCGGAAGTGTTCCAAGCTGCTCCTCAACCAACCGATCGATGGGTCTTTCTCCGGTCGTCCCGTGAATACGTCGGTTCTGTTCATCGCACCACTGTCTCGCTTGACGATTCAGGTCCTCCACATCCGTGAATCGTCTGCCCGGCATGAAATTTTGTTCTATGAACCGGACCGTCCGTTCCACCTTGCCTTTTGTCTGTGGCCGCCTCACGCGACAGACTTTGGGAACCATACCAACCGTTGCGGCAAAGTCTTCAAACAGCGGATGCCAACGGGGCTTTCGATTATCCCCCATGCCCAGTATGACCGTTTTCATTTGGTCGGTCAGCATTGTTTTCGGAACTCCGCCGAAGTACTCCAACGCGTTTACCATGCAACGTAAAAAGCTGTGAATGTCACATCGTTTTGTAAATTCGATGTACATAGCGCGAGAGTAGCCCAGTACCATCGCAAACACCGGAATCTTTCTCACTACACCGTTCAGATCTATGTACTCGCATATCTTCCAGTCTACCTGTGCCTGATAACCAGGTTTTGTTTCGTATCGCTGTACTGCCGGAATCTGCTTTGGCGGCCTGTGCGGCTTCACATAGTCCTTAATGAGTGTGATGCCCCCAGTATAACCCCGTTCTCTCAACAGATGCTTCAACACTTCGCAGTTGAAAATCCCCTGGGCCATATACTCATCCAGAAGAGGCTTAAAGGGATCGAGTTTAGAACCTCTTTTTTTGCCATATCGAGGCTCTGGAATTCCGTTGGCGCGCAAATATTTGCGTACGGTATTTCGGGAGTGTCCCGTAATTCGGGCAATTTCTCGAATACTCTTGCCACTTGCGTAAAGTTCATGTAATCTTATCACAGTCCCACTCCTTAGCATATATCTCCCCTCTGTTGTTTGTTGTTGTTCTTTTCATACAGAGGGATATATTCTACAGGGGTGGGTCATTTTCTTTTCGGCGTTCCCGGGTCAATTATATCCCGGCGGTGACATTATAACGAGGGATGTTTCATGGCAATGAGCAAGAATGTGATATTGGGTAGGATTGGTATAGTCGCCGCATTGATTGTGCTCATTTTTCTATTATTATGCGTGTTATACATAGTATCCCCGACGATAAGAATAAACACCATGCCAATATCAAAGCTTAGGAATGAAGTTATTGATAATATTTCGGATTTTAATAATGCAGCACAATACATGATCCGGACAGAGGGGAAAGTATATGTCAGTAAAATAAGTGAACCTAGTTTTAAATATTCAAGTGAGGATGAAAACTATAAACCATCTGAAATTGAGGAAGAATCAATAAATATTATTCTTTATAAATTGAGGTATAGAGCTCTAGAGAAAACGGAATATGCAATAATGATTATTAAAATGGCAGATAGCGGCATTGAAAAGGGTGTCATGAAATTGCTGGGAACAGAATTCCCACCAGATATTGTTGATAAAGAACATATTCAAGATGACTGGTATGCCTACACACTCTGGCTGGAATAGGGCATGCTTCCTTTTTTCATGAAGCAATAGAACCCGAACCAACACCATGGCTCACTTGCACCTTCGTGAGCAAATTAGGAGTTGGAATAGGTAGCTACACCGATTGCAGCCCTCTTACTCAACTGCTGCGAGATACTGACTTTCTGAAAAATAAACGCAGGGCTCCAGATTGGGCAATGTGAATCATTCTTGAGTATTCCATTCAGAGCAACAGTTGCTTTTAATCATTTGTTCTCCGGGAGGGCATGAAATGATACAGCCCTACTCTACAATAAATAACCTCTTTTTCTCCTCCGGCGTGAGGGTTCTTCCCTTAAGCTGCCGTTCAGCTTCATCCAGCAGCATCTGCGTGTCAAACAGGGAAAGAGCAAGCAATCCGCTGTAATAATCTGTATATAAGCGTCCTGATTCGAGGTCTGCCGCGTAAAGGTTGGATACATGGCCAATTGGTTTATGGGTTTCAGCATGCCAAATATAACCATCCAGTCCAATAGTAATGTAAATGTTCCTATCTTGGCTGAACAGGATATCTTTCAGATGCCTGATCTTTTTGTCCAGCATACCGATCAGCTTACCGTCCGTTACATCATACCGTCCTAAGGTATCGTCGCTGAAGTAAATGAAAAGGGTTTGGCCGGAAGGATCGATAAAGACGGCTTCAGGACGTGGAGCGGCAAAATCAAGTGTGAACTTTTCCTCCAGGCTGTTTGCATCGAACAATTTGACGCTGCGTTTTTCGCTGATGCATGCCAACATGGTGTTGTCATGGCTGAGGCGAAGCCCGGCAGGCTCACGAACTTCAATTTCTTTTATAATGCTTTGACCGGAGATGTCAAAAATGGAAAGCCTGCTGGATGCTCCGAGGATAATTTTGCTGTTGTCATTAAAGAATACGGCATCCAAAAAAGGCTCGGAAAATGATGCAACAGTTTCAAGGTTACTGGTGTTGATGATGCGTGCATCCAGCGCGTCGAGATAGCAAAGCGAACCATCCGGGCTTGTGATTAGTTCATATACATAGCGAATGTCTTCTTCACAGATGAGGTTCAGGGTGGCAGTATCGTAAAGCGAAATTTTTCCGTCTCCGGTCAGGACCAGGAGCTTGCTGCCGCCATCCACTGCACATAGGTCTCTGATGAATGCATCCGTATGGATGGATGCGACAGCCTTTTTGCTTTCAATATCCCAGAGGAATATTTCGCAGCCTGTATGGGAAGCGGATACCAAATACCTGCCTCCATCCAGGCAAACCACATCATCAATTATACTGGTATGCCGTCCATCGAGCAGGAGGGCATTACTGTTCTTAAACGGCCGTAAAATCACAATCTCATTTTTACTTTGGACAGCAAACATGCCGGGTGCGAAATCCAATGCCACAACAGGTATGTTTAAAGCCTGACGAGTCAGCGGAATTTCTGCGCCTTCGGTATCCCAGAACCGCATACTGCCATCATTGGATACTGTTATAATCCTTTCTTGGAAGAGGTGGTAATCTGCCATAAATCCCCCACAAGCACAAAACAACTTGCTTCCATCACGAATGTCTAGAATCACCAGATCATGGAGGGTTGTATAAATCAGCTTGTCGTTGTCCCAGGGGGCAAAGGCGGGATCATATATACTATCATTTGTAGTCATGCTGAAAAGGGTATTTCCTGAAGCATCATATACTTTCAATGAGTAGCTTTCATTGGCTTCGGACCCAAAGGAAATCACAGCCAGCCTCCCGTCCGGACCGGCAGCAATGCCGACAATATAGTCGTATGCAGCGGGGTATACACGTTCCACTTGATTTTGAACCAGATTAACCTTGACAATTCTGCCGTCATCTATGGTGAAAAACAGGCAAGTGCCGTTTTCATCAAAAACTGCATTGGAACCTTCGACATATTTAATTTCAGGGAAAAGCTCTTGCAGTGAGAGCTCCATGACGGGCTTTCCTTCAGCCACATCCAGAACGACAAGATCGCGTGAGAGCAGAGCTGCTTTGCTGCGATCCGGGCTTACTGTCAATTTGAACCATGATCCTGCATAAAGGCATTTTTCTGCCAGGGTATCAATGTTCAGGCTGTAGACCCCATCGCTGGTGGCTAAAATAATGATATGATCATCCAAAAAATGAACATCATGGGCATATTTACTGAGGGTATACGTGTTTATAAGCATGCCGTTTTCCGCATCCCAGAAGTATATCATTTCTGATGAGTCTGTGCGTGTAGCAACTTTTTTGCCGCCAGGACTTAATGCGACATCCAACACGGCGGCATTGTGCCGGAGAAAGAGATCGGGCATAATTTCGAGAAGGTGTGTTTTGTAAATTCCAAGTGCTTCACAGAGGGCATATTCCGCTTCCTCCACATAGGGCCTTTCCAGGTTGGCAAGATCTTTGGGAAGCGCTTCCCTGGCCACCAGTACAGCTCCCAGCCGATCTCCGCTTTCAAGATAGGTTAGCGCCAGATCCGCCAGGTAAAGGGACTGGCTTCTCAGGGTCTTTTCGACCTGTATTTCCAGCATTTCTGCGTGTTGTTCCACTTCTTCCGACTTTTGCCTGATTACCTCTGCCTGCTGTCGAATCAGGGCAGCCTGGAAAGCACTGTAGGATCCGAAAAGCAAGAGAAAGGCGGACAGCGCAAGGGAAAAGGCAAGGGCGCGCTTTATCCTGCGTTCCTTGTGCCGCTGCCTGAGGTCATCAAACCTGCAGTTAAGGATAGGAGCCAGAAGGCGAAGAACCTCGGTTTTCAGCTTCTTCTTCATGCCCTTGATATTTTCCGCGCGGATGTCGGCTGCCAAAGGCTCAACTTCCTGGACCGTTTCGGTTACCGTCCCGTCTTCAAGGACCAGCTTCTTCTTCACAAACCGGAGCTGCTCCGGAAAAGATTCCTCCGGTTCGCCTTCAATGAGCAGCGCCAGGATCCTGTCGTGCCCGTGAAGTGCGGCAAAGGTCTCAATCTCCTTGCAAACCCACTGGGAATCAGGCGTTCTGGGAGAGCAGATAACGACCAGGTGTTCCGAGTTTTCCAGGGCCTCCTGGATGCTTTCCGCAAGGTTGGATGAGGTGGGAAGTTCCTCCCGGTCCCTGAAAACCCGGCCCACTTTTTTCTGGCTGCCCATCTTTACGACAGCCTTGGGTACCCGGTAGGTTTCCAGCATCCTGTGAAGCTTTTCTGCTATGGTTTTATCCGGCTCGGTGTGCCTGTAACTGATAAAAGCGTCATACTTGCAGGTCTGCATGAAGCATGCCTCCCTGATTTGCCTTTTTGATACCTCCTATTCCACAATAAACAACCGCTGTTTTTCCATGGATGTCAGAATCCTTCCCTTAAGCTGCCTTTCGGCTTCGTCCAGCAGCATCCGTGTATCAAATACGGGAAGAACCTGGAACATATCATAAGATACAGTAAACACTCGGCCTGACTCAAGATCCGCCAGGTGAAGCCCGGGAACTCGGCCAATGGCTTTATTGGTGTCATACTTCCAGATATAGGCCTCCTTCGAGCCAAGGAAAGAGGCCGATTCCCCTATGGTAATGTAAATATTCCTTTCTTCGCTGAACACAATTTCCTTCAGCTCTGCAACCTTCTTATCCAGCATACCGATCAAACTTCCATCCGCCGTGCTGAACCTTCCCACAGAGAGGTCATTGAAAGCAATAAAGAGGGTTTTATCCCTGGGATCGAAGAACACGGCTTTCGGAATCGAACCGTAATGGTCTATCGTAACCTTTTCCTCCAGCGTATTTGCATCCATGAGCAACACCTTGCCATTGCTGATACATGCCAGGATGCTGTTGTCATGGCTCAGGCATAATCCTGTGGGATCTTCGGTGGTGGCAGGTTTCTCCTTAACAATGGCTTGACTGGGGATGTCCAGGATGCAAATTCCCCGGTCGTTTTTAAGGACTGCTTTACTGCTGTCATTGAAGAACAATACTTCTGATACATTGTCAACGGGAAGCTCCATGACAGTTTCAAGGCTGCCAGTGTCAATGATTCGGCCTTCACGCATTCCGAACAGGCAGGCAAATTTACCATCAGGGCTTAAGACAAGCTCGGTTAAGCTGTCAACCGTTATGGAGCCGAACAAATCCAGCGTGGCCGCGTCGTAAAGCAAAAGCTTGCTTTCCCAGTCGTCGGTTAAAAGCAAAATCTTGCTGCCCTGATCCACTGCGTGGATGCTGTTAGGCCTTGTATTGGCGTATGCGGTTTTCAAGGCCTCCTGCTTTGCAAGATCCCAAAGGATGAGCTCACCATCATTCGCACTGGTGACCAGACGGTTGCTGTCCTTCAGGTAAACCAATTTCTCTATCAGGGCTGAATGGCCTTCGAACATGAGGGCATGGCTGTTCTCATGGGCGCGCACAATAAGCGTTTCGCTTCCATGGGTCAGAAAAAGCTGACCGGGAGAAAAGTCAAGGCTTTCCAAAGGATGCGTGTACTCTATGCGGAACATTTCGGTGCCGTCCATGTTCCAGAACCTTAAAACACCATCATAGGCAGTTGAAATAATATTGTTTTCGAGAATGTGATAATCCGTTACGCTGCGACTGTGCATGCACAGGTAGGGGTTTCCCTCTGAGATGCTGAGGATCACAAGATTGTTCTGGCTTGTATATATGAGCTGGTCATCGTTGAATGGGTTGAAGGATGGCGATTCCACGGGACTGTCGGAAGTCATGCTGCAGATGATGCTCCCCGTTTCGTCAAATACATCCAGGGCATAACCCTTGACGGCATCCAGATCATAGGACAGGACGGCCAGCCTTTCACCAGGGCCCGCCACGATATCGGTGACAAACCCATAGGTTGCCTGATAAAAGCTTTCTGCTGCCATTTGCTCCAGGTCGACCTTAACAACAGTATCGCTGTTTATTGAAAAGTACACATGGCTGCCGCTCTCATCAAATGCAATATGATTCCCATAGGCATAAAGCCTGTCGGGGCAAAGACTTGACAGGGATATCTCCTTCAGGGGTTTGCCTGTGGCGGTATCCAGTATGATAAGGTCGGAACCGATGACTGCCGCTTTGCTTCTGTCCCTGCTTATGGCCAAATCCCCTGCGGAATAGGAATAGGACCACTTTTCTTCAAGGGTTTCAGCATCAATGCATATCAGCCTGTCATGATTATAGGAGCGGAAAAGCAGGGAACTGTTGTCCACAAAAAAGAAATCTTCGGTCAGGGACAGGTGGGGGTCCCAGGTATTCAGCAGCATACCGTTTTCGGCATTCCATATGTACACGATATTGTTGTCCGTCACGGTGGCAAATTTCTTACCGTCAGGGCTCAATGCGGTGCAGACAACAAAAGCGTTATGCCTCAGAATGGCATCGTCCAGCAGCGCCGAACCATATACCGTTTGATAGACGCCAAGGGCTTCGGCAAGCGCATACTCCGATTCTTCCACATAGGGCCTGTCCGGGTTGGCCGGATCCTGGGGAAGCCCTTCTTTGGCCACCAGCACAGCACCCAGCCGATCCCCCCTGAGAGAGGTAATTCAAGGCCAGATCTGCCAGGAAGAGGGATTGGCCTTTCAGGGTTTTTTGAACCTGGAGCTCCAGCGCTTCTGATTTTTGAGCGATCACATCCGCCTGCTGCCTGATCAGGGCGGCCTGGTAAGCGCTGTAGGAGCCAAAGAGCAGAAAGAAGGCCGATAAGGCAAAGGACAGGGTGAGAATGCGCTTTATCCGGCGCTCCCTGTGCCGCTGCTTCAGATCGTCAAACCGGCAGTTGAGAATGGGGGCCAGAAGACGAAGCACTTCGGTTTTCAGCTTCTTCTTCATTCCCCTCAAGTCTTCCGCCCGGATGTCGGCTGCCAGGGGCTCGATTTCCTGGACTATTTCGGTCACCGTTCCGTCTGCCTGTACCACCTGTTTTTTCACGAGCCGGAGCTGCTCCGGGAAGGATTCCGACGGTTCGCCCTCTATGAGCAGTGGCAGGATCCTGTCGTGCCCATGGAGTGCGGCAAAGGTCTCAATCTCCTTGCAAACCCACTGGGATTCAGGTGTTCTGGGAGAGCAGATAACGATCAGGTGTTCCGAGATTTCCAGGGCCTCCTGGATGCTCTGGGCCAGGTTGGAGGATGTGGGAAGTTCCTCCCGATCCCTGAACACGCGGCCCACCTTTTTCTGGCTGCCCATTTTCACCACGGCTTTGGGCACCCGGTAGGTTTCCAGCATCCTGTGGAGTTTTTCCGCTATGGTTTTGTCAGGTTCGGCGTGCCTGTAACTGATAAATGCGTCATACTTATAGGGTTGCAAGAGACATACCTCCCCGGGGTTTTCCTTGATTATACATTACGGCATAATAATCCCTGAGTCAATTGAGCATTTTACGAATGGGCCAAAATGTGCATTAACACCCATTTGCTTAAACGGCATACTGCTTTGGCATTAAAAAAAGGACGGCGTTATGCCGTCCGGAGAATTGCTATTCCACGATAAACAACCGCTGTTTTTCAATGGGTGTCAGTGCCCTTCCCTTGAGCTGCCTTTCCGCTTCATCCAGAAGACCTTGCGTATCATAGAGAGGGAGGACGAACAATTTCTCAAAGAAGTCCACGTACAGGCGCCCCGATTTGAGATCCGCCTTGCGCAAGGTGAATACATAGCCAATGGGTTTATGGGTTTCAGCGTGCCAGATATAGGTGCTGTTGATACCTATGGTGATATAGGTATTCCTTTCCTGACTGAACAGGATATCCTTTACGGATTCAACCTTTTTGTTCAGCATGCCGAACAACTTTCCGTCGGCCACATTATAGCGCCCGATGGTATGGTCGGAGAATGAGATGAAGAGCGTTGTACCTGAAGGGTCAAAGAAAACGGCTTCGGGTTTCGGCCCAGGACATTCAATGGTCAACTTTTCCTTCAGACTTCCTGTTTCATAAAGCTTGACGCACTGGTTTTCCCCGATGCATGCCAGCATGCTGTTGTCATGGCTGAGGCGGAGCCCGGTGAGCTCACCCGTTTGTACTTCTTTATCAATGGTTTGCTTGGATATATCAAGGATGGAAAGCCCATTGGAGGTTTTAAGGATCAACTTGCTATTATCGTTGAAGAATAGGGCTTCCCGTACGAATTGCTTTGGCAATGTTGCCACCGTTTCAAAATCGGAGGTTCTGACAATCCGATCTTCGTTCCTGGCAGTAAGGAAACACAGCGAACCGTCCGGGCTCAGTACCAGATTGTATGTATCTTCGATGCTTTCTTCACGTATGAGATCCAGGGTGGCGGAATCAAAAAGGAAAACCCGCGCATCATCTGTAAAAATCACGATCTTGTTTCCGGAATCTACCGGGTGAATTTTTCTGATCCTGACGTCCAAATGAACGGTGGAAACAGCTTCCGACTTTTCCAGATCCCACAGGATTATCTCCCCGTAATCCGAGCAGGATATCACGTACCTGTCGTTTTCCGGCACAATGACATCCTTGATAAAATCGGAATGACCTTCAAGCAGAAGGGCATTATCGTTTTCGAAAAACCTCATCAAGACAACATCCTTATCACTTCTGAGAGCAACCAGGCCGGGGACAAAATCCAGATCATAGATAAACATGCCCATTGCCAGGTGCTGCATCTCGTATTCTTTTCCATCGGTGGACCAGAACCTTAGACTCCCATCGCGGGTTGCTGTAATTATCAAATCGCTGACGGTATAATAGTCGGAGACGATAACCCCATGGTTGCAGATATTCCTGGTCCCGTCTGGGATATCGAGAATCACCAGCTTATCGTCAGATTCATAAATCAGTTTGTTGCTGTCCAATGGGGCGAAGGATGGATTGCTCATTGGATCATTGGTGCTGATGCTGCGCAGGAGGTTTCCTGAAGCATCAAAGATGTTCAGGATATACCTGCTGGCCGCTTCTGTCTTATAGGACATGACGGCCACTTTGCTGTCCGGGGCGACGGCAAGACCGACGACATACTCATGGCCTGCCGGATACACCCGCTCAATCTCCTTCCGGTCCAGGTCAACCTTAACTGCTCTACCGTCGTCAATGGTAAAGAAGATGTACCGGCCGCTTTCATCAAAGGTGATATGGGAGCCGTATACACGGCTGCTCCCAGGGAGCAGGCTGTTTAAGGGTATATCCATGATCGGCTGCCCTGTGGCAGTGTCCAGGACGATAAGATCGCTGTAAACAAGGGCCGCTTTGCTGTTATCGGCACTTATCGCCAGGTCCGATAAAGACCTGATTTTATAGGACCATTTCTCCTGCATGGATTCAACGTCGAGACAGTGGACACCGCCGCTGGCCTGGAAGATTAGCGTTCTGTCATCAATAAAATGGAGCGGAACAATTATGGTTTTATGGATGGTATAATCATTCAGCAGCATGCCGTTTTCCGCATTCCAGATATGTATGACATCATCTGTGACCGTGGCGGCTTTCCTGCCGTCGGGACTTAAGGCAAATCCACGTACCGGTTCATCATGCCGGAGCATGAGCTCTGCCTGCAGTTCTGAACCATAGGTCACTTTATAGACGCCAAGCGCCTGGGAAAGGGCATACTCCGCTTCCTCCACATAGGGACGTTCCGGATTGGCAAGATTTTTGGGAAGCGCTTCCCGGGCAACCAGTACGGCACCCAGCCGGTCACCCTGGGCAAGGTAGGTTTGTGCAATATCCGACAGGTAGAGGGATTGTCCTATCAACGTCTTCTGGACCTGTATTTCCAAAAGCCTTGCATGCTCTTCCACTTCACGCGACTTCTGCTCCACCTGCTCCGATTTTTCCTTGATCACCTCGGCCTGCTGCTTAATCAGTGCAGCCTGATAGGTGCTGTAAGAGCCGAAGAGCAAGAAGAAGGCGGATAAGGCAAAGGACAGGGTGAGGATGCGCTTGATCCTGCGCTCCCTGTGCCGCTGCTTCAGATCGTCGAACCGGCAGTTGAGGATGGGGGCCAGAAGGCGAAGCACCTCGGTCTTCAGCTTCTTCTTCATCCCCTTAAGGTCTTCCGCACGGATATCGGCTGCCAGGGGCTCGATTTCCTCCACCACTTCGGCCACCGTTCCGTCTTCCCGAACTACCTGTTTCTTGACATACCGGAGCTGCTCCGGGAAAGACTCTGCCGGTTCCCCTTCGATGAGCAGCGGCAGGATCCGGTCATGCCCGTGCAGCGCCGCAAAGGTTTCAATCTCCTTGCAAACCCACTGGGAAGCAGGTGTCCTGGGAGAGCAAATAACAATCAGGTGCTCCGAGTTTTCCAGGGCATCCTGGATGCTCTGGGCCAGGTTGGAGGATGTGGGAAGTTCCTCCCGATCCCTGAACACGCGGCCCACCTTTTTCTGGCTGCCCATTTTCACAACGGCTTTGGGCACCCGGTAGGTTTCCAGCATCCTGTGCAGCTTTTCGGCTATGGTTTTATCGGGCTCAGTGTGCCTGTAACTGATAAATGCGTCGTATTTATAGGTTTGCAAGTCACATACCCCCTGAGTTTTTTGCTTTGTACCTTTTTTACAATTCCTTTGCAAAAATTCTCTTTAGCAAACTTACTTATTTCGAGATAAAAACAATAAAAAAATAATTTTAGCCATTCTTTTTCCT
>Ga0209608_1002694_pt1 | contig 12169 bp, 9 predicted proteins | sample AD_UKC130_MetaG_FD_184428 | JGI IMG/M metagenome (GOLD analysis project Ga0209608, IMG submission 184428) | Active sludge microbial communities of municipal wastewater-treating anaerobic digesters from Canada - AD_UKC130_MetaG (SPAdes) (version 2) | ecosystem: Engineered > Bioreactor > Anaerobic... | reverse complement strand
TCTATTTTTTGTACATTTTTATTTTCCTTTTTTTGTACATCTAGGTATTGACTTTTATATTTTGTGAGTATTTCTATATCGGAAAGATTTACATCCCACATAGTTAAGGTAAAACAAAGTAGGCAGCTTTCCGCTAAGAAATGCCTCATTCACTTTACATCCCACATAGTTAAGGTAAAACTGGAGCGAGCTGAAGGAAATTTTGATAAATTCCGTCTTTACATCCCACATAGTTAAGGTAAAACAAAGTAAGTCGCTCATTCGAGCACGAATTGGAATAACTTTACATCCCACATAGTTAAGGTAAAACTAGATTGCATCGTACTTTTTATATCTTCTTTAGTTTGCTTTACATCCCACATAGTTAAGGTAAAACGATTTGCAAATACCGTCAAATCTCAATATAAGAAGCACTTTACATCCCACATAGTTAAGGTAAAACAGTTAAGAATTAATGCTCCAAACCAAAAAGTCTTTCTTTACATCCCACATAGTTAAGGTAAAACGAATAATTGGAAATGTGTAGATAAAACAAGTTTATACTTTACATCCCACATAGTTAAGGTAAAACTTCAATCAGTTGACGGATTGACTTCTATGTTCAATGCTCTTTACATCCCACATAGTTAAGGTAAAACGCAACAGATATAAACACGATATTGGAAGATACAGCTCTTTACATCCCACATAGTTAAGGTAAAACGGAATTTATCAACGTTTGAAAGATATAAACAATATAGTCTTTACATCCCACATAGTTAAGGTAAAACGAAGAATGCTGAATCATTAGCAGAGCAATTTGAAGTTCTTTACATCCCACATAGTTAAGGTAAAACGATAACAGGTACAGGATTGTATATTTGTTTTACTCTCTTTACATCCCACATAGTTAAGGTAAAACAAATAAGTTGATGATGAGCCATTGAAAGAATATTCCTTTACATCCCACATAGTTAAGGTAAAACTTGCGTTTGTTTTGTATGTTTATTATGTTGATTATTCCTTTACATCCCACATAGTTAAGGTAAAACCTTATAATTGCCCATTTATCCATTGTTTCAGCACTCTTTACATCCCACATAGTTAAGGTAAAACCTCTTGTTCCTAGTACCTCAATAGTGCTTTTTTAATTGATCCTGGGCTTTTTATACTGAGCTATAATTTTCTTTATTGCAGCAAAGTCCCAATTGATTTTTTGATTCACTATAAAAATTATCTTGTATATCAGTATTAATGAAGTAAGGAATCATTATAATTTAGGACGAGGTTTACTGCACAACCTTGATATTGATATGTGTTACAATATAATATCATCATAATTCTTCTCTATGCCAATTATTTCTTTTTTAATATTTTGTTCTCTTTCTACGCTAAAAATATATATTGAATCTTTTTCTTTATCAATTATTCTACTAACTTCCATTAAACATTTCTTCAAAACGCCAACGCTTAAATTTCCTTCAAAAACAGAATTTTGGGTCCAGGTTAAGTATTTTTTGAGCAATTTATTAACAGCGCTAACCTTTTTTTCACTAATATCATAAGTTATTATCACATACATTCTTACCACCACGCTTTTAAAGGCTTATATAGCTCGTCATCAATAAGGTGTTTGATAAGCTTATAGCATTCTAGTTTTATAAAACTTCTATATGAAACACTTCTTTTAAGTTTTCTATGTTTTACAGTCGTACTAAGTTTTTTTTCATATTCTTTAATAAACTTCTTCTTTCCTTCTTCACTTAGCAAGCAAATTTCCTCTTTACTGTCAAAATCTTCCAAATTTAATATTTTGTTGTTAATTGTATAGAATATAAGCGAATCGATAATCAAAGGTTTAAAAATTTCTGATAAATCTAAAGATAATGAAAAACGCCTGGTAGATGGTTCGTGAAGATAACTGACTGTGGGATCTAATTGTGTTTTATATATTTCTCCAAGAACTGTGGAATATAAAATACTGTTCCCAAATGAAATTAGTACATTCACAGGATCATTTGGTGGTCTTTTTTCTCTTTTATTTAATAGGAACCCATGTTTCAAGATGTTGTTAAAAGCTGAATAATATACATTTCTAATTCTTCCTTCTATTCCCATCAAGGCTGGTATATCAGTAACTTCATCAATGTCTGACAACTCTCTATTTATGGTTTCTATATATTCTTTAGTGTTTTCGTAGTGTCTCAAATTACGAACCATATGAAAAACACCAGAAATTATAAATTGTTTAGCTAAAAATAATCTTTCTTCTTTATTTAAATAGTGCTGAACTTGATTAACCAACAAATAACCCGATACTTGTTGTTTTCGTGGATAAAAACTTCCAGAATAGTAACCATAATAGTTGTAAAAATTAACTATTATTCCATAACTATTTAAATAGTTTAGAAGTTTTGTATTTAAATCTATTTCGCCAAAAAGGTGTAAGGAATCAATACTTTCAATAGGTAAATATTTTCTTTCCTCATCGATTGTTTCCAAAAATACCGTATTATCTTTTCTCTTTAAACGTCCACTTTTAAAAATATAATAATTATGTTTCATTCTCTAATTCCTCCACATAACAGAATAAATAATAGGCACATTTCTTACAATAAGGTAGTTTTTCTCTTTGAGGTGGCTTTTTACTATCTAATATTTTATTTATCTCTAATAGGGCATTTTTAATTTCATTTTCTAAATCTTCGGTCAGTTCTATTTTCTCAATTTTTCTTTCTATAACATAGTTTATAGTACCTTTTTTCATCACTCCCATTTGCTTTAAATAAAATAGATAATATGCTATTTGCATGGTATCGCTGTGCTGCATCTTGCTTGATTTTTTCACATCTTTTATATAGTCTCCTTCGATTATGTCTACCTTTAACAGATCATCTATCATTACTTCGCGAGTTTTAGCCTTAGGATAAGAATTTTCATGAATTAGTTTTCCTTCTAATACAGCATCACTTTCATTCTCCATACTTATCCCCTTATCGAATAACCACAACTTTCTTTTACATACGTAATAATAATTAACTTTAATACCTTGAACTTTAAAGGTTTGAAAGTCAAACTCCAACGAATCAACATTGTTATTTATGTGCTTCTCATTAAAGGATATATCTATCAAAATCATCCCCTTTTTGGCTAAAAATTATACCTTGCTCATCGTTATAATGACATTTTAGCAAGTAAATATTATTGAGTCTGTAACCGTTGAGTCTACATAAGATATATTCCTTTGCCTTATAAAGAGGCACATCTACGGTTAACTTTCTTACTTCTGAATACAATTTTGCAAGGTTATTTTTATCTTTTTCTTTTTCACATAAATCAAAGAGAAATTTATTTTCATTATAAATTTCTTCAGGTATACACGTAACTGTATTCATGTCTCTAAAAATCTTCTGTACTTCTCCTTTACTTAGATCATAATCAATGATATTGTCTAAAAAATTAAGGGAATTTTTGAAGTCTTCTAAAAATTTTGTTCCTTTTAATTGATTTTCCGAGTAGAGTTGGTCAACCATTTGTACTTTATCGCTTTCAGTGACAATTTTATTATTGTATTCACTCAGATAGTTTAAACTAAAATTCCAAATATCTTTGTTATATACAGAGCCAACTCCACTTACATTTTTTGTATAAATATAAATATTAGGATGATTGAGATCAAACTGCCGTTTTCGATAACATCTGCCGAATCGTTGAAAAAGACTATCCAGTGTTGACATTTCGGTGAATAAGTAATCAAAGTCAACATCCAAAGAAGCTTCTACTATCTGAGTGCTAATCCATATCCCTGCTTCATCACTTTTAGAAAATGTTTGAATATCTTTTTCTTTTTGAGCACGGTCACGTTGAATAAAAAGCGAATGTAAAAGATTAACATTTTTATATACTCCTGAGGGTATATTACTCTTTATGACATTATAAATTTCGATGGCTTTAGCAACGGTGTTAGCTAAAACTAAAACTTTGCTTTCTTTTGATTTTTTTATAATTTGATCTACATCATCTAATATCGACTTTTCGTTTATAGTTACAAAATGCCTTTCTAAAGTTGACAAAAATTGTTTTTCTTCAAATGGTATTTCCTTTTGTATCAAATAATTTTTGTATATTCTAGGAAATGTTGCTGTCATAATCAAAAATTTCCCATTTAGTTCGTATATCATTTCTAAACCTTTTATAATGCTTGCGGCCATTGAGGGGGAATATGCTTGTATTTCATCTACTATAATCTTAGAATATGCAAGGGTTGCATATATTTTTTCGTAACCTAAATATTTGAAAACAAAGGGGAAAATTTGATCGACTGTGGTAAAATTTAACTTCTTTGCTAAATGTCTCGATTGTTCATAGATTTCTAAAGCATCTTCATAACCCTTATCTGCTAGATAATCTAAAGCAGTTGAATGAAGCAAACCCACTTCACCAAAATTTATTTTCTCTTTCACCCTTGAATATAAAGAGTTTAGAGAAACTCTTAAAGGAAGGGTAAAAAAAGTTTTATCTTCACCAGCCCACATCAGCGCAGCTTCTGTTTTTCCTATCCCTGTAGAAGCAACAATAATCAAATTTTTATGGGAGTTATCTCTAGCATAGGTTTGAACATCTCTCAAATTTGAATTAAGGTTTAAAGTTATGTGCTTTTCTGTTACTTCGTTTAAAGCCTCTTTACTATCTACTTCTACTTCAGCATGTGCAGAAGAGGCATGATCTAATCTATGTAGTATGCCTTTTATCAATACATATAAGTGATAATATTTATGAGATTGAGTTATTCTATTTGTCATATCATTTAAATAAAATTTGTCGAGTTTTTGTATGTTAGTTCCCATATGTTTATTAATTTCGGAAAGTTGAGGTTCTAGATCTTTGCATATAACTTCAATAATATGCCCTTTGTTGGGGATAATGTTTCTTTCATGATGAAACGCTATTGCTTGTATAATTATCTTTATCAGTTCATTGTCGTCAGATAGTCGATGTGACATTTCTTCAAAAGGTAAAAAGGCTGGGGAGAGATAACTATGAGGGATATCGTTTATAAAAGAACTATAAATCTTTTCTTGCCCAATCATTTCTCTAATTACATTTTGAAAAGGTGTAAATGCTTTTCCAAAGTCATGATAAAATACTGTTATGTATACGCAATACCAAAATAGTTCTTTGTTAACCACGTTGGGTAAGATATTTTCAATTTTCGAGCCATACATAGTTTTTAATATTTCTAAATTTTCCAAAAGTTTTTGGGTATGTTCATACAAGGTTTCCTGGGGATTTGATTTAGCATATATCATTTTCCTCACCTTTCATTAAAAAAAACGAGATCTCCTTCTTCATCTAAAAGAATTGTTCCTGAATCTATTACGTTACCGCTTTCAACATATACAGTATCGATACGTTCCCATACTCTTAGTTCGTTTTGTATAGTATATTTCCAGTTAAGTCGGTAGTTTATGCCGCTCAAACCAGGTGGTAATTGTTTTTTGGGTATATAAATAGGCAATTTTATTTCATAAGGATCAGCTTTTCCACGTCCTATAATTATTTCTTCTAAATCTACTTGTTTAAAATCCTCTATTACAGCTAAATCTTCTTTTCTTCCTAAACTGAAATATTCTTCTGAACCTTTTATTCCTTTAATAATTGAGTCAATAATATTTGATTGAGCACAAACATGTATAATCAAATTTACATTGTATAACATATGCACATAGGAGGGTACAGAAGTAACACTCAGATCTTTTCTACTTTTATACGAATACATACTTTGTAAATTGAAACAGATATTTTCGAAGCTTCCTTGAATAGAAATAGCTAGAGGAATAAATTCTTTAGCATTCATAATCTTATGCAATAATCCTTTTACGGTAGAGTAAGGGGGCAGAGGATACGTCTCTGCCACCTTAAAAGCAAAAGGCTTTTTATAAGTTGCATTTTGCTGGTAAATATTCAGTTTTAAAGCTTTCATGTATTGCTCACTCCATAAAAACTATTGACATCATTTTTCATTTTGACAAAAAAATCTTCTACTGATAAGGCTCTTTCTCCGAACATTTCTTTTATTTTAAAATCATTTGAAAAGTAGCCATCGGCAATGCCTACGAATGTTTTATCTTTAATTTTATTATTATCTAAGGTTTTTTCTAAAGCGCTGTTAAGTTTATCTTCTTGAATATAATACAATCCGTTTTTCATATTTAATCCTATTCTTCCTAAGAAGAAAGGAGAAGCCAAATCATAAATGCCACCTATTATAAATATTGGAGAAAGGTTTTCTTGCCTTCCACGAATGTTTCTATTAAGGAGTTTTATTATTTCTAAAAATTGATTAACTCTTTTTGATTTTTCGGCATTATCCAAAATGATTTCTCCATCTTCCCCTATCTTAGCTAGATCTATAGTAAAGGTATATGTATATAGGCTTAAATGCTGTTCAATGTTGGCTATGTTAGGGTGTTCTTTTATCCTGTCAGCAAGTCCTTTGTTAGTTAAAAATTCTGTGTCACTTCTGTATGGTTCAAGAGAGATAGCATGACTCAAACGCACCACTGCAGGTCTTGTACCAGCTCCGCCAGTTTCTTTCTGACTTTTCTTTACAGTTTTCATGTATCCAAATAAATCCATCTCTACAGAATCTTCTATTGTCAAATCGTCACGAAATTGGACTGTACCTTTTGATTTATCAACAACTTGCAAGTTCCAATTATACATTTCGTGACCAAGTCTAACAATATCGTATCTTAAAGCTTGTCTTGATGCATAGGTAAGTAATGTTCCATCTCCTCGAGTTAACTTTTTAAGAACAGAAATGTTGGCTATTCCTTCATCATAATTTAAGCTTTGTGCTTGAAATATAACGCTTGCAGTTAAACCTTTAGCCATAGTTGTCAAACCTCCTTATTAAGAACATTTTCTTTAGATGCAGCTTCTAAGGGTAATGCTGTAAACCCACATATAAAAGCTAAAGCAATATCTTTAAAATCTGCTCTTTGTTCTGTTAGTACATTTAAAAATAAGTCGGGAATAGGTTTTTGAATACTCATACAAGTTCTAATAAGATTATCTAAAAATTCTTCTTTGTCCCCCACTTTTACAGCATTTAACATTTTATAGCCTATGGAATTAATCTTGTTCGCAGAATCTGTCGCAACATAATATCTATTAAGGCTTTTTCCGTAATCAAAAGCTTCATTTATAATTTCTGTGCTCACTTTTTTCTGCCTCCTTTTATATCCATTTAGTAAATGTCTTAAACATACTACATTAAAACACCAAATAGGAGTTCCTGCCTTTTTTATATAGTTACTCAAATTATCATAAATTAACAGATATAAGTCTCTATCATTTAAAATGTACTCCATAGTATCCATTTGGAATCGAGAGGGATATATGTGAGTTAATAAATAATTTACCTGTTTATCACTAAAAAATTTCGCTTTGTAAGGAGCTATGTTGAAATAGTGTAAATATGTAGTCTTCTTTTTAGTTTGAAATTCGACAAAGAAAATACTCTGCAACGTCCAAAGCGCCTTTTGTTCCTTTTCAGTCACTATATCAATTATAAGTTCTCTATAAGGATTTGAGGAACTTGAACGTTGCTTAAAATTTTCGTTTATTTTAAATAAACTATCTATGTCTGTGTCTAAGTTAACAAAAGTATATTCAGTGTAATACTCAATCCCGTTGATTGTTGATCGAGATTTTCTAAGTGGGGTGCATCCAGCTGGAGTACACATTAGAAGAAGCTTACATTCTTCACAAATTGGAAACTTAGTAACTTCATTCCAAAAAAAATTTTTATTTTCTGTTAAACTCAGCCCTATTGGTGAAAATATAGCCTCGTCAAAATGGTAATTTCCCCTAGTCTCGCGTGAACATAATGAACAGTTATATACTGTTTTACTTTTAGATTTTTTAGAAGAATTTTGATTGTATTTATCTTTCACCGGTTGGACATAATCCTTATGCATTTTTTCTATAAAATCTTGCGCGTAAGCACCAGCGAAAGAAGGGTTAAGAAAACTTGCTTGACCGAAAAAATCACTTAGATTTGATCGAGTTATATTTGCAGCCCGTTTTTTTTGTATTTCTTCAATAGAAACAAAATCTAATAAATTATTTAAAATTATTTTTGCTTCTTCTCGTATTTCAGTACTTGTATCTTTTTTAATTATACGATTAATTTCTTTTATTGAATTCAACAAATCATTGTATTCATCAACGTAGCTGGTATTTTTCACTGAATTCTCATATTTCATGAATTGTTTATAAACTTTGTTTATTGCTTCAATAATATTTTTTGCACTTGCCTCTTGGTCAGAGGCTTCAGAAAGTTCATCGTAATTTTCAATTAATTTGGTTGCCTCATTTGTGATTGTTACAAATCTTTCCCTATCATCGTTTATAGTAAAAAAATAATTGAAGTAATACTCGGCAAAATTATCGAGTAATTCATCTTCAATTTCGAAGTAGTTTTCTTTTGCTGTATATTTACTTTCATCAACATTATTAAATTTGAGAATCCGTAGAAATCCTACAATGCCCATATTATAAAACCATTCAGATAAATAGAATTTTATAGACATATTTATATCACCTCTATCATACCGAATCCCTGGCTTCGTCGAAGGGAAACTCCTAGAGCATAAATGTCTCTCAAATCTGAAACATCGCCTTGTAATGAAAAGGTACCCTCGTAAGATTCTAAAAACATATATTCTTTGCCTGTATTTCTCTGAAATTCATTTATTTTTTCTTTAACAACTATTTTTTTCATCTGTATCGGGGTGAATTCTATAGTTCTTGATAATCCCTCTCCTCTATAATTTGCTAGTATCTTATCTGAAAGGTAATTATATTCTTTTGTAAAATTTTCATCGTAAGGAGAGAGAGGCTTTTTTCTTTTGTCAGTTAGGTAAATGGGAGACATGGTTTTAAAGGTGACCCTTTCTTCAGTGATATTTTTTTCTGGAAGAGGATAAACTTTTACAAGTTTAATGAAATAATTTTTATAATTGAAACTTTTGGTTTTTAGTAAACCATTAAAAAAGTTTACTAAAAAAAGCTTATCTGGAGAACTTATGTTTAGATTCAATCCTTCTTTTAAAATAAAATGTTCATTTTTTAATTCAAAATTTTTTAAAAACACCGAAAAACAAAAGTTTTTTGACTGTTTGTTTCTTTTATCGTGGTCATAGTAATATAGCTGATTAAAATATTCTTCTGAAGAACTTTTCAAAATTTCTTTAATAAGACTTACAAACATCATTTGATAAGGTAATGGAACTGTTTCTGCTTCAAAGTGGCAGCATAATCGCACCTTAATCCCTCCTTTACATTTAATTTTTTTATTTCCTATGTTAAACCTTTGGCAAAATGTCACATGAAAAGTTAATTTTTTTCAATAAAGAGAATCTGTAAATAAACTTTTTATTTAAATTCTATTTCTTGAAGATTGTTTTATATCTAAGTTAATTTCTTGAAGGGAACGAAAATTTTTGAAACACAGTAAAAATTTCTTTATTTTTTAATTGTAATTCTTTTTAATTATAACAAAAATTTTCATTAAAAAATACGTAATAAAACAAGGATTACTTAATGAAAAAAACTTATGAGTTAATTTTTGTAACTTTAAATTACAAGGTAATTTAGACTTGAAGTTTCTACAAATTGAGAGTATCTAAGTAAAAGCTATAATGGAGTTATATATCTCCTTTCTTTAAATAAATTTTTAAGACTGTTAAACATCCTGTGAAAACAATACTCGCTTTTTACAATTTAATTACTTGCTCGATATTTTCTAATTTTTTTACATAACTTTTATGGATAATAAAGGAACAAGATATTCAAATGAGTTCAAAGAACAAATAGTTGAGCTTCACAGAAGGTGAATTTTCACTTCCAACCAAAACCTTTCCTATTATGGTATAATCTAATTAGAAGACTTAAATCCTACAAACAAAGCGAGGACAATTAATGAATGAAATAAACAATCCACACGATGCCTTTTTCAAAAGGAACTTTGGAGACATAGAAATAGCAAAAGACTTTCTACGAAACTACTTACCAGAAAAAGTAGCACAAGCGATAGACTTAGAACATATAGAAAAAGAAAATGGAAGCTATGTAGATGAGGAATTTCAAAATATGCAATCAGATTTACTGTGGAAAACCAAAATAAACAACCATGAAGGATATATATACATATTATTTGAGCACAAGAGTTATAAAGACAAGAAAGTCATATTCCAATTATTAAAATACATACTCAAAATATGGGAAGAAAAATACGACAAAACGAAAAACAAGATACCAATAATAATACCGATAGTAGTATACCATGGAGAAACGATATGGAACATAGAAACGAATTTAATAAAACTAATTGAAGGAAACAAAGACATACCCGAAGAAATAAAAAGATACATACCCAGCTATGAATATGAAGTATATGACTTCTCACCGAAATCGAAATCAAAAATAACAGGAGAAGCATACACAAGATTAGTAATAGAAGTGATGAGAAGTGCATTTGAAAAAGACAAAGAACGATTTTACAAAGCATTTAAGTTGATGGTAGAACTAACGAACAAAATGCAAGACAAAGAAAAAGCGGATGAAGTATTTGAGATATGTTTAAAATACTTATTGGATACAAAAGATGACATTGAGGTAGAAGAAATGGAAAAGATAGCAAAAGAAGAATCGGTTGAAAGGGGTGAATTGATAATGTCAATAGCTGAAAAGTTGAGAGAAGAAGGAATTGAAAAAGGCAAACTAGAAGGAAGAAAGGAAGTTGCGGTGAAATTGTTAACAAAAAGGTTTGGAAAAGAATTAACAGAAGAATTAAAAGAAAAGATTTTAAAAACCGACGAAAAGACAATTGATTATATCATGGATAATCTATTAGAAATCACATTAGACGAATTAAAAGAAATTCTAAAATAAAAGTATAAGACTTACTAAATATGCTTAATTCCCCTCTTGAGAGCAAAATTGTTTCTAATTTCCCTCACCATAGGGGTGTCTGTTTTAATTCCCCGTTGAGGAAGGGTGGCTGTGACGGTTATTGTCACAAAGAGGGTAGTTGCTTTTGAATTGGCCTTTGAATTAGAGTGACCACCCCGGCTGGAGCATAAAACGCTGTATCTACCCCTTTGAGGAAGGGAAATAAAATTAAAATACTTCTCAAAAACTCTGTTAAATAAAGCCATTTCTACTTCACAAAAGGTATGCAAAAGTCAATACTCGGATGCACAAAAAAAGGAAAATAAAAATGTACAAAAATGGTATCCTTCTCCTAGAGTTTGAATAGGGACATATTCTAATTTCAGTAAATATGTGAAAAAGAAGGAGATGAAACCAGAGAAATCAGTGAAAGGGCATCCGAGGTTTGAATGTGTTCGCGTTTGATTTTTTAGTCAAAAATATGGGGTTTTTAGGGTGTGTATTACTGCGTATACCTTTTTGCAAGAGATTGATTTATTGTAAGGTTGTTTGAGGGTTTAATGGGCTTTAATTGCCTATTGATAGGTAACTACTTAGAAAGGTAGAGTTGTTTTTTGTTCATTTGGTGTTGTTATATGAGGTATACGAAAAGGACAAATATTATAATTAGTTTTTTTGTAGTAATTTTTGATTTCATAAATTTATTATAAACCACGTTGATTGATAGTTGTAGAGACGCTCTATACGAGCGTCTTTTTTTGAATTTAAAATGAATTGATTGTTGAAAACGGATTTAAAACATGAGACGCCCGTATAGGTCGTCTCTACAGTTGTTTGAATTGAGGTTTGAAATATATTATTAAACGTATTGATTTGTGGAATGTGTTTAAAAACATGAGACGCCCATATAGGTCGTCTCTACAAAAAAATAAATTCATAAATTTTTTTGTTACGATTAAACATGGAGACGCCCATGTAGCCCGTAAAAACTGCATTTGTTAAAATCTATCTTTGAAGTGGTTGCCAGGTTTTTTCTTTTTCTTCTCGTTTTTTTATTCTATAATCTTCTTCTCCTAGATAAATAATTCCTTGTTTTGAAACGAGTTCTGTTAGTCTTGATGCAGTTCTTAGTTCTAGTGAGTTTATTAATTCTTGAGGATTTAGGTTTGTTGATATTATTAGGCTTTTTTGACTTCTGTAGCTAGAAATAGTCGATGTATTTGTTTTC
>Ga0209608_1002688_pt1 | contig 12186 bp, 9 predicted proteins | sample AD_UKC130_MetaG_FD_184428 | JGI IMG/M metagenome (GOLD analysis project Ga0209608, IMG submission 184428) | Active sludge microbial communities of municipal wastewater-treating anaerobic digesters from Canada - AD_UKC130_MetaG (SPAdes) (version 2) | ecosystem: Engineered > Bioreactor > Anaerobic... | reverse complement strand
GTAGAAGAGAATTCCTTCTAAAGTACGGAGATCGTGCATTCGGATTAGGTTATTTCTATGACTTCTACGATAGAGATAAGAGCTTTGAAGAATTGCTGAAAAATGGAGACGGTGATAATACACCAAGCAATGCAATATTCTACGTCCATCCATCAATCTATGGTTACACGAATGTTCCTGGTAAGGTGATTACTTATCTGCAATTTGGTATAGTGCCCGTGATTCCAAATGACGAAAATGATTTTCATCGTGAGCTTGTAGATAACGGAATGGCGATCGGTATAGACAAGGATACACTGTTTTTTGACCCGAATACTTATCCAGATAAGCTCATCACGGAGATGAGAAGGAATATAGGGCAGCATACGTCAATTTTCACCTTTGATGCTTTCTACAATTTCATTGAGACGTTGACAGAAGGAAGGGATGTGCGGTGAAGTCGAATTTCAAGTCGTACAACGTTAGTAGAGTTGGGATCATCGGAGCTGCACCGCATCGGTTCTTAGATGTGTTGAGTAATGAAAATATTGAAAAGCTCAATTTGTATTATTTTTCAAATGAAAAAGTCACATATGAGACGCTTGTAAGGCTTGTAGAAAAGTATATGCCAGAAAAGAAAGAAAAGTTGATAGGTTTTGAATTGCCTTGGCCTGATGTATACAACTCAATAATAAATGAAATTTTGAAAAGCAAAAATAGCGGCGATTCGGTGACAATTTCTGAGGTCTTTTCCAACTTTCCAAACGTCTTCTACAAATTCATCAACGAGCATATGGCTTGTACAGACATTCTATGGGTTGGAGACAACGATTTCGATTCTTCTTTCATCTTTGCAACACTTCTTAACGCACTTGGGATTAGATATGTGCTCTCATTGAAAGAAACGAGATTTGTCCCGTCTATGTTTGAACTGGAGGCTCTGAAGAATGCAAAGTTTGTGATATTACCGCACGAGCAATATATCGATTTTTTCAAAAAGAAATACTCAATTGATTTATCCAGAAAGGCAGTATTTGCAGACATCGACTGGCGTTCCAAAATTGCTTATGAGATGTTGAAAGATTCCAATGTGCAAAAATTGTCTGCAAAAGATGGAAAATTCCACGTTGCGATATTGTCTGGCAGAGTGGTGTGGAATAAGGAAGAGTCGAGGTCGCAAGGTCGGTATTACTATGTACGAATAATAGAAGACCTGCTCAATGCAGGTTTCATTGTCCATTTGCACACAAAGGCATTACTTGAATCTTTGGACAATCCTGTCTACTACGAACCTAATCCTTACACAAAGTTGCTACTGAAATTTCCAAATAGTTTTATAATCGAAAAGCCGATAGACTTGAACGATATAGAGAATTACAAATTGTTGATGAAATACGATTTAGGCCTTCTCAATTCTGGCGTGAGTGGGAAGGAGGAATTCAACGAATTTGAGAAGATCAATGTACCGAACAGATTTTATGAATATCTCCATGCAAATTTGATTCCGATATGTCCAAAAGGTACGCTTCAGTACATGGAAAAGAAATTTACAAGTGACGTGTTATTTTTCGAAAATGCACGAGAATTGAGAGCATTATTACAAAGTGTCAAACCACAAAATTGCAAACCAAAATACTTTTTCGATGATTTTGTTAGAACACTCTTGAATAGTTCTGAACAGTACTATTGATAATTTCAATAACGAAGAAAGGATGATGATTTTTGAAGCTATTAACTTCGGATTTTATTCATTCTACAAGAGTTGAAGACGTAGATAATTTGTTCTCAATGTCGCTGCCATTGAATGCGTTAGAAAAGGTGGACAATTTGTTTATGAATGAAACATTGTCTCAAGAGGAGAAATTATTGTTAGAGTCTGAAATTTATCTTTGGCAGAACGACATTTCAAGTTTTCTTAGCAGTTTTAATCAAATCAGTTCTCACAAACTTGAAGAACCAAAAAATGAACTACTAATAATTTATAGGATATTGAAAAACAGCTTCAACTTAACACAGAGATTTATAGAGGAAGGTAATTTGAAACATAGAGATAGACTAATGGATATTTTAGAGAAAAGACAATCTGTTATAGAAAGAACAAATAATTCTGAGATTTATTCTATTCCCAGAAAATTGGAAATGAACAAGGATATAAGAAATTTTGAGTACAATCGAATACCAGTGTGGAGTTTTCTTAAGAAGAATTTTATCTACAATTCCCTAGGACTTATAAAGAATGATATTCCAGAAGTTAACGTATCTCAAGAAATAATGAATAACTGGCGTGAAAGTAATGTGAGATTACTTTCGAATTTTAATATTATAAGGAATAACGTTGAGATATTTATAGCTCATAGATACAGGCGTAGTCGAATTGACATTGGTGGACATACATATTCACTGGCTGGAACTTTTGATCCATTCTTTTTAGGTAACGAGGCTGTTCTTGACAAAGTTCTTCTCTATGAATTCCCCAATCCTCCTTCTTTTCATGGGAATCCCAAAGAATATTTAATGTACAATACAATTTTTGGAATCAGTTTTGTGAATGACTATGTCTCTTTAAGATCAAAATTTGAGAGCAGCCTAGTTAATGATAGACAAGTGCTTGAGAAAATTTGGAGCATTTCTTTAAGACTTGCAAATGAAATGGCAAAATATAAAGACTTAGATGTAAAAAACTTTGCAGAAGTCATATATACGAAAAGCTTAGGAAATCTTCTTGGAACTTTAAGTATAAGAACAATTTTCGATTCTGTGTTAGGTAAGAGTAATAAGAGGCTTTTATTAGGATGTTCGGAAAAAGTATCTGAATGGGGATTAGCTCTAACATCTCTAGCATCTGAAAGACATTGGCCACTTGTGGAATATCAGCACGGGTTGAACTCTGGCGAATTTATTTTTAACGATTTGGATTACAATCTCAAGTTTTCAAAACAATTTCTCCCTAAGTACTACGTTGTAAATAGTTTAGATGAAAGACTGATTTTTGATGTTCCTGATGATACACATATCTTAATAGGTGGTGGCCTCAGCTTACCGAGAATATTGAAGAAAGAAAGACATTTAGAAGACATTAGCCTTGACAATATCGTAATTATTCCTACAAATGGTGATATAGATTCTAATGAATCAACCATTATGAAACTTGCCATAAATAACCCTAAGAAAAGATTTTTACTTAAGCCACATCCATATGATTTACCATACATGTCAAGATACAAAAAAATGTTCGAACCTTTAGAGAACTTAGAAGTTATTGACAATGGTATTTACGAAATTTATAAAGAGACAATACAAGCTGTATTTCTGAATTTTACTACCGCTGCATATGAACTTTTTGAGTTGGGTACAAACATATTCGTAATACCTGGCTTTGAAAAATCTTGGAAATGGTTTACAAAATATAAGTCGAATTTCATTTTCACTGTGCTAAACGATAGATTTGAGATTCCAAATGAGGTGTATTACGATAAATTGAATAAAAATGCATGGAACAATAATCCAGATAATATACAAAGTCTAATTCAGAATGAGTTAAATTTACTATTGAAGCGAGAGGGAATAGGGAACAGACTGTGATTATTAATGCTACAAAAGAATTTTGGAGATAATAGCATGTCAGATGAATTATTGCGTTACGGAATGGTGAGCGGTACACTCATTCTATGATTGTTCAAGCACTTAGGAATGCGATATTGCTTGATGGGAGAGCAGACACATATTCACCCCGTGAAGCATTTGGATGAAAAGTAAGTGAGTTAGAAAATACATTCAGAGGTCTGATTCATAACGTAGAGCAGAAAAATGTATTTTTCAGATAGCTGAAGAAGTACAAAGAATCCGGACGCGATGATTCAGTATTTAATCTTCAAAGGGGAAGGCAAGAGAAAATCATTTCAGATCGAAGATATCATCATTTATTAATTTAGAAATGGATGAAAGTAAAGCGTGAAAAATCCGAAAAATCAATGTTTTGAATGTTGTGAGACCCACTGATCTCAACTCAAAAGGCAGTGTTGAAGAGCATCACATATGACTTTAGCCATATGAACTAAATATGAGTGCAGGAAGCGTGAAGACAGCACTCAATAAGTTAGTCAAGATGGACGTCATCCAAAAAGGTGAGAAGAAGTACGAATTAGTTGATCCGTTCTTGGGAATGTGGATAAAGAAATGATGTGAACAACAGTAAAAACACTTGCAAAATGAAGTGGTGGTGATCGGTTGAATGTCTTGGTAATACCTACCTCTATTCCCAGAGAAGATAATCCGAGCAGAGGGATTTTCATAGTCAGAAGGATACAACAGTATGAGAAATTTGGTGTAGACTACACAGCTGTATCGTTTGATTTTGCGGATAGCTTTGTTGTATCATTTATCAGGAAGCTTACAAAAAATACGAAATCACGACTCATGGACAGCTACGATGGAGTAAAGTTCAAGCACGTGCTGCTTCGAAGAGGATTGATAGGCACAGTGGTTCAATTTCTGAATCCAAATGCTTACAAGAAAATCGTAGCTAAATTTGCTGATAAAATAAGCAGAGTTGTGAATATTGATGATTTCGATGTGATCCATGCTCACGGAATGTATGCCATACCTGCTGGTGAAATTGCGAGGCTGTTAGCAGAAAGGTATGGAAAACCATATGTGGTTACTCTACATGGTGGAGACGTAAACGATGTTATGCCAAAGAGAAGAGAATACATAGAAACACTCGAGAAAGCTGCAAAAGCTATTTTCGTGAGTAATGCTATACTTCAGAAGGCAAAGTCTTTTGGATACAGTGGGAAAAATTCAGTTGTCATACCAAATGGGTACGACCCGGAGATATTCAAGCCAATGGACAAAGTCGAAGTGAGGAAAAGGCTCGGGATATACAAGGAAGGATACAAGTATGTTGGTTTTGTTGGTAACTTAATAGAAACAAAAAGAGCCGACAAGCTCGGAGAAATATTTCACTTAATTCAAAAAGCTTTTCCGAACGTTTACTTCATCGTTGTTGGTGATGGCCATTTGAAGGAGGAAATACAACAAGAAACAAAAGATTTGCAAATCTTATTTACTGGTAGAGTCGAACAGAAGCAAGTTGCGTTGTACATGAACGCAATGGATGTCATGATACTGCCAAGCAAAAATGAAGGATTTCCAACAGTTGTTAACGAAGCACAAGCATGCGGAACATGCGTCGTTGGGAGCAGCAATGGTGGCATACCTGAGGCAATTGGATCAGAGGATTACGTTGTCAAGGATGGTCCAGAGTTTGAAAAAAGGATTGCTGAAAAGGTGTGTGAAGTACTTAACGGTAGATTTGAGATACGAGAAATCCTTTGGAGAGCAAGGGATCTCACATGGGAAAATTTGTTCAAAAGAGAGCTTGACATCTACAACAGAATCAAAACTACTGCTTGAATTTGAAGGAAGGGGATTTTATTGAAACACTCAAGCATAGTTAGTGATTATCTTCTCAAACGTATTTTGATAAATAATTGACAGATTTGGTTTCTATTCCGTTCATATAGAAGTTTCAATGAGATAGATTTACGTTTTATTATTCTCAAAATCATCCTTGTAATGAATCTCTTCATGTCTGCATTTTCAACCATCTAGTACTATTATAGGGATTTTTAGATATTCCCAAAGGCTCAAAGCAATTGGCATTGAACAGGGAATAGGATACGGATTTGCAGCGACCTGATCGAAAAGTTGATTCAGAAAATATTTTGGAGGTACTAAAATGAAAGTTGTCAGGTTTATGGGTGGGCTTGGTAATCAGTTTTTCCAGTATGTATTTTTAAGAAGACTAGAACTTTTCTATGGTGTTGAAGTAAAAGCAGATTTTTCGTATTACAAAACAAACAGTGACACTATTAGGCAGCCTAGGATTTTGAATTTTAATGTGCGTCTTAATATGATATCTGATGAGGAACTTGCAATTATTCTCCATTTAGACTTAAGAAAAGAAGGAAAGTATGTAAGATATAAGCTGATTCGTTTGTTGGAGAAATTGACAAAAAGAGGTTATTATTTTCATAAAGGAAATGAATATATTAACCCAAAAAGAATACTTAGTTATACTTATTATAGCGGTTATTGGCAATCACATAATTATTTAGTTGGGATGGAGGATCAAATAAAGAACGAACTCAAATTGAAGAAGCCACTAAGCTTTAAAGCTCAAGATTGCGTGAATAATGTAAGGAAAGAAAACACCGTGTTTGTTGGTATTAGATTAGGTGATTATCTTAGTGAAGAGAATGCGAAGATATTTGGATTCTTGGATAGTACTTACTACCTTAAAGGTATAGAAATTGTCAAGGTCAATGTATCTAATCCAACATTCATAGTCTTCTCAGATGATCCGAAAATGGCTAAAGAAAAATTTAGCACACTTAGTAGTGTGAAAAATCTTTTCTTCTTTGACGATGAAGTATCTGTCGAGGAAGAATTGATAATCAGAGCCAATTGTAAACATGCGATCATCTCAAATAGTACATATAATTGGTGGGGAGCTTGGCTTATACCTGGAAATGATAAAATGGTTATAGCTCCAAAACAATGGTTTGCAGATGGGAGAAAAAGTGATATTGTTCCACCAGACTGGATAACCATATGAGAAAGGGATAAGACATATGAAAAAAGCACTAATCACCGGCATCACCGGACAAGATGGAAGTTTCTTAGCGGAACTTCTTTTAGAAAAAGGATATGAAGTCCATGGCTTAATGAGAAGAGCATCTACTTTCAACACGAGAAGAATTGATCATCTCTACAAAGACCCGCATGAAAAGGATGTGAGATTCTTTCTCCATTATGGCGATATGACCGATTCTACATCGATAATAAGCCTTATTCAAAAGATACAACCGGATGAGATATACAACTTGGCAGCACAGAGCCACGTAAAAGTATCGTTTGAGATACCTGAGTATACAGCAAATTCGGATGGACTTGGAACACTCAGGATACTCGAAGCAATTAGACTACTTGGTCTGACAAACAAGGTTCGTTTCTATCAAGCCTCGACGAGTGAACTATTTGGAAAGGTGCAAGAGATTCCTCAAAGGGAGACAACACCATTCTATCCAAGGAGTCCATATGCAGTAGCGAAGTTGTATGCCTACTGGATAACGGTTAACTACAGAGAAGCATATGGCATGTATGCATGCAATGGTATTCTGTTCAATCACGAATCAGAAAGAAGAGGAGAAACGTTCGTTACAAGGAAGATAACAAGGGCAGCTACAAGGATATTACTAGGTACTCAGGATAAACTGTACCTTGGTAACCTAAACTCCAAAAGGGATTGGGGATATGCAAGAGACTATGTAAGGGGCATGTGGATGATACTCCAGCAAGATGAACCAGACGATTACGTTTTAGCAACTGGAGAAACCCATTCGGTGAGAGAATTTTGCGAGCGAACGTTTGAAAACGTTGGAATACAAATTGAATGGGTTGGAGAAGGCATAGATGAAAAGGGAATGATAAATAGCATAGATAAAAACAAGATTCTATCGTTCATTGAAAGGCTAAAGGCAGAGCATCCAGACTTGAACAATTTTGAGTTGAGTTTGGATCACTTAAAAGCAGATGATGTTGTAATTGAAATTGACCCAGCATACTTCAGACCAACGGAAGTGGATTTGCTCTTAGGTGATCCAACAAAAGCAAGGCAAAAGCTCGGATGGGTTCCAGAAGTAAGGTTTGAAGAATTGATTGAAAAGATGGTAAAATACGACTTGGCACTTGCGATAAAAGAAAGGCACAGGAATGAAATGATAAAGGAAGGTTGAGATAGAAATGATGGGGAAAGATGCTAAGATATATGTTGCAGGACATAGAGGATTAGTAGGCTCTGCAATAGTGAGAAGACTCAAAGAAGAAGGATACACGAACATAATCACAAGGACACATTCTGAACTTGATTTGACAGACCAAAGAGCAACAAGAGAATTCTTTGAGAAAGAAAGGCCAGAATATGTATTCTTGGCAGCAGCAAAGGTGGGAGGAATACTTGCCAACGATACGTACAAAGCGGACTTCATATACCAAAATATGATGATAGCGGCGAATGTGATAGAGGCATCGTACAGATACGGAGTGAAGAAACTATTGAATTTGGGTTCATCATGCATATATCCAAAATACGCGCCACAACCGATGAAAGAAGAATACCTACTCACAGGTGAGTTAGAGCCAACGAACGAGCCATACGCAATAGCAAAGATTGCTGCGATAAAACTATGCAGATACTTCAACGAGCAATACGGTGCTAACTTCATCAGTGTGATGCCAACGAACCTTTACGGACCAAACGATAATTTCAATTTAGAAACATCGCACGTACTGCCAGCATTACTGAGAAAATTCCATTTGGGGAAACTATTGATGGAAGGTAAATACGAAGAAATAGCTAAGGACATACAAAGATATCCGATAGGATTTGGATTGGACAAAGAGGTAGATACGAACAATCCAAAGAGCATAGAGAAAGTGCTCGAGGCAGTTGGGATATCGAAAGAGACGATAACGATATGGGGAACGGGAGAAGTCTGCAGAGAATTCATGCATGTTGACGACTTAGCTGATGCGTGCGTATACTTGATGAACAGATATGATTACAAAGACATAGGAGAATTTGTGAACATAGGGACAGGAGAAGATGTGAAGATAAAAGACTTAGTGAAGATGATCAAAGAGATAGTGGGATATGAAGGGCAGATCAAATGGGATACAAGCAAGCCAGATGGAACACCGAGGAAGTTGTTGGATGTATCAAGATTACATGCGCTGGGATGGAAAGACAACATTAAGTTAGAAGATGGAATTAAAAAACTGATTATTGAAATCTAAATCGCGATACGCCTAAAATTCAGAATATCCCAATAGAATGAACGGTTCAGAACAGTGGCAATCGAAACACAATCATGTAAAGTATGTTTTGTTGAAAACAGCAATATTGGTTATATATGAGGCACGAAGAATTTGCCCAAAAGAGAGTTCGAAATGTACAATGGTTTCAAGAATACTGTCCAAATTTGGAGGGAGAATTGTGAAGCCAGCAATTTCTGTTATTATACCTGCATACAACGTTGAAAAATACATCCCCAAAGCGCTCAAATCACTGAAAAACCAGACATTTAAATCTATAGAGGTTATAGTTGTAAACGATGGTTCCACGGACAATACTCGGAACGTAATAATAAATGAGTTGGCTGGGGCAAATTTTGATTGGAAGTTAATAGACCAAGAAAACAAGGGAGTTAGTGTCGCAAGAAATACAGGAATCGAGATAGCTAATGGGGAGTACGTGCACTTTTTAGATGGTGACGATTACGTGGATAGTACATTTGAAGAAAAGATGTATCAGAAAGCCAAATCTAACAACTGTGACATGGTGTTTTGTAGGTTCGACCAAACTCTACCTGACGAAAAATTATTGCACTCGTTCGATAAATTTTTTAGATCACATATCTTGAAAAAACTTACCATAGAACCGTACAAAGGTCATTTTGTGCTGAAACAATATTTAAAGTCAAAGCTTTACATATGGACTGGAAGCGCTATATATAGGAGAGAATTTCTGCTCTATAACAATTTAAGATACACTCCAGGTTGTGCATATGGTGAGGATGTAGAATTCATCGTCAAAGCAATTCTTATGTCTAAGAGTATCATGTTCATACCAGACCTATTGGCATTTTACGTTTTACGTGAATCTTCTACAACACAAACTGTAACTCGCACAATTACGAGTAGATTTGAAAATCTTCATGGCGTGTACGAACGCGTATACAGCTTTATTGATTCATCAACGAATGACAAGAATCTCCTAAAATTATGGCAAGGCAAGATTGGATTGAATCTCCTAACACTTTTAAAAACTGCTGTGGTATTGGGTGAGCATATTGATTTGAATGACGAGCTTTTGGCTTGTTTGTGCATAGCTGGAAAGGCTAATTCGGAAGCGCTGGATGATGTCATACTTAAGGGAATGCTTAACGTACTTCCACAAGAATTTGTTATGAAAGTACTTTATTGGTATGGCTCCCTCAGGAGGAAAAGCAATGGATAGATTTTCGCTTATCAGAAAATACTTTTCTTTTTCCCTTGGAATATGGATCAATGCGCTGATATCGTTCTTTACGACTCCGATCATTACATTGTTGATAAATCCATCAGAATTCGGTAAGGCAACGATGTTTTCAACGGTTTATTCTATTTTCGTCTTGTTGGTTAGCTCTGGTACTCCAAATTCTTTCATGAGATTTTTTCACCAGGTAGATGAAAGAAATAAGTCCGCTTTCTTGTGGAGTTCTCTTTCTTTTCCACTTTTGTTCACTTCAATAGTCACTGTCGTAATCATTCTTTTCAGAAGTCAGATAAATTCATTCTTGGTCGGAAATGAAAAATCCGCTGCTTCGCTTATTTTGATAGGAGCCATAATAGCAGGTGTATTTCAGACGTTCAATCAGACGATAATCCGTATGAGAGGAAGAGGGTTTCTATATTCTTTCATCCAGATATTTAGCTCTTCAGTTAATGCTGCTTTCATTGTTCTCTATGCCTTGCTGATTAATAAAGATTTCTATGCGATATTGTATGCCCAATTATTCTCGAACATCGCAACCGTAATCTTAGGGATTGTACTTGATCACAGTTATTGGTTCCCAATAAAAATAAATAAAAACCAAGCAATTGAAGCATTGAAGTATGGCTATCCGTTTATCTTCACGGGTATATTTTGGTGGATACTCACTTGGATCGACAGATTCGTGCTTCGTCTGTATACAAATTTTAATGAGATAGGTTTGTATTCAGCTGCTTTCAAGATTGTCTCTGCAATGAACCTCTTCACGTCTGGATTTTCAACACTATGGTATCCTTTTGCCTATGAGCAGTATGAAAAAAATCCAGATAACGGTGCACTATTTTCTAAAGTATTGGATTACGTTGCATTTTTAACTTTTTCACTTGGTTTGCTTGTACTGACGTTCAAAGATGTAATCTTCCTTCTTTTGGCAAAAACGTACAGATCAGCAGCAAGTATATCACCATTTCTGTTATTATCACCGATAATGTTGATGGTGAGCGTTGTGGTTGCAAGGGGAATAGACTTTTCGAAGAAAACATATTGGTTTATAGTAAGCGACGGATGTGCAGCAGTATTCAATTTGATTGGTAATTTCTTGCTAATTCCAATTTTTGGAGCGAAAGGGGCTGCTTTATCAACTGGTCTGTCTTTCATAATTGTATTTGCAATAGAAAGTACGGTTTCAAAAAGGCTTTATCCAGTAAAATATAATTTGACCAAGATATACGCGATAACTGCCCTTTTTTGTATAACTGCCGCGTTTCATACATTTTCTAATGCTCACGTGATTCCAAGCATTTCGTCACTGATTGTTTTGTTGATAGTTCTATATCTTTACAAAACTGATTTTTTCAATATTTTGAAAGAGCTGCGGAAACTAACAATAAGGCCCAGCAGGAAACACACATAAGTCTAAAATATTTTTTCAACTATCATCATAAGTTTGCTTAGTTAGGAGAGTCGACTTAATGAAAATAGTCAGTTTAGTTGGTGCGCGTCCACAAATAATAAAGGAAGCGATAATTTGCAAGGAGTTACAGAAAGCTTGGATTGAAGAGATTTTAGTCAATTCGGGCCAGCATTATGATAGGAATATGTCAGATATATTCTTTGAAACCTTAGATGTGAAAGCACCTGATTACAACCTTGGTGTTGGTTCCGGTCTCCATGGTGAGATGACAGGTAAAATCATGATCGAATTTGAAAAGGTGGTTTTGAAAGAAAAACCTGATGCCATACTCGTATATGGTGATACAAACACCACATTGGCAGGTGCATTGGTTGGAGCAAAATTGAAGATGCCAGTTGCACACATCGAAGCAGGAATTAGGCAAAAGCCAAAAGATATGCCAGAAGAGATAAATAGAGTAGTAACTGATCATGTGAGTAACCTTTTGTTCTGTCCAAGTGAGTTAGCAGTGAGAAATCTTGAAAGAGAAGGGATAACGAATGGCGTTTATTTTGTTGGAGATGTGATGTGTGATTTGTACAAGATGATGGAATCAAGATTTGAAGACAAAGCTTACAAAGAATATGGACTTAAAGATGGAGATTACATAGTCTTAACGCTTCACAGAGATTTCAACGTGGATAACAAAGAAAAGCTT
>Ga0209608_1002684_pt1 | contig 12200 bp, 8 predicted proteins | sample AD_UKC130_MetaG_FD_184428 | JGI IMG/M metagenome (GOLD analysis project Ga0209608, IMG submission 184428) | Active sludge microbial communities of municipal wastewater-treating anaerobic digesters from Canada - AD_UKC130_MetaG (SPAdes) (version 2) | ecosystem: Engineered > Bioreactor > Anaerobic... | reverse complement strand
CCCATTGAAACCCCTCAACGTCGGTGAACAACTGCACCCGCTGCCCTGTAGTTCCGGGCGAATAGGAGCCCATTGAAACCCGTCGCATGGCTATCCTCCTTTCAAAATAACCTGTAGTTCCGGGCGAATAGGAGCCCATTGAAACCCCGTAGGGGCAGGCCCCTGTGCCTGCCCCAGAACGTGACCAGCGCCCGGGTCCGCGTGAAATCCAAACAATCTGGGCCTGGCCAAACGTAAACCACCGGCGCTGTGACCAAACAGGGCAACCACAGGGGGTTGCCCCTACGGGGGAATAGGTGATTCGGTCGGCGCGGACGGCGATTCTCCCGGTAAATTGCCTCATCTTTGACAATGACCCTCCCGGTGGGATTGGGGTGGGATGCGGCTCTCTCATCCGTTTTCTTCCAAACGGCTCGTCTTGACGACTGCGGGGCGTTACAATCATCGCTGGAATTGGCCGGGAAAGGCGTCCCCACTCTGGCACGCCGGTGACCGCACACCTCACACAAACGGGAGGCATACCATGAGTCATTTCAGTCGCCGCGAGACGCTCAAGCTGCTTGGAACTGTTGGGATGAGTGGGATGATGGCTGCGGGTTCCGCCTGTGCTTTGCCATCGGTGGAGGCCCCCTCCATTCCGCTGACAAGCGATGTCCGCCGCCACATCTTCGATCGCGTTTGGAAAACGCCGCTCATCGACAGTCACGAACACCTTCCCGACGAAGATGACTGCTTGCGGGGTCCCGGAGGAACACCCCAAGACGAATGGACCGTCATTTTGCGGCACTATCTCGATTCGGACTTCCGCGCAGCCGGAATGAGTCGCGAACAATACGCGGCCCTCTTTGAAAAACCAGGCTCACCGCAGGAAAAATGGCAGATTTTGGCCCCATTTTGGCCAGCCGTGAAAAACACCGGCTACGGGCAAGCCGTGCGAATCGCCATGCGGGAAATCTACGGGATCGATGACCTCTCGGAAAAGACGGTGGACAAGGTACGAGAGCAGTATCAGGCCACGCGACGGCCTGGCTTTTATCGCCGCATCCTCTGTGATCTTGCCAAGATCGACTCTTGCCAAGTCAACCTCGGCCCGTATCACGAGTCGAAACAGCCCCTTCTCTTGTTGCAGGATATCAGCATTGTTGGCATGTTCGCAGGACCAGATATCCGGGCCTTTGGCCGCCCTACCGGAATAGAGGTCAAGACCTTGACCGATTGGTACCGCGTCATCGATTGGTGGTTTGACCGCTACGCGAAATACGCCGTGGCCGTCAAGTCCCAAAATGCCTACAGCCGGAATATCGACTACGAGAAAGTTCCGCAAGAACGGGCAGAGCCCTTGTTCGCCAAACGTCTTAACGGAGAATCCCTCAGCGCCGAGGAACAGAAGGCCCTGGAAGACCATTTGTTCTGGTATGCCGTGGGCAAGGCCACGGAGCACCATTTGCCCGTCAAGTTGCACACCGGATATTACGCCGGCGATAACCGGATGCCCCTTTCGCGATTGCGATTGAACGCCGGCTCGGCCTGCGATTTGTGTCGTATGTCGCCGGAGACGACGTTCGTCTTTATGCACATCTGCTATCCCTACTATGAAGAGTTAATCGCCGTGGCAAAGCAATACACCAATGCCTATGTTGATATGTGTTGGAGCTGGATCATCAACCCTGTGGCGGCCAAGGACTTTCTCAAAAAGTTCTTGGTCACGGCGCCCGCTAACAAGATTTTCACATTTGGCGGAGACTATCGCCCGGTGGAGCCTGTCCTCGGCCATGCCTTGATTGCCCGGCAGGGGATCGCCCTGGCGCTTTCTGAGTTGGTCGAAGAAGGCTGGCTCAGTTTGGATGATGCGCTTGAGTTGATTGATCCGATCATGCACGGAAATGCCCGCCGCGTCTTCCAAGTAGAAGAAAAGAAGCAGAACCTTCGCTCGGCCCGGTGGTTTCGGGAAGGATGAGCACCTTGTTTTGACGCTAACAAATTGAGACCTTCAGCCGAGAAAGGAAATCCCCATGCTCCGCCGTGATTTTTGTCGCTTTGCGCTCCTCGCAGGAGGGTGGGCATCACTTCACCAAGTTCCGCGGTTGTCGGCGGCAAACGAAGCCGGTGACGCGGCCTTGCGGCGCTCCGCGGAAGAGGCCTTACGTCGGGCCGTGACGTTTTTCGATCAGGAAGTCTCTATCGAAGGGGGATACGTTTGGGCTTATGCCGAGGATTTGACTCTCCGCGAAGGGGAAGGGAAGGCGACGCCCCAGACGGCCTGGGTCCAACCGCCGGGGACACCCAGTGTGGGCATGGCCCTTTTGCAGGCCTACCATCTGACGAAGGCCCCGCTTTGTCTTCAGGCGGCAACGAGGACCGCCCATGCCCTGGTGAAGGGGCAGCTTGTCTCCGGGGGATGGGATTACCGGATCGAATTTGCCCCGCAGGCCCGTTCTCGCTATCGCTACCGAAAACCACCCACCGGTGGCGAGAAGGCCGCCAATAGCTCGACACTTGATGATGACAACACCCAATCCGCCTTGCGGTTTCTCATGATGTACGATCGGGAAACCGGCATGAAGGATGAGGTGGTGCATGAGGCCGTAACGTACGGCCTGGACGCCTTGTTGGCCGTCCAACGTCCCAATGGAGGCTGGCCGCAACGCTTTGTGGCGCCACCCGACCCAAAGGAGTATCCTGACGTTCCGGCGTCCTATCCCGATGACTGGCCCCGCCAATGGCCTAATCGCCCCTACGGAGATTGCTACACGATCAACGACAATACCCAGGCCGACGCCCTGGCCACGGTCCTTCTTGCTTGGCGGATCTATGGCGATGAGAAGTACCTCGTTTCGGCACGTCGCGCAGGGGAATTCCTGTTGAAGGCCCAAATGCCGGACCCTCAGCCGGCCTGGGCCCAGCAGTATGACGCCCACATGCAACCCTGCTGGGCACGCAAGTTTGAACCACCGGCCATCACTGGCCTAGAGTCTCAGGGGGTGATGCGGGCGTTGATCACACTTTTCCACGAGACTGGGGAGAAACGTTTTTTGGAGCCGATTCCGCGGGCAATAGAATATCTTCGACGATCGCTGTTGCCCGACGGGAGGCTTGCCCGCTTCTATGAGCTAAAGACCAATCAGCCCATCTACTTCACACGCGATTATCGGTTAACAACGAGTGACGCCGACATGCCGACGCATTATGCATTCAAGGTGGGCAACGAACTAGATGCGATCCAACGTGCGTATGAAGAGGCGTTGCGATCGGGACCGCGACCCCGATTAGGCCGGTTGCCCACGGCCCCGAGACTGTCGGCATCCCTTGCGGCTCAAGCCCGCCGGGTGATTGAGCAACTGGACGAACGAGGTCGGTGGGTCGAATCTGGGCGTCTGAAGACTGCACCCGCCGATGCCCGCGTGACACGAATCATCACAACCCGGACGTTCATTCAAAATCTCCGCATTCTGGCGAACTATCTGGCGGCTTCGTCGTAAGGCCGCTCGCCACCGATTTGGCCTCGGTCCCTTGACGCTGAAGTGCCTCCTGGTCTCTGCGGTTAGGTGCAGAACCCACACTCCGACTTGTCAAATCGGCCGGAGGAAAAACCGCGACAGCCGGGCTTTTTGCGCGATGGTTTTGGGTACCTCCCGGAATCTCCTGTGGGGGTAGAGGGGGTGTTTTGCCAAAAAAGCGGTGTTCCGCCCAGGGAGAAATTTCGCTACAATATGCATTTTACCAACCCATAGGGAGGCCTTCCCCTTCGCTCGAAGCCGACAGTCCGTGGACGCCGGCCAGGTCGCTGTAGCGGACAACCGGAAAGCCACGTTGCCCCATCCGGACGATCGGGCCAGGGGAGATTGTCACCCAGTGCCGTTTTTCGGCATCTCGAGTGGGGTTAACGCTAGATCGGGTTGGTTGACACCCCTAAATCGACAAGGTAGATGGACACACAATAATACATTGACCCACCGACCGCGGCCGGCTGATCGGCTGATGATGCGTTTCATCCACCAGTTCATAAACTGATCACGGAGACCGAGAACGTGCCCTACGATGTGGTTGTTTGCGTGAAACAGGTTCCCGATACCGCCAACGTCACCGCGGAGGCGATGAAGGAAGACGGGACTGTCAATCGGGCCGCTCTTCCTGCTATTTTTAATCCGGAAGATTTGAATGCTCTGGAAGTGGCCCTCGAAATTCGGGATCGCTGGGGGGGAACAGTGACGGTCATTAGCATGGGTCCCCCCAAGGCGGCTGAGGTCCTCCGCGATTCCCTCTATCGAGGGGCTGACCGTGCCATTTTGATTACAGACCGCCGGGCGGCGGCCAGTGATACATTGGCGACGAGCTACATCTTGGCTCAGACGATCCGCACAATCGGCCGATATGACATTGTTTTGTGCGGCCGGCAGGCGATCGACGGTGACACGGCGCAGGTGGGACCTCAGATTGCGGAAAAGTTAGGCTTGCCCCAGGTTACCTATCTTGAACAATTGGTGGACATCGTTGACGGTCAGGCGCGGGTCCGCCGGAATGTGGGGCGCGGGTGGGAAATCGTCGATGTTCATCTGCCGGCCCTCTTCACGGTGATCTCCACGGCGAATCAGCCTCGGCCTCCCGCCGCACGCAGGGTCATGCGTTTCAAACGGGCTCGTATTCCCGCCGAAATTGAGGCAGAAGTGCGGGCGAGCTTGGGCAATGCATCCGACGAGGAAGTGCTCGATGCCATCGCCAAACGCACTGAGGAATTGCGGCGGCAAGGGTTACTTCTCGAACAATGGAACCTGGATGACATCCATGCCGACCTCAACCGGTGTGGCCTCCCCGGCTCTCCGACCAAGGTATTCCGCGTCCAGGCCATTGTCTTGACCAAGAAGGGCTATACCGAGATTCCACCGACAGAGGAGGGCATCCGCCGGCTTATCCACGAGTTAGTCGTCGATCGCACTCTTGGGTAATCGTTCGGGCCGGACAAGTCAGCGTCATTGTTCTCTTGAAAAAATGTCGCGGTTAGGTTTCTAAGACGATAGAAGAAGCTAAAGAAGATGATTGCACCAAATCGCCAGGGTGAAGTCTGGGTCTTTGCGGAACAGGAAGACGGTTCCCTACATGACGTGGTCCTGGAACTGTGCGGCAAGGCGCGGCAGTTGGCGGACGAGCTGGGCGTTGCCGTCGGCGCGGTCTTGCCTGGGCATCAGGTCCGCGGGTTGGCAAGTAAATTGATTGCCCATGGCGCGGACCGAGTCTATCTGGTGGAGGATTCCCGACTCGCCCATTTCCAGACAATCCCCTACGCCCGGGTTTTGTGCACGTTGATCGAAAAATATCGGCCTCAGATCGTTCTCTATGGGGCGACACCGTTGGGGCGAGATTTGGCGCCGCGGGTGGCCTCTGCCATGCAGGCGGGAATGACGGCCGATTGTACCGACTTGCAGATCAGCGACGTCGTCGATCCCAAGACGAAGGAATTGCATCCAAAACTCTTGCTGCAAATCCGACCGGCATTTGGGGGAAACATCATCGCCACGATCGTCAATTATGACCGCTGGCCGCAAATGGCCACCGTCCGTGAAGGCGTGATGCCGCTTTTGCCTCCGAATCCCTCACGCAACGGCGAGGTCATTGAGGAGAAAGTCGAAATTGACGAAAGCCTTCTGGCCCTCCGCCTGATCGAACGGCACATCGAACCCCGCAAAGTCAATTTGAAGAGTGCCCGCGTCATCGTGGCCGGTGGTGGTGGCGTGGGAAGTAAGGAAGACTTTCGTTTGATTTACGAATTGGCCGGGGTGATCGGTGGGGCCGTGGGGGCCAGTCGTGCCGCGGTCGATAGCGGCTTTATCGGCAAGGAACACCAGATCGGGCAGACGGGGACGACGGTGCGTCCCGCTTTGTATATTGCAGCCGGGATTTCAGGAGCCGTGCAACACCGCGCAGGCATGGAGGAGTCGGCCAAGATCATCGCGATCAATACCGATCCTAACGCACCGATTTTTTCGATCGCCCATTACGGAATTGTGGGCGATTTGAAAAAGGTCATCCCCATGATGATTAAGGCCCTCCGGGAACGGCCTAAGTGATTTGTCTTCCGAGCACGTCATCGTAGGCAGATGATGGATCGATTGTTGAGCTAATAGGAAAGACACACAGCCACATTGACAGTCGTTTGAAAAGACGGGAGAGGTTTCCGTGGGAAACTACTTTTTGGACAACGACGATATTCAGTTTTTGTTCCGTCATATCGACATGAAGGAACTCGCGAGGCTGCAGGAGGCATATACGGACAACGGCCAAGCCGACTATGCCCCTCTCGATGAGGAGGATGCCGTTGATAATTACTGGCGGGTTCTGGAGATTGTCGGTCAAATTGCGGCCGATATCATCGCCCCGCACGCCGAACAGATTGACCGCGAAGGCAACACCCTGAATGAGGACGGGACGGTCACGCTTCATCCTTTGGTGCGCGAGAACCTGCGGCGGATGGCCCAGGCCGATCTCATGGGCTTTACGCTGCCGCGAAAATACGGCGGTCTCAACTGCCCCAACCTTGTTTACACGATGGCCACCGAGATTGTGAGCCGGGCCGACGCCTCATTCATGAATTTGTTTGGCCTCCAGGGCATTGCCGAGACGATCAATGCCTTTGCCTCCAACGACATCAAGGATGAGGTCCTCCCCCGCTTTGCCCGTGGTGAAGTCACCGGTGCTATGGTCCTGACCGAGCCGGACGCGGGTAGCGATCTCCAGGCCGTTCGGTTGCGGGCATACCAAGACGAGGCCGGTCAATGGCGGTTGAATGGTGTCAAGCGATTCATCACCAATGGTTGCGGTGAAATCCTCCTCGTCCTCGCCCGGAGCGAGCCGGATATCATGGACGGGCGCGGGCTGAGCCTTTTCATCACCGAGCGGAGCGAGCGCGTCCGTGTGCGGCATTTGGAAGAGAAATTGGGAATCCATGGTTCGCCCACCTGTGAACTGGTCTTTGACGATACGCCGGCTCGTCTGATTGGCGAGCGGCAACGGGGGTTGATTACCTACGTGATGGCCCTGATGAACGGCGCCCGGGTGGGGATTGCCGCCCAATCCCTGGGAATTGGCGAGGCCGCCTTCCGCCTGGCCCGGGTCTATGCCCATACCCGGCAACAGTTCGGTGGGCCGATCGAACGTCTCCCCGCGGTCGCCGAAATGGTCACGGATATGAAGATCGCCGTCGAGGCTGCCCGCGCGCTGACTTACGAAACAAGCCGCATCTGCGATTTGGAAAACAACAACCTGCGGATCTTGGAAACCGTTCCCGACCTTCCCAAGGATGAGCAGAAAGAACGCAAGCAACTCTCCCGCACGTTGAAGCGAATCAACGGAATGCTCACGCCCATGAGCAAGTATTACGCTTCGGAAATGTGTGTGCGGGTGGCCAACGATGCGATTCAGGTGTTGGGCGGGTCCGGCTACATGAAGGACTATGCGGCGGAACGTTATTTCCGCGACGCCCGCATCACCACCATTTACGAAGGGACCAGCCAGCTCCAAATTGTGGCAGCGGTCCGCGGTGTGGCCTCGGGCTCGTTTGAGAGCTTTGTTGCCGATTTCGAAAACACGACTTACGGCGATCAGGAACTTGACAGTCTAAAGAACGAACTCATTGAGGCCCGCAAGCGAGTTCAGGAGGCCATCCAGTTCGCCAAATCGCAGCCAACAGCCTATCTTGACCTTGCTGGACGTCGCCTGGTGGATAGCGCAATCATTTGCATCGTGGGACACCTTCTGCTCAAGCAAGCCACTGCGTTAGAACGCAAACGGCATGTCGCTAGACGGTTTATTCACTCGCAACTGCCGGAATTGGAGGCGAAGTGCCGCCAGGTCCTCTCTGGCGATATGTCGCCCATGGATGCTTATGAGGTCCTGGCCGGCCCGGTCCCCAGCCTTGCCTGAAACGATTTGCAAGAAACAATGGCATATGTGTGTTTTGCCCGCGGTGTGGCGGTTTTCCTCATGAGGGTTACCACGACCGGGCGCTATCATGGTGCGTTATGACGGGGAAAGGGCTGGTTAAGGGTGAACAACGGGATTACCTGGGTCAGACTTGGGTGACGAGACTTCGGCCAACACGCGGGTAACACGGGCCCAAGTCCCCTCGATGATAAGGATCGAACACACTGATGGGTCTTTTTAGCGGCAAAGTCGGTTTGATCATGGGTGTGGCCAACGATCGCAGCATCGCTTGGTCCATCGCCGAAACCCTGTATCGGGAAGGGGCCGAGTTGGCATACACCCATCTCCCGGGACCATCCAACGAGCGGCGGGTCCGCCGTCTTCTGGAACCCTACAACCCCAAGGTCCTTGTGCCGTGTGATGTTCAGTCGGATGACGACATCCTCAACGTATTTGCGACCTTGGAAGAAAACTACGAACAACTTGATTTCGTGGTGCATGCCATCGCCTTTGCCCCACCCGCCGAGCTTCGTAATCCTTACGTCGAGACCACACGTCAGGGCTGGCATGTGGCGATGGACATTTCGGCCTACAGCTTGGTCGCCGTGACCCGCGCGGCAAGCCGCTTGATGGAAAACGGTGGGGCAATCCTCACAATCAGCTATTTTGGGGCAGAGAAGGTCATGCCCGGATATAACCTGATGGGCGTGTGCAAGGCCGCCCTGGAACATAGCGTCCGCTATTTGGCTTGGGACGTCGGGCCCAAGAGAATTCGGGTGAATGCGATCAGCGCTGGCCCCGTGCGGACGCTCAGTTCCGCAGGAATTGCGGGCTTCGACGAGATGCAGCGCCATGCCGCGGAAAAGAGCCCCCTACGACGTAACGTGGAGCTCCATGAATTGGCCTCGACAGCCGTCTTCCTCTTGAGCGACGCTTCCAGCGGGATCACAGGCGAGATCGTCCACGTCGATTGTGGCTACAACATCGTGGGATTGTGAGGGATTTCGCGGCCCATCCTGGCCCTTCCTTAAAACGTGCCTTTGCCGTGGGCTGGGCAGAGGACAAATGGAGACAACGCCAAACGAACGGCAGTCCAAGAGATGCTGATGTCCCATGCAGGTTTTGCATGTTGCCGGTTTGAGAAAGTTCTACGGCCCGGAGCCTGTCCTCGATGGCGTCTCGTTTGACGTCTTCGCCGGCGACCGCGCCGGCTTGGTGGGTCCCAACGGTACCGGCAAGACGACACTCCTCAAGATTATTGCCGGGCGGGAATCCGCCGATGGCGGTGAATGTCTAGTCACCAGCGGCGTCAAACTGGGTTACTTGGAACAGCACGCCGAGTTTCCTGAGGGCCGCACCGTCTGGGAAGAAGCACGCACGGCGGTGCAACACCTTATCGATTTGCAGCACGAGGCGGAAACCACGGCCGCCCGACTGGCCCACACCCAGGACCCCACGGAGCGCCGTCGGCTAGCCGCCCGCTTCGATTTCCTTCAGCAGGAATTGCATCGGCTTAACGCCTATCACCTCGACCACAGGATCGAAGAAGTCTTACAGGGGTTAGGACTGGGGCCGTCCTACTATGATCGTCCGGCCGGTCAACTCAGCGGTGGAGAGCAAAACCGATTACTGCTGGCCAAACTCCTCCTCGCCGAACCTGACCTCATGCTCCTCGATGAACCCTCGAACCACCTCGATATCGAAGCCACGCAATGGCTCGAGGAATTCCTGGCCAACCACCACGCGGCCATGATCATCGTCAGCCATGAACGCTATTTCCTGGATAAGGTCACCAACCGAACGCTCGAACTCTACCGGGGAACGGTCGATTCTTACACGGGCAACTTCTCCGCCTATTTGCGACAGAAGGAAGAACGCCTCCTCGTTGCCCGACGAACCTACGAAAAACAACGTGAAGAAATCGCCAAGGCGGAAGAATTCATCCGGCGTCATCACTACGGGCAGAAGGCGGCCCAGGCCCAAGACCGACGCAAAAAGTTGGAACGCATCGAATTGGTCGAACCACCGCGGGAAATCGAACCACCTCCTATCCGCTTTCCGCCCGCCGAACGTAGTGGCGACGTGGTCCTTCGGGTGGAAAACCTGGGCAAGGGCTTCGAACGCCCACTCTTCTCCGGTTTGACATTCGACATCGCCCGGGGTGAACGCTGGGGTATCCTCGGTCCCAATGGCTGCGGCAAAACCACCCTGCTCCGCTGTTTGCTGGGCGAAGTGCTCCCCGATGTGGGCCGTGTTGTCCGTGGCTATAACGTGGTCATCGGCTACTTTGATCAGTACCTCCACTGCCTGCCGGATGATCTCCCGGCGATGGACGCGGTCCTTCCCACGGAGACGGTGGCCGACGATCTCATTGAGCAAAAACGGCGCGATCTCTTGGCGAAATTCGGTATCACAGGCGACCGCGCCCTGACCCCGGTGAAAAACCTCAGCGGTGGAGAACGCTGTCGCGTGGCCTTGGCCCGCCTCACGGCAACCCGCGCAAATCTCCTTGTCCTCGACGAACCCACAAATCATCTCGACCTTTGGGCGCGCGATGCCTTGGAGCAAGCTCTCAAGCAATTCGATGGCACCGTCCTTTTTGTGAGCCACGATCGTTATTTCATCGACCAAGTCGCCGATCATCTAATCGTCTTTGAGGCTGATCGTGTCCGCGTCATTCACGGAAATTACTCGACGTACACCGCGTTACGGGCAGCCCAAGCCGAGGCAAAGTCCCTGGATGCCGATTCCCGGTCGGGAAAGGATCAAGCCGACAAGAATCGGACCAAGCCATCCCAAAGCGAGCCCCCATCGCAACCGGCCAAACGCAAACGCCGCTTTCCCTACCGAAAGCAGGAGGATATCGAGGCCGACATCCTTCGGCACGAATCACGCCGCGACGAGATTATCAACGAGCTTGCCTTGCCCGATACGCACCGCAACGGTCAACGCGTGAAAGAACTGAAGAACGAACTGGAGGAAATCGAAAAGAGTCTCCAACTGCTTTACGCCCATTGGGAAGAAGTCATGGAATTCAATCGCTAGTCACCCCGATCTGAGCCCGTGACGTCGGTGCACATGCAGATATCGGACGCCCTTAACCCACAGCGTCCCTGGTAGGGGCAACCCCCTGTGGTTGCCCCCGTTTGGCCGTGACGCTGGTACACACGGGACGGCGAGGACACCGTCCCTCCCAATGTCGCGCCGGGAGGTCATCGTCCCCGATGACCAAGTTTGTCGGGAGGATCGCCGGCGACCAAATGCCCGGCCAACATGCACGCCCGTTGTAGACAACCGGTCAAAACCGGAACGGACAATGGCACGGGCAAGATGCCCGTGCCACGCGATTTCAATGGGCCGACAACCGTAGGGGCAACCCCCTGTGGTTGCCCTGTTTGGCCGGAGCGCCGGTGCACACGGGACGGCGGGGACGCCGTTGCCGGCGACCAAATCACGGCACGACGCAAACGTCCATTCACGGCACACGGGACGGCGGGGACGCCGTCCCTCCCGATTCCGCGCCGGGAAGGATATCGTCCTCGATGACCGGACAAATGTCCGTCCCGATGGTGCCGATGGACTTGGCGCCGGTGGGGTGTTAGACTCTTTTTTGCCCGGCAGGGATGGGGTTCGCCACGAGAACCACCTAGGGCGTGTCGGCCGACCGCAATGGGCCGGTCGGAAGAATTCTCTTCTGAGATCGTGAACATGATCGCCGTCGTTTTGGAGGAGGAAAGGCCATGCTTCGTCTGTTAGTGCGGGGTTTTCGCCGGAATTGTTGGCATTCCCTTTTGGCCGTTCTGGTCTGTGGGGGGTTAGGTCTTATGGCGTCGTCCTCATCGGCCGAGGTTTGCGGGGAACCGGTTCGCACCTGGGCGGATTCCATCACCATCGCTACTTATCCGTGGAAGGAGGACCCCAATCCCAAGTTTTGGGCCTTGGAAGGCGGACCGCGTTTATCCACAACTGTCCGCGGGAGCATCGTCTATCCCTACCTGATGCAAGATCATCTTCTGCGGGTCAAGGAGGATCGCACCTATTGTGCCGTGTATCTCGAAAATGAGTACCTCCGCGTGACGTGTTTGCCGGAATTGGGCGGGCGAATCTATTCGGTCCTGGACAAAACGACGGGCGAGGAGATGTTTCATCTCAATAAGGTTATCAAGCCCGGCATGATCGCCATGCGCGGCGCCTGGATTTCCGGCGGCGTCGAGTGGAATCCCGGTCCGCACGGCCACACGGTACTTTGTTTGGAACCCGTCAATGTGCTGAGCGGTCAGAACCCG
>Ga0209608_1002683_pt1 | contig 12202 bp, 10 predicted proteins | sample AD_UKC130_MetaG_FD_184428 | JGI IMG/M metagenome (GOLD analysis project Ga0209608, IMG submission 184428) | Active sludge microbial communities of municipal wastewater-treating anaerobic digesters from Canada - AD_UKC130_MetaG (SPAdes) (version 2) | ecosystem: Engineered > Bioreactor > Anaerobic... | reverse complement strand
ACCAAGCTCACGGGCTATGCTTTTGAATGATTCCCTGCTGTTCAATCTTTGCTCGATTATGTTCCTTTCCTCTTGTGTCAGGTGTTTGAAGTTGCTCATATGAGTACCTCCTTCAGAGGCACCACCAAGATTATCATAACTTTTTGAAGGGTGATTTTCCAGTTTATGCAGCAGAAGTGAACCTGAACATCGCTTGCAAAAGTTACTTCCACATCTTGCAACCCTTCGTATTTGCAAAAGTTATTTCCGCTGCTTCTGATTTTGGGGTGGAATTTACTTTTTCAAATGAGTGGCATGCCTGGAATTCCTGCAGATCGTGGATTTGTGTTGACATCGGCCCGGTATTGGGTATAATATAATAAATCAAAGCAGACTGTTGAATCAAAGCAGAATATTGCCATCGCACGATGAAAGGGATCAAGTAGGCTGTCCGAAGCCTTCCCAGAGAGAGATCGCCGAGGCTGGAAGCGGTCTTGAAGGAAAGCAGCTGAATACCGCCCCTGTGAGTGCGAACGTTGATCCACGTTACGGTCCAATGAGAACCAAATAGGGTGGAACCACGTGAGTGAGTACGCTCTCGTCCCTTGCTATTTTCAAGGGGACGAGAGCTTTTTATATATACGGCGTTACCGCTTGACAGCGCATCGGGCAGGAAACCGTACCGGTCCTGCTGTGCCTGGATCGATGAATATTGGAAAAGGAGGAGTCTGTATGATAAATGTTACTTTGAAGGACGGAAGCATTAAGCAATATCCGGAAGGAATCACCGTGAAAGAAGTGGCCGAGAGCATCAGCGCCGGCCTGGCAAGGGTCGCCCTGGCGGCCGAGATAGACGGTGAGGTGAAGGATCTTGCGACGGTCCTTGACAGGGACTGCACGCTGAACCTGCTCACATTCGACAGTGATGGCGGGAAGCACGCATTCAGGCATACGGCGTCCCATGTGCTTGCCCACGCGGTCAAGAGGCTGTACCCTGGTGCAAAACTGGCTATCGGTCCTGCTATCGAAAACGGCTTCTACTACGACTTTGATGTTGACACGCCTTTCACCAGGGAAGATCTCGACAGGATAGAAAAGGAAATGGAGAATATCGTAAAAGAGGATCATCAGCTTGAGCGCTTCACACTGCCGAGAGACGAAGCGATAAGGTTCATGGAGGAAAGGAACGAGCCGTACAAGGTGGAACTGATACAGGACCTGCCCGAGGATGCAGTGATATCTTTCTACAGGCAGGGTGATTTCGTCGATCTGTGCGCCGGGCCGCACATCCCTTCAACGGGGCGGGTCAAGGCATTCAGGCTTACCCATGTAGCCGGCGCTTACTGGCGCGGGGACGAAAAGAACAAGATGCTCCAGAGGATCTATGGAACTGCATTCCCGAAGAAAAGTGAACTGGATGAGTACCTCACGGCGCTGGAAGAGGCAAGGAAGCGCGATCACAACAAGCTCGGAAGGGAACTGGGCTACTTCACCACCGTGGACTACATTGGCCAGGGCCTTCCCATACTGATGCCCAAGGGAGCAAAAGTGATCCAGATACTCCAGAGGTTCGTCGAGGATGAGGAGGAACGCCGCGGATACCAGCTGACCAAGACTCCGTTCATGGCAAAACGCGAGCTCTACAAGATCTCAGGCCACTGGGACCACTACAGGGACGGCATGTTCATCCTTGGCGACCCTGCGAAGTATGAAGATCCGAGCGAGGAGATCCTGGCGCTGCGGCCGATGACCTGTCCGTTCCAGTTCCAGGTATATCTCAGCAAGCTTCGCAGTTACCGCGATCTTCCGCTCAGGTACAATGAGACTTCGACGCTGTTCAGGAATGAAGCTTCGGGCGAAATGCACGGCCTTATACGCGTCAGGCAGTTCACTATTTCAGAGGGACACATCGCTTGTACGCCGGAGCAGTTGGATGATGAATTCGCGGGATGCCTTGATCTTGCGCTGTTCATGCTGAGGACTGTCGGCCTCGAATCCGACGTCACATACCGTTTCTCCAAGTGGGATCCGAACAACAAGGAGAAATATATCGGTACCGAAGAACAGTGGGAACAGGTACAGGGGCGCATGCGTCAGATACTGGACGAACTGAAGATCAACTACACGGAAGCGGAAGGCGAGGCCGCATTCTACGGACCGAAACTCGATATACAGATAAGGAACGTTTACGGCAAGGAGGATACGCTTATTACCATCCAGATCGACTTCCAGCTTGCCGAGAAGTTCGGTATGGTATACATCGACCGCGACGGGCAGAAGAAACATCCGTACGTCATACACAGGACGTCCATAGGATGCTATGAAAGGACGCTTGCGCTGCTGATCGAGAAATATGCCGGTGCACTGCCGACCTGGCTCGCTCCGGTGCAGGTGAAGGTACTGCCCATAGTCGACAAGCACCATGATTATGCCGGACGAGTGGCCGAAAGACTCCGGGAGGCCGGGCTCAGGGTCGAGGTCGACTACAGGAATGAGAAGATAGGTTACAAGATCAGGGAAGCACAGGTGGAAAAAGTGCCATATATGCTTGTACTGGGCGACAAGGAAGCCGAGAACCGCCAGGTTGCCGTAAGATCCCGCAAGGAAGGGGATCTGGGTCCGATGCCGCTTGAAAACTTCATCGAGAAGTTAACCGAGGAAGTCAGGACAAAGGCAAAATAAGGAAGCAGCATATGACTCAGTCCATGTACGTAATGCAGTAAAGCAGTGATAGAAATCAGCAAGCAGGAATATAGCAAGCTGTGATATAACGAGCAGCAATGCGGGAAGCAGTATTACAGCAAGCAGTAATACAGCAAAGCAGCGTATGCCATGCAAGGCAGCAATACGTTGCGGTTGGGCCATTCAAAAGAAGGTGATTTGGTAAAAACGAAGGGGCATGGTCAGGGAACCATGCCCTTTTCATTTACATAAAACCCGGTTGGAAAAATCACGCCCAAAAGGTATAATAATTTCAAATACAAATGGAATGTGTGGTCAAAAATGAGCAAAGCAGACGTTATATTCAAGGAAATGTGCAGGGACATCCTGGAGAACGGGTTTTCATCTGAAGGCCAGCAAGTGCGGGCCAGGTGGGAAGACGGGACGCCTGCACACACAATAAAGAAGTTCGGAGTCGTCAACCGGTACGACCTGTCGGAGGAGTTCCCGATACTGACCTTGAGATACACTAATTTCAGGGCGGCAATAGACGAACTGCTATGGATATGGCAGAAGAAGTCCAACAATATCAGGGACCTGAACAGCCACATATGGGACAGTTGGGCCGATGAAAACGGTTCCATCGGTAAAGCGTACGGTTACCAGATGCGGATCAGGCACAAGTACCCCGAAGGCGAGTTCGACCAGGTGGACAGGGTGCTGTACGACCTGAAGCACAACCCGTACAGCCGGAGGATCATCACCAACATGTATGTCCACAGCGACCTCCATGAAATGAACCTTTACCCGTGCGCGTACAGCATGACGTTCAACGTGACCGGAAAGAAGCTCAATGCCATCCTTCATCAGCGTTCCAACGATGTGCTCGTGGCGAACAACTGGAACGTATGCCAGTATGCTGTATTGGTCCACATGTTCGCGCAGGTCAGCGGGCTTGAGGCAGGCGAACTTGTCCACGTGATCGCCGATGCCCACATCTACGACAGGCACATACCGATGGTGGAGGAACTGCTGAAACGGGAACCATATCCTGCGCCGAAACTGATCATAAATCCGGAGGTCAAGAACTTCTACGATTTCACTGTTGATGATTTTGTCCTGGAGGATTACCAGCACTGGCCGCAGATAAAGAATATCCCTGTGGCTGTGTAAAAGGTACAGGGACATTCCTCTGCAAGTAGCAGGTCTTCGTAGTTAAGGAATGTCCCTGGAAGAATGACAGGGACACCTCTGCAGGAAGCGGGGATTCGCAGAGAGGAATGTCCCTGGTAGAAAGGCAGGGACACTCCACTGCAGGAAGCGAGGCTACGCAGATGAGGAATGTCCCTGGAAGAATGACAGGGACACCTCTGCAGGAAGCGGAGTTTTGCAGATGAGGATGTCCCTGAAAGAAAGGACATTCCTCTGCAGGAAGCAAAGCTGCGCAGATGAGGAATGTCCCTGAAAAATGAAAGGAGCAGGCCATGAAGGCGATACTGTCGGCAGATCTCAACTGGGGGATAGGCTGCGGCGGGCAGTTACTGCAGCGCGTGCCTGAAGATATGAAGTTTTTCAGGAAGATGACCACCGGAAAGGTTGTCGTCATGGGCAGGGAGACGTTCGAGTCACTGCCCGGGAGGCAGCCTCTCAAAGACAGGGTCAACATAGTGCTGAGCAGAAACGCGGACTACGATGATGACAGGCTCATAATCTGCCGCTCGCTGGATGAACTTTTCGATGGACTGGCAAAATATGATACAGACGATGTTTTCGTGATCGGCGGAGAATCGGTATATACACAGCTTCTGCCGTACTGCTCCGAAGTGTATGTCACCCGTTTTGAAAAAGTCTTTGATGCCGACAGGCATTTCCCGAACCTCGATACCATGGAGAACTGGGAGCTGGCGGAAGAAAGCGGCCGTCACTTTTATAACGATATGGGATTCCGTTTCCTGAAATATATCAACAGATCGGTCCGGGATTATCGATGAGCATCTTGATGACAGGAAATCATCAGTATACAGCGCAAAAAGCGCTCTGAGTCGTCCATGCTCATGACACTTCGTTTCAATACGTATTATGCCACCGATGCCTGTGCATATGATCCGAAAACAGCGCGGATAATAAGCTAATGCCGGATATATCACAGCATGGTGGAGATCGATATGGACCTGAGTTTCGATGCGGTTTATTATGAGCCGGACTCTTTGAAATATGAGCTTGGGAAAAAGCTGAGGGAAAAGTTCCAGGCATTGCCGTGGATCGGGATAGAGTCGCACAATCGCATCCCAGAGTTCACTTCGGCAGAGAACCGCGAATTTCCAAGACTCAAGAGACATCTCATAATAGGTGTACGGAAGACACACAAGTATGTTGAGAACCATAAGGTATCCGACTGGCTGGTGCCATATACGTCTTCCGGGTGCCGGGCCATGTGCCTTTACTGCTACCTCGTGTGTAATTACAACAAATGCTCCTATCTGCGGTTGTTCGTCAACCGTGAAGAAATGATGCTGAAACTGCTGAAAGCCGGCAGAGAGGCGTCTGAGCCCCAGACCTTTGAAATCGGGAGCAACAGCGACCTGGTGCTGGAGAATACCATAACGGGAAACCTCAACTGGACCATCGATTATTTTGCCAGGAACGGGCGGGGCTTTCTTACGTTCCCCACGAAGTTCGACATGGTTGAACCATTGCTGGACCTTGATCACCGGGGTAAAACAATTTTCCGCATGAGTGTGAATCCGGCGGAAATCATCAGAAAAGTTGAGATCGGGACTTCTCCGCTGGAAACACGTGTGCGGGCTCTCAATAATATGGCCGAAGCCGGGTATCCCGTAGGGATGCTTATAGCTCCGGTTATCCTGGTGCAGGACTGGAAAAAGATGTACGGGGAACTCATTCAGTACCTTGCAGACGTGTTGTCTCAGAAAGTCAAAAAAACAGGCTTTATAGAAATCATACTCATGACGTACAGTTTCGTACATAATGCAATAAATACCGAGGCATTCCCGGGTGCGATGAAAATATATGACCATTGCCTGATGACAGGGCGAGGGAGGGGCAAATACTCATACCGCCCGAAGGTCAGGGAAGATGCCGAAGAATTCCTGCGAAATGAACTCGATCACAAGCTTGGCAGCATGAAAATCCTTTATATTTCATGATGCAATTACATGATACAATTTCAAAATACACTATCCTGCCGAAATATGCTAAACTGATGGATAGAAGGACCATGGTCTGATTATTCCTGTTCATACCGGAAGAATGATACCATGACAGGAAGGGATAGTTATGGGCTATTTTGAACACCTGATTGATGAAATCGACAGCTTCAGTTTTTCGGGATGGGGTTTTTCGTACATAGCAGAACAGGCAGGATGCAGGAAGGTCCAGTGAAATGGAACTATTTCAGCAGGATAAGGCCGTATCTGTTCACTGCTGAAAGGCTGCCGGAAACTGGGCATTTACATCAAGGCTTTCCCGTGGGTATTTCCGCAGTTTAGTGCAAAAAAGTACGAAAAACGGCTGAGGTACATCCATGAACGCATAGAAAGGGACGGATATATCGATATCGTATATCACCTGTTTTTCATTGACGCAGTAAAGAGAAAGAAGGCATAGCGTTGTCTGAAAACACAGCGTCAGCTGCAGGCAGAATACAGTGTGCAGGAGGCGCCTGGCATGGCAATAATAAAAAATCCTTTCCCTATACTTGAATATGATGATGAAAAAGACGGTGTCATCAAGCCCAACTGGCACAAGAGATTTTTCCTGCCGGAAGTTTGCCTCATGACTTTTTTCGGCGAAGTCCTGGAGAAAGCTGCCGGCCATCTGAACGCCGAAATAAAACACAGGTATGACTCGGAGGTAAAGGTTTATCCCATTTATGTCCTTAATTACCGAGGCGTGGAACTGTGCATGGTCCAGGTGCCGGTCGGCTCGGCTTCGGCTGCAATGATGACGGACTACCTGGTTGGTTATGGCATAAAAAAGATAATTGCCTGCGGTGGCTGTTGCGTCCTGGACGATATCCCTGCGGGCGGCGTTATCATACCTGTTGCTGCATTGCGGGACGAAGGCGCTTCATACCACTATCTGCCGCCCTCCCGTGAAATTACCCTGGATGAAGATGTGGTTTCAATAATAAAAAGCACCCTGAATGAACACAATGTTCCCTTTACGGAATGCAAGACGTGGACGACCGACGGCTTTTACCGCGAAACTCCTGATATGATAGCATACCGCAGGGAAGAGGGGTGCCGTGTGGTCGAGATGGAATGCGCAGCAATGGCTGCCGTAGCAAGGTTCAGAGGCATAAAATTCGGGCAGTTGCTGTACAGTGGAGATATCCTGTTCGATTCTTCAGGTTATGATGACCGGGAATGGTACAATAACAGGACAGCACGGGAGAAGTTGTTCTTCCTTGCTTTGGAAACCGCAGTAAAATTGAGCCATGCTTAATCCGGCACTAATTTCAGTATCCAGTCATCCATTCTTGTGTGCTCGTCGAGGCTCTTCCAGAAAAGCCCGGCAATGTCGTTGTGTCCGCCGCCCCTGATCATGATCAGTTCGCCCAGTCCGTCCCTGAACTCATTGATCCTTTTCACAAAAGATACGGAATTGGCCGGTTCCACTATCTGATCACAGTCCCCATGTATGCACAGTATGGGGATGTCCGTACCGTCTTTCAGATGCAGGTATGGGTCAGCCTGTTTTTTGCTTTCTTCTGTAACAGCGAAGCCGTTGATCACCCTGGTTACAAAACTGTTTCTGCATTCAGCAAAATTTATGGGGCCGCTTATGCATATCACGCCTTTGATCAGTTTTTTATCTAATCCCATCTTATCCGGAAGATCACTGTAGGCCAGATATGTTACCAGGTGTGCGCCTGCCGAATGCCCGGCAAGGATGACTTTATCGTGGAGCGTTCCCTGTTCCCTTAGTATCTCCATTCCTGCCTTCAGCGCATTGGCTGTGTCCTCGGCCTGTGCAGGGAAAACATGCCGCGGGACTTTGCGATAACCAGCAAGTATCGTGGCATATCCGAGATCGGCGAAATAGTATCCTACAAACCTGAACAGATCCGGGAAGCCCTGTCTCCAGCCTCCTCCGTGGCAGAAAAATATGACGGCGCTTTTTTCTTTCCCTGCTTTGGGCCGGATGATCGTCCCGCGCTGGTGCCTGTCAGTCCCGTAACGGTAAGTTTCGATTCTGTACCCGTCAGACCCGGCCAGGTTTAGCTTCAGGACCCTGGCAAGCAGCCGGATATCATGGAAGTACTCGCGAAGATCAGCAAAAAACGCCATTTCGATTCACATCATTTCCAGTAAAAATTTACATCCATTGTAACATATAAGACGGTGATATTCGACCACCCGGAGATGGAAATATATTCCTAATTTGAACAACAGGAATTTTTCTGGTATAATAATTTTTGTTACATTCAACTTCAGGATAACCTCGGATTGCTAAAAACTGCAAAATCTTTAAGACCTGTGCCCCTACAGCGGCCGCAGGCACCTTTGGTTTCATCTGCTTCATCTGAAGCATCGGGCAAGAGCAAATATCAGGCAAGCCATTCAGTTTTATATTAGCTGGATTGGAACGATTATGACATCGCAATGCGTACAGCATTTGCCAATATAATGGATTTATGTACGAATATGCTTGCTGTATCTGGATTATTGTCCTGCCAGGAGCAGGATACATTTTCTGATTAAATGCAATCCTGATGAAAGAGAGGTCGAGAGATGGAGAAAGCGAAAGTACCTGAAGAAAGATTCGAGAGGCTGAGAAGTGAAATCGCGGACTATGAGGAGATCAAGGGCAGCATTCTGACGGGTATCGAGGATTACGAGAAAATCGAGTACCAGAAAAAGAAAATCCTTAAATTTCTGAATGCTACGGAAAAGGAATACGACGATTACCACTGGCAGATAAGAAACAGGTTCACTACTGCCGAGAGCATTTCGAAAATCATCGGCCTGTCCGAAAATGATTTGAAGTATATCAATGAGGTGGCGACCAGGTACCGGTTTGCGGTATCGCCCTATTACCTGTCGCTGACAGATCCCGAAAACCCCGATTGCCCAATAAGGAGGCAGGCAGTCCCGTCGGCGGAGGAACTCAACGACATGGGAGAACTGGATCCCATGGATGAGAAGGGGACTGCTGTCCGTGAAATAATCACGAGAAGGTATCCCGACCGCCTGATAATAAAAATAACCAACGTATGCGGGATGTTCTGCAGGTTTTGCCAGAGGCGAAGGCTTATCGGAGAGACCGACAGGGTCGTCCCGCGGGCAAAGATCCAGCAGGCGATAGAATATGTGCGGGAAAACAGCGAGATCCGTGACGTACTGATTACAGGAGGGGACGCCTTTCTTGCATCTGACGAGATGATAGAGTGGATGCTTAAAGAACTGAGGACCATCCCCCATGTCGAAATAGTCCGTTTTGGCACAAGGACACCGGTTACTCTGCCCCAGAGGATCACAAGGAACCTCGTCGATATTTTGAAAAAATATCACCCCGTGTTTGTAAATACACATTTCAACCACCCGAGAGAAATCACGCCAGAAGCAAAGGCCGCATGTGAGATGCTCGCGGATGCCAGGATACCTCTTGGCAACCAGATGGTACTGCTGAATGGTGTAAATAATGACAAATTTGTTGTCAGGAAGCTTAACCAGAAGCTTCTTACGATACGCGTAAAACCATATTATATTTTTCATCCGAAAACAGTCAAAGGTACCAGCCATTTCTGGGTGAAGATAGAAGAAGGGCTTGAAATAATGGAAAGCCTCCGCGGGAGGACATCAGGGCTTGCCATCCCGACGTATATCATAAACGGGCCGAAAGGGCTCGGCAAAACGCCAATAATGCCGAATTATATACTGTATCTCGGTAAGGAAAGTGCGGCATTCAGGAACTGGCAGGGAGAATTCTTCGAAGTTGAGAATTTCAGCCGCGATGCTTGAGTGAGAGGATATCATTGACAAAGTGACCGGCTGAGCCATATAATGAAAGGGATGAACAATGGCGTTCATTAGATAGTGCGCGATTGCGCATTATGTAATGGGCGCTGTTTTTATTTTTGGGGGAGGAAAGCCAATGTGCGGCATAATAGGGTATATAGGGAAAGAAAATGCGGTGCCGATCATCCTGGACGGGCTGAAAAGGCTGGAATACCGGGGGTATGACTCGGCGGGCATCGCTATCATGAATGAAAACGGTTTCGACGTCGTCAAACAGAAAGGGCGCCTGTCGGCCCTTGAAGAATCGATCGGACGCAGACCAATAGAGGGCTTCGTCGGAATCGGACATACCCGGTGGGCCACCCACGGGGAACCGTCGGACATAAATTCCCATCCGCATCTCGGAAGCCAGAACAAGATCGCCGTAGTACATAACGGGATCATCGAGAATTACAGGCAAATCAAGGAGCGCCTGGAACAGAAGGGAGTCAGGTTCGTTTCACAGACCGACAGTGAAGTCATTGCACAACTTGCGGAATATTATCATGACGGCGATATAGTCGAGACTGTCATCAAGACTGCCAATGCCCTTGAAGGATCCTATGCCCTGGGCATCATGTGCCTCGATGAACCCGGCAAACTGGTTGCAATTAAGAAAGACAATCCGCTTATCGTTGGTATTTCGGACCACGGGAACTTCATAGCGTCAGATGTTCCTGCGGTCCTTGCACATACGAACAGGGTCTGCTACCTTAACGACAAGGAAATCGCGGTGCTGACCGGAAACAGCGTCGAGTTTTACAACATGGACGGAGAGCCGATACAAAAGCAGACCGAGACGGTCACCTGGAGCGTCGACAGTGCCGAAAAGGGCGGTTATGAGCATTTCATGCTCAAGGAGATAATGGAACAGCCCAGGGTCCTGAAGGAAACGATACGGTCCGCGCTGGACGAAGGCGATAACCGGAGGATAATCGACAGCCTGGATATAACCAGGTTTGACAGGATCGTTATCACGGCATGCGGTTCGGCATATAATGCAGGCATGGTGGCAAAATATGTTTTTGAGAAACTCTGCCGTATGACGGTGGAAGTTGAACTGGCAAGCGAGTTCCGTTACAAGGATCCCATAGTGGACCAGCGGACTTTGGTCATCCTGGTCAGCCAGTCGGGTGAGACCGCCGATACAATCGCTGCCATGCGGGAGGCAAGACGGAGAGGAGCCACAACGGTGTCGATAGTGAATGTCGTTGGCAGCACCATTGCCAGGGAAACCGACTACACCCTTTATACCATTGCCGGTCCTGAAATAGCCGTGGCAACCACGAAAGCTTTTTCGGCACAGCTGGTGCTGCTTTACATGCTGGCGGTATCATTTGCCGGAAGGCTCGGAAGAATTACAAGGGAAGAAGAGGACAGACTTATTGCAGATATTTCTTCTCTGCCCGAAAAGGCGACCGAAATGCTGGAACGGATCGACCATGTGCAGAAATATGCAGCCGGATGCGTGGGCTGCAAAAGCATATTTTTCATCGGCAGGAACATAGATTATGCCATCGCCCTGGAAGGATCCCTGAAACTCAAGGAAATCTCCTATATACATTCCGAGGCTTATGCCGGCGGTGAACTGAAACACGGCACCATATCGCTCATCGAGGACAATACGCTGGTAGTGGCGATTTCCTGCTGTGAAAGGCTGTACGATAAGATATACAGCAATGTTGAGCAGGTCATAAGCCGCGGCGCCAGGGTGCTCTTCATCGGAAACTGCATAAAGGCCGAACCCGGTGAAAAACTTGAGATCATCGGGCTGCCCGGGATTAACGAACTGTTTGCTCCTTCATTGTCGGTCATATATCTGCAGTTGTTCAGCTACTATGTCGCCGCCAACAAGGGGCTTGACATTGACAAGCCGCGCAACCTGGCCAAAAGCGTGACAGTTGAATAGATGAGGCAGCCGAAAGCAAGCTCGTTGTATAATTCAAATAAAGTTGACTCCATGATAATAAAGTTGACTCCATAAAAATAAAGTTCGCTCCAGAATCCCGTAGCAGATGCAGGAGAAATCTTCATTTGCTGCGGGGTTTGTTTTCTGTAAGAAAGGGTTAAGGTGTAAGGGATTAGGCTAAAGACATTGATTTTAAAGGGATTAAGAGTATTATATATTGATACCTGAATCAAAAAAGAATAGAAAAAGCACATGAGAAGATGCAACCTTATACCTTTTTCCTTGCACCTTGTCCCTATTCGGAACCGACTTTATTATAAAAAAGGTATAAGGAATAAGGAAATAGTGTTAATAAATGGGATAAAAATATGGAATTGTAGAGCGGACTTTATTATCTGGAAGAGATTAGGAGAATAGGGTTGAGTGTAGATGGGATAAGGGGTTGAGGGTGTGGGGGATGGAGCGGAGATTATTTTAAATATACAAAGTTAGGGGTAAGGATTTTTAGGGAAAAGGAATAAGGAAAATGTTTTAGAAATAATAAAGTTGACTCTATGATAATATAGTTGGTTCTAAAATAATAAAGTTATTCCCAAAATTAGATTTTCACATCGTAGGGGAGAGTTAAGTC
>Ga0209608_1002681_pt1 | contig 12205 bp, 10 predicted proteins | sample AD_UKC130_MetaG_FD_184428 | JGI IMG/M metagenome (GOLD analysis project Ga0209608, IMG submission 184428) | Active sludge microbial communities of municipal wastewater-treating anaerobic digesters from Canada - AD_UKC130_MetaG (SPAdes) (version 2) | ecosystem: Engineered > Bioreactor > Anaerobic... | reverse complement strand
ACGAGATTTAGACGTGAAATTAAACAAAGCTTTTAGTCTATTATTATAAGGGTAAGTTGTGGGATTACCCAAGCTGTTCATAGATAGACTTTTTAATATTCGGTTGATGCTAAGCACCCGAAGGACATATAAATAAGCATTATCTATGGTTGTAGGTAATTGGCGTGGAACGTGATCGTATAAGCTAATTTATTTGGTTGATAGTGATGGGAGAACTAGTCTCAATAATAACCCCCTCTTATAATTCTTCAAAATATATCGCCCATACTATAGACTCAGTTTTGGCCCAGACATATAAAAAGTGGGAATTGATAATAATTGACGATAATTCTGTCGATGATTCAAAAAAGATAATTGCACATTATGTAAAATTTGATAGCCGTATTAGGTTGATAGAGCTCAGAGAAAACCAAGGGCCAGCAATTGCAAGGAATATAGGAATCGAACAAGCCCGTGGGACCTATATAGCCTTCTTAGATAGCGATGACATATGGCTGCCGAAAAAATTAGAAATTCAAATAAACTTTATGGAAACTCATAATGTCAGCCTGTGTTTTTCTTCATATTTTATTATGGATGACCGAGGGAGAACCATAGACACTTTTATCATTCCTAATAATAGAGTTTGTTATTATCAACTATTGAAAACAAATTTTATTGGAAACTTAACTGCAATTTATAATGCTGGCCGAATAGGTAAGGTTTTGATGGAAAATATTAGGCATGAGGATTATCACTTTTGGCTGAAAATTTTAAAAAGAATAAAATATGCTTATGGATTAAAACCGCCATTGGCGAAATATAGACTTCGGAAACACTCGGCGTCGGCGAACAAGATAAAAGCGGCGTTTTGGCAATGGAATATATATAGAAAGGTAGAGAGACTTAGCCTTTTTGACTCTTTGTATTATTTTGGCAATTATATCTATTGGGGTATAAAAAAACATCGAGGTTTATTTTAAAATGACTGCGATGCAGGATAAGATCTATCCTTCGTGAGAACGCGCTCTTGGTTTATCCGCAATATAATGATCCTTAAGATTATAAAAAATGGACAAAAAAATAACTCCATTTATCGTGGGGATGAGAATAAAGTGCCTTAATTGTTTTAGTTTATTTGACTAGTGGTAGATAAGTATTTGGTAAATGCTAAACAAATTTTCGCCTGAACATGAGATTTCCAATGATGCTCTAATATTAGTCTGTTTTAATCCGATAGGAACAGTAAATGGGGAATTAAGAGAGATAGCCGAAGTTTTGGCACATAAAGGAAAGATCGTCCTATTGGCCTAGGTCTATGATCGAAAAAATATCTAAGAACGATAATAAGATATTCCGGCTAGCGCTTTTTAAAATCTTTTCATTTATAGCTGTTATATTCGTGCCATCTTTTTTTGTTTTTAAGTCGGTTCATGTTCTTAATTATAAGCATGCCATACCAATGATGCTTTTGGTTGGCTTTGCCTATATATTAACTTTGCTTGTTGTTGGGAAGCTTTCGCTATATCCCCAGGTAAGTTCTTTCGGGCTTCGCTTTAGCATCCTGTTACTTAGTTATATGGCCATAATTCTTGTTATTAGTGCGACGAGAGTTTATTATTCAAGGTCATATCTATTAACAAGTTTTTTACTCAGTCTATTGGGTCTTCTTACGATAGGATACATTGAACATAAGCATAAAAAATTGAGGTTCGTCCTTTTGTCTGATTTAAGTGGAAATGAGGCAGAAGATCTGGGGAGGCTTAATATTGAATTTTTGAAAGCTATAAAGCCAAGCGAAAATCATTATGATGGGATCGTTGTTAATGATATCAAGAACCTTTCCCCGGAAATTGCAAGGTTTATAGTAACTGAAACCCTTAAAGGTACTCCAGTTTACACATTTGCTGAACTATATGCCTCTTTTCTGGGTAGAGTCCCTTTAGAATATATAGATCCAGACTTATTAGGAACGAGGGCATCATCCAGCATATATAAGGGCGTAAAGAGGATTGTCGAGTTATTAATTGCGACCATCTTTTTCGTTCCTGCGGCGGTAATTGGATTGATAATTGCAATTTCCATCAAGGTTGATTCCAAAGGCCCTGTCTTTTTTATACAGGAAAGGGTCGGGCAGAATGGCAGGCCATTTAAGCTAATAAAGTTCAGGACCATGCATAATAATTCTGAATTGGATGGCCCGCAATTCGCTAAAGAAAATGATTCAAGAGTTACAAAAGTCGGAAAAGTTCTAAGAAAAACCAGATTTGATGAGTTACCTCAGATAATAAATGTGATAAGAGGAGATATGAGTTTTGTTGGGCCCAGGCCAGAACAGATTCCTTTTGCCAGACAATTCGAGGAGAAGATTCCATATTATAGCTTGCGATATTCTTTAAAGCCAGGGCTGACAGGCTGGGCTCAGATAAATCGGGGGTATACTTCTGGGTTGGATGATACGAAAGAAAAACTCGAATATGATCTGTTCTATTTAAGGTATGAGTCACCCTGGCTTGATTTATTGATATTATTTAAGACTATGAAGATCGTACTGACAGGTTTTGGAGCGAGGTAAATTGGATGGATTAACGTTAGGCAACTAATTAGATAGATTTAAATATTAAGAAAGGCGCGGGATGGCCAGAGGTTTTGCCACCGCGCCTTTTTTTATGGAATTGCAGGGGTGGGGATCGAGAATCATGGCTTTGGGTGGTTAGAGAGCTAAAAAATTTATTGACAGGGGGAGATGGTTTTTATATAAAAGGGAAAAATAAGCCTTGAGATGGAAGTCAAAAGCAAGAGGCAATGAGGAGATGAAATGACCACAGATTTTGCCATCAAAATTATTGGTCTTTTTCTCGGGGTGGTGGCTCGGTCGCTTATCCCCTGGCTGAGGAAGCTCCGGAATGGTGAGGTCAAGGGTTTTGATAAGCGATATCTTTATTCGGGGATAGCTACGTTTATACTGGGCGTGATTATTACCTTAGTGCTTTTCCCGCAGTTTAAAGGTGAGGCGGGTGCGGCTGGCGTCGCCCCTGGTTTTGAAAATTATTTCAGGCTTTTCTGCTTAGCGTTTGGTTTTGGCTTCGGCTGGAATGCCATTGTGCTTGAAGCCGGCAAGTGGGGGAACTGGTTTCTGGAAGAGTGAATCATGAAGAAGATAGGTGAATTTGAGATTTATTTGAAGCCGCTTGAGGACCATAAATGCCCGCATTGTGGAGAAAAACTCAGCCGGCGGCCGCGGAGGCTGTGGCAGAAGGCGGTGTCATTTGCGGTGCCGCTCAGGCACTATAAATGCGGAGGTTGTTATCACCGTTTTTTTGCTCTATCGCCGAGCTGGAAGCAGATGAAGAAAGGCGAGAGGTGGCTGCGGGTGGCGGCCACAGGGGTGGTCTGGGTAGCTGGAATTTTTATTATCTTTAGAATTTTATTCAGCGTCTTATATGCCATCATGAGCTGAAGAAGCAGAAAAGAAAGAGAAAGAGAAAGAAGGAGCTAAGATGAAGAAAATTGCTGTAATCGGGCTTGGTTATGTCGGCTTGCCGCTGGGACTGAACTTTGCCAGGGCTGGGGCGAAGGTCATCGGACTGGATATAGATCCGGAAAAAGTTAAAGCCCTCAATGCGGGCCAGAGCTATATCAAGCATATTTCTGAAGGGGACGTGGCTGAGGCGGTGGCGAAGGGGAACTTTAGAGCTTCAACTGATTTTTCTTTGATTCAGAGCGAGGCAGTTGATGCGGTCATCATCTGTGTACCGACGCCGTTAACGAAGCAGAGAGAACCGGACATTTCTTTTATCCTTAATACCGGGCGGGAAATTGCCCCGTTTATTCAGCGGGGGATGGTGGTTGTTCTGGAATCAACGACTTTTCCTGGGACGACAGACGAATATCTTAAGCCGGTGCTGGAGGAGGGATCGGGGCTGGTCGCGGGGAAAGATTTTTACTTAGCTTTCTCGCCGGAGAGGGAAGATCCGGGGAATCCCGGGAGCCGGGTGTCGGAAGTCCCGAAGGTTATTGGTGGGTTAACGCCGGAATGCCTCAAGAAGGCCGTGGAGATTTATGGGGTGGCGGTGAAAAACCTGGTGCCGGTTTCGTCGTGCCGGACGGCTGAGGCGGTTAAGCTTCTGGAGAATATTTTCCGGTCCGTTAATATTGCCCTGGTCAATGAACTGAAGACCGTCTATGCAGCCATGGACATAGATATCTGGGAGGTCATCGAGGCGGCGAAAACAAAGCCTTTTGGCTTTATGCCGTTTTACCCGGGGCCGGGGCTGGGCGGACACTGTATTCCGATTGATCCTTTTTATCTGACCTGGAAGGCGCGCGAATACGGACAGACGACGAGGTTTATCGAGCTGGCCGGCGAGGTTAATACGAAAATGCCCGAGTATGTGATCGGAAGGACGATTGAGGCTCTTAACTGGCAGGGGAAGGCGCTGAAGGGGAGCAAGGTGCTGGTCGTCGGGCTGGCCTATAAGGCCGACGTTGATGATGAGCGTGAGTCGCCATCCTATCATCTGATGGATTTGCTGGCGAAGTATGGGGCAGAAGTATCTTATTATGACCCGTATATTCCGGTCATCAAGGTGACGAGAGAGCATCCACACTGGGCTGGGACAAAGTCGGTGGTGTGGAATGAGGAGACCGTGAGGGGATTCGATGCGTGCATCATAGCGACGGCCCATAAGGTGATAAATTGGGAGGAGCTGGCGAAGTGGTGCGGGCTGATCGTGGACACGCGAAACGCCATGGCCAGTGTCAGGACCGCGCCCAACCAGGTCTGGAAGGCTTAGAAAAGGGGACGTAGAAAAGGGGACGTGATACTCTGTCCCCATTGAAAAATTAACTTATTTATTATCAATAGGTTGAGGTTGTGGAGGCGGTGGGGACAGAGTATCACGTCCCCTTTTTAAACCTTTTTAATAGGCCCAGGGCGTAGGATTTAAGAAAGGCATAAGATTCGAGCTTAAAAGCGCGGCTGAGAGCAAAAAGCGGAACGACCGAAACGATACCCACCACTGCCACTTTTATGGCCAGCGAGATGAAGCCATTTAGAGAAGCAGCTGTGGCATTCCGGAAATAGGGCAGCGAAAAATAGCAGACAATTCCAATCGGAATCGAACTCAAAATGATTTTCACGGTCTCGGCGGCCAACCGGCGCGAGAACGGATTCAGATACTTCTTCAGGAAAAGTGTGTAGAGGATAAAGTTTAAAATCATGACAATGGAGGTGGCCAGGGCGATACCGCCTGCTCCAAGAATCCTGGAAAGCAGTATATTGAGGATAATATTCAGGCTAACGCAAACTGCACTAATGATGAGGGGCGTCGCGGTGTTTTTAAAAGAATAAAACACTTTGGCCAGTATGGGAGAGGTGGCATGAGCAAATAGCCCAATGACATACATCTTGTTTACGAAAGAGGTGAGGGCCGTCGCCTGCGGATCAAAAGCTCCCCGCTCAAAGAAAAGCCGAACGATGGGCTCTGACAGAAAAAAGAGGAAAAAGGTTGAGGGAATCATCAGGTAAAAAGAAACACCGAGCGTTTTTTCGAAGCGCGATTCGTATTCGATCCGGGCTGAGCCATTGAGGGCCAGCTCGGAAAAAGTCGGGAAGATAGCTGTGGCAATGGGGACGGCCAGAAGGCTCAAAGGGATATTCCAGACGCGCGCTGAGAAGTTAAGCGCCGCAATTGACCCTGGATCAAGGCCTGAGCCTATAGTCTTATCCACGATTTGATTGATGATGGAGAGACTGCCGGAGACGACCAGCGGCAGGAGAAGCAAGGCAAACTCTCGAATCTCATGCCAGTCAACCTGTTTGAAGCTCAGCGTGTGGAAAAAGCCATAATGCCAGTAAAGGACAAAGAACATGGCAAAAAAGGAAATCGCCGCGCTTAAGATCTGACCAATGGTCCAGCTGTTGATCCCGAGGTAGCGATGAAGGAAGAATAAGGACAGAACGATGGCCATGTTACCCAGAAGCGAAAAAAGAATAGGCAGGAAAAACTGCTTTTCTGCCTGCAGAAGGCCGGTAAAAATACCTACCAGGACTGTAAAGAGCCCGGAAATAACGAGATAACGGGTCAGCGTGACGGCCAGAGCGAACCGCTCACCCTTAAAGCCGTAAGCTATGAGGTGAACAAGTTCAGGGGTAAAAATCAGGATGAGAAGAGAGATGAAGATAAACGCCGAGCCCCAGACCGTCAGGGCAGAATTGACGAAGCGGCGGGCGGCCTCCCGGCTTTTAGCTTTCCTTTCGAGATAAAAGGGAATGACCAGAGTAGAGAAACCACCAGAAAAGAGCCCCAGTATCGAGATAGGAATTATCATGGCTACCAGGAAGGCATCGGTCTGGCCGGTTGCCCCGAAGTAGTTAGCAACCAGGACTTCGCGGAAAAAGCCAACAAATTTGCTGATAAAAGAGATGACAGCGATCAGCAGAGCAGCCTGAGTTACGGTCTGCTTTTTAAAAACATTCGGAACATTCATCCCTCTTTATCCCCGCTACTTAATGCGCCAGAGTTTTTAATACCAAACTTTTTAATATTTGTCTTTCGATTTTAATTTCGATTTTAAGTTTTAGGCTTTGCAGCCTGCTTATGTTTAGCGCCTGCCAGGCTTAACCCGCCTGCCACATCCATCCATTCATCCAACCAATTTTTCCGCTCCATCTAATCCTACCCTCATCTCCCAGCCAGCTACTGCGCTTCTATCCCGCTAAAATCTCGATGGATGCCTGTTTTTAAGCCGTTTTTAAGCCCTTATTCTACCACAAATCCCCCGCCCTCTGGCATAGAAAAACTTCATCTTTAGATTCGAAGATGTATAAAAAACAAAAAATGGGGACGTGATACTCTGTCCCTCCTTGGGAAGGCGTTCGTCGGTGTTCCTTGCCTCTGCTTTTTCACGATATTGCAAGCCGGTTCCTTAGATGATGCCATTTTGATATCAAAGCGGTTCCTTATAGGGAACCAGATTGGACGAACTTGCTGACTGGCCATCTGTTTGAATGCAATTTATTTATCTCATGAATGAATTTTATTCACATCCTGAATAGATTGTATTGGGACAGAGTATCACGTCCCCAATCTCTTGATAATGCGGGTGGCGGCGTGGCCATCGCCAAAGGGATTTCGCCTCTTGAGGCTCCGCCTGAACTCGCCGCTCTCGACTTTCTTGAGGAGTGTGAGCGCCAGCCGTTCGATTTTTTCGGGGTCGGTACCGCCGAGCCAGGCAACGCCGGCTTCGACCGCCTCCGGGCGCTCGGTTTTATCCCTCATGACTATAACGGGAACGCCAAGCGATGGAGCTTCTTCCTGAATTCCACCCGAGTCGGTCAGGATCAAATCGGCCTGCCGCATAAGAAAGACAAAGGTCAGATAGTCGAGCGGTTCAACCAGATGCACGCGCTCGAGGCCTGATAAGCGTCTGAGGACGACCGAGCGGACATTGGGATTGAGATGTACAGGGAAGATAACTTCAGCTTCTGGGACGCGGCTGACCAGGCGGTTTATGGCCTCGCAAATTCTTTCCATCCCCTCGCCAAAACTTTCGCGGCGATGAGCGGTGACCAGAATTAATTTTGCGGGACAGGAGAGTGAGGGAGCGGCGGATTTCCCGGCGTTCCAGTCTTCTGCTTTTATTTCCTTAATTTTTCCTTTTAACTTTTCGCTCCAACCGGGCTCTTCGGTCTTTTTCAGAATCATGTGCAGGGCATCAACCACAGTGTTGCCGGTGACAGATATGGCACGCCGGTCGAGCCCTTCCCTGAGCAGATTTTCCCGGGCCCGCGGCGTCGGGGCAAAATGCAGGTCGGCCAGATGGCTGATGAGACGTCGGTTTATCTCCTCGGGAAAGGGGTTATATTTGTCTTCCGTGCGGAGCCCGGCTTCGACGTGGCCGACTTTAATGCGGCGATAAAAAGCGGCCAGCGAGGCGGCCATGGCGGTTGTCGTATCTCCCTGGACAATAACCCAATCTGGAGCCTCCGCCCCGAGCACTTTGTCGAGCCTCACCAGCAGGCGCGCCGTCAACCCGGCCAGAGGCTGGTTTTCCTGCATCACGTGGAGGTCATAATCCGGCTTGAGGTCAAAAATTTCAAGAAACGGTTCGACCATTTCCCGGTGCTGACCGGTAAAGCAAATAACCGGCTCAAAAGCGATGAGGTTGGCCGTTGCCCCACTCGTACCGCAACTGTTACGCGCGGCCGACTGGCGCAGGGCTTCGATGACTGGTGCCAGCTTGATGACTTCTGGCCGTGTGCCGAAAACAACCAGCACCTTGATTCGCTTCGGCGAAACTGACGAAGCCGATGAGTGAGTCACGTCCATAGTCTTCACCCTTAAATTAATCCCACCTTTTTCGTCCGCTTTCATCTTCTTTCCGGCCATTCTGGCTTTTGCTTCTTTTCTCATGGCTTTATCTTCCTTCTCATTTGCCTCACTCACCTTACGTTCCTGTCGGCCTATCTGGTCTCTCTAATCCTACCTGCTTTTTAATTATCTTAATTATCCAGCTTTTGCTCAATTTGAAAACTTCGGCCCGACATAGGTCCTTGGTTTAAAATCTATTTTTACCTGATTCCCGCCCCGATGACAAGTGAAAATGGGGACGTGATACTCTGTCCCTCCTCCCTTTCGCTCCTCTGCTTCCGATGTTAATCTATTGGAAATAGTTAATTTAGCTTTGAAAAAGGGACAGAGTATCACGTCCCCAAATTGGAAACTTCTTTAAACTCAATAACTTAGCTGAGCGAAAAGTGGGGACAGAGTATCACGTCCCCAACTACTCTTGCACCTTCGCCCTTTTCCGGCTATAATAAGTTACTGAATTGGAGCGGTCAGTCGGCTTGAACAAGGAAGCGGGCGACCTGCCGTTTTTAAACAATAAATTAAAATTTAAATTTTGAACCAAAACTGCGGAGCGGTCTAACTTAACTTGAATCAGCGGTTTGGGGCGATGGATGAGCGATGAACTATGCGGGCAATTTCTTTTTAAATGCTCTTGATCAGAGCTGGATATTTTTCCGTTGCGTCTTTATTGTGCTGGTGGTGGCTTTTACCATCGGTGGTGCCAACGACCTCTTTGTTGACCTTTATTACTGGGGACGACAGCTTTATCGCTGGCTCTTCAAGAGGCACCTGATCAAGCCCCTGACCCTCGATCAGCTGCTGAGCGTCGAGGAAAAGCCGGTGGCCATGATGCTTCCGGCCTGGCATGAAGCCGGCGTCATCAAAAATATGCTGCTTAACACGATTAACTCCATTGATTACCGCCACTATTTCATTTTTGTCGGTGTTTATCCCAACGACCCGGACACCGCCCGCGAGGTGGATGAGGTCAGCCAGCTTTTCCCGCAGGTGGTCAAGGTGGTCAACTCCAAGCCCGGGCCAACAACCAAAGCTGATAACCTCAATGAAATCTACCGCGGGCTGAGTGAGTTCGAACAGGCGCACGGCCTGAAGTTTCAGATCGTCGTGCTGAGCGATTCAGAGGATGTGCATCATCCGCTGTCTTTCCGCCTTTTTAATTATCTCATGCCGCGTTTTGAGATGATTCAGCTCCCCATCATTCCACTCGAAATACCCTGGTACAGTTTTGTCGGCGGTGTTTACCTGGATGAGTTCGCCGAGATGCATCTCAAGGAGCTGCTGGTGCGGGAGAAAATCGCCCGGGTGCTGCCCTCAGCTGGAACGAGTACGGCTTTCTGGCGCGAGAAACTCGAGGAGCTGGCGACGGAAGGAGCGGAAGAAGAAGGCGTGGTGATGGCGCGTGAGCTTCAGGGGATGGCGGATGGCGGAGCAGGCGAAGCCAGCGAGAGCGCGAGCGTAAGCGCAGGTCCAGCCGTCGCTCCCAATGGAGGCGGTAATGGTCATGGTGATGGTAGCCGCATCGCCAGAAATGCTGTCCCCGCCGCCAGCAGCGTCAAGCCTAAAACCGGCGTTCTTCAGATCTTCAATCCGAAAAGCCTCACTGAAGATTATGAAATCGGCATCAGGCTGGGCAAGCATGGCGCGCGTCAGATTATCCTTATTCAATATGTCGAGCGCATAATTTCCAAAAAGAGACTGCTGCGACGCGGTGTGCGGCCCAAATAAATCAAAGAGCTGGTGGCAACCCGCGCCTTTTTCCTGACCGAATTCAAAAAAGCTATGCGCCAGCGAGCGCGCTGGGTTTATGGCATTGCCTGGCAGGGGCTGCGGAATATTGGCTGGGAGAAAAGCCTTAAATTTAATTATGCACTGCTGCGTGACCGGGTGGCCTTTTTCGCCAATTTCCTTTATTTATTCGGTTATCTGCTGATTATCTACGTGGCGGTCGTGGCTGGCGTGAGGAGATTTTTCAGGCCGGATTTTGTGCTGCCGCCGCTTGTCGGGCGTGATGAAATCTGGTGGCAGCTGGGCCTAGTGGTAATGTTTTTCTTTTTCTGGCGGCTGCTTATGCGTTTTATTTTCGTTTATAAAGTTTACGGGCTGGAACATGCGCTTGTCACGCCGATAAAAATGGTAGTTGGCAATGTGCTCAATATTGCCTCCTCCGGGCTAGCTATGTTGTGGCTGATCAGGGCGTTGCGGACGGGGAAGGAGCAGGGCTGGATTAAAACCGAACATGAATTTCCGGCGGAGAAGCTCGAGGCTTTCCGGCGAAAGATCGGCGATTTGTTGCTCTCGCGGCATTTGATTACTGCCGGGCAGCTGGAGGAGGCAGTACGTATCCAGCAGAAGACGGGGAAAAAGGTTGGCGAGATTCTGGTGGAAAAAGGATACATTACACCACAGGAATTGGAAGAGGCGCTGGCTTATGTCAGGGAAATGACGGCAGAGAAGGGGAAAGGAACTGGAGAGAGAGAAGAAGGGAGACAAGCGGCAGGTGGATGGGAGTCGTAGGGCGGATGTCAGTCAGGAAGTGGAGAGACGGGTCGCATGGCCGGATCCTGAACAGGAATAGCGGGCGAACGTGAGGTGGCCCGAGATGAGAGGAGAAAAGGTGGAATCGGGCCTGGGCAGATTTAGTGAGAAATGAAGCACGAAGGATGAAGTCGAACGAGGGATGACGGAAAAATGAACAGGGAGAATAAAACGATAAACCGACAGGAAAAATTAAAAAATTAAGCGCGGAGAGGTCGGCGCTATAATGATAGAAGCACAGGTAAGTCAGGACGCATTGGCAGCAAAATTTAAAAGGAGATATAAATTGGTCGTGAAAGCCATGGAGAAAAGATGGCGGTCCAGCTTCAGCATAATAAACTCAAGCAGAAAATCGGCCGCCCCAGTCGTGCCGGAGAACGGAAGCGGACGAACTGACGCGAAAGCTGGCGGGCAGGCCACGGGCAGGAAGATTGCAAAGATGCCTAATGCGGCGCAATCATGCGCTTCGCTGCTGGTGTGGCTGGTGCTTATTGGCCTCTTCACGTTCACGTTGCTGGCCGGGATGGCGAGGCCGGCCGCCGCTCAGGTTTCGCCCCAGTTTGGTTTTGAATATTATGGGGGGTCGAACAAGCTGAGGACCCTCACACCGTGGGGTGGGGTAAGATTCAGCCTCAGTCCCAATGCTTCTTTTATTCTGCGCTACACCTACCGCGATATGCGTTATGATTACTGGGGAAGTAATGGCGGTGGTGGCTCGGTTCTCAAGACCAAGGAGGCCAGCCTGAATCAGTTTTCTGGCACGGTTTATTTTGCCGAGAAAAATGTGACTGGCTACGTCAACGGGGCCTGGCTCACCGGCTCGGAAGGTTATAAGGGTTATGTGGGGGAGACCGGCGTTGAATGGAAATTTCATCGCTCGCTCTCGGCCATCTGGTCAATTTACAGCATCAGAGAAAAATCAATTCTCTGGCATCCGGAGGAAAACGAGCGCTGGATCAATACCTATTCGATGCGCATCGGGGTGAGGTTCTGGCTGACCAGGGACCTGTCCTTTAATCCGAATTTTTATCTGATGAAGAATTCAGAAGGGGTGGACAGCCAGTCTTTTTCCGTCGGGCTGATTTACAGTCCCAAATGGTGGGTGGCTATTACCGCTTATTATTTTCGTTATGGCGAGATGGCCTTCTACGTCTTTCACGGCAATTACGCCAGCCTCGGCCTCAACTTTTATTTTTAAAATGGGGACGTGATACTCTGTCCCTCCCTTTGGCTCTGGCAACTAGTTGATTTTAAAACAGTTATAATTTCGGGGACGTGATACTCTGTCCCTTTTTTGCTAAGGTATTTATCGGTGG
>Ga0209608_1002680_pt1 | contig 12211 bp, 18 predicted proteins | sample AD_UKC130_MetaG_FD_184428 | JGI IMG/M metagenome (GOLD analysis project Ga0209608, IMG submission 184428) | Active sludge microbial communities of municipal wastewater-treating anaerobic digesters from Canada - AD_UKC130_MetaG (SPAdes) (version 2) | ecosystem: Engineered > Bioreactor > Anaerobic... | reverse complement strand
GGACTAGTTCTTATCGGATGTCCTACTCTCAACAATGGAATGCTCCCGTCTGTTGCAGAGTTTCTGACTTACATGAAAGGATTGCGCCCTAAGAATCGCATAGGATTTGCATTCGGCTCCTACGGCTGGGGCGGTCAAGGTGCTAGGGAGGCGGAGACGATCTTAAAAGACATGGGCTGGGATGTTCCTGAATCTTTTGTAAACTTGCAGTATGTTCCTGATGAAAAAGAGTTGGAAAACCTCAAGGATGTCGGCAAAAGGTTGGCTAAGGTATTGAAGGAGAAAGAATAGGGTTAAGTCCACACTTAGTTTCTAATCTTCTTGAAACGGAGGGCTGAACATGGATCTTAAAGCACTGCACAACATCACTTACGGCGTCTATGTCATAACTTCTAAGGCCAATGAACGCATAAACGGTCAGGCGGCCAACACAGTCTTTCAGATTTCCAGCGAGCCTGCGACTTTGGCTGTGAGCATAAACAAGCAAAACTTCACCCACGGGCTAATCAAAGAAAGCGGGCTTTTCGCAGTGTCGGTGCTGCCTGAAGAAACCCCTATTTCCCTGATTGGGCAATTCGGGTTCAAATCTGGCAGGGATGTAGACAAGTTCGAAGCGATAAGGTACGAAACTACTGAAAATGGTATACCGTACCTCACCGAAGATGACTCCTTGGCTTACATAGAAGCCAAGGTGATACAGGAAGTAGATGCAAACACCCACACCATTTTCATAGGCGAGGTAACCGACGCAAAAGTATTAAGAGACGGGAAGCCCATGACCTATGCTTATTATCATCAAGTAAAACGTGGGACTACCCCTCCTACGGCTCCCACTTACATCAAAGATGAAAGGAGGGTCGACATGGGAGACATATATGAATGCACTGTGTGCGGGTACAGGTATGATCCTGCAAAGGGAGATCCTGAACATAGCATCCCGCCAGGCACATCTTTCGAAGACCTTCCAGATGACTGGGTGTGCCCAGTATGTGGTGCAACCAAGGACCAGTTTGAAAAAGTAGAATAGGCTGATGATCCTTGAATTTGGTTTTGCCAACAACAAGGATAGCGGCCTTGCATCAAGGCCGCTATCCTAGTCCAAACTTGTCTATCTATCGATACTGCGAAGCACACTCAATGTCCGATCATAGGTTGAATCCAATCGCGCAGCAGGAATTGTAGCCTGCCTAGGAAAAGAGATATCCTCCCTTGAATCGTATTTCCAAAGCCCGCTCCAAACATTATCATCATAAAATACCGTCCTATCTTCCCGCAAGTGCCAACAGTTTTGGAATTTTTGCCTACGGTCAAAAAGAAATACATCATGACGCATGCCCATATCAACAAGAAAAGGAGGTTATCGAAAACATGGAGATCTCCCATGGTATCCGCCAATTGCACCATTGTAGACCTTGCGCCGCGGGCAATAGTATAGCCGAGTCCCCATCCCATAGATAGACAAATGGGGTATGATGCCAGCCAACCGTACTTGCCCCCTCCGAAACTCCTTGTATAATACAGAGCGCCCAACGGCAGAAACAACAAGAACCACCAGCGCCCGTCCTCTACTATGTGTGTGTTGTAGTATGGGATGATGTCAAGGTGAACGCTTAAGCACAAACCTCTACCTATGGCCAACGCCAGGAAAGTGTGTTCTGCAAACCTATAGAGGACATTTTCTTTGATAAGGTATGAATACACCGCTAGCGTGAAGAAGGCGGCGATCCATATCTCAAGTCTAGTCCATCCCACCAGATTCACCTCGTTTCTTATCTCTGACTAATCAAACGCATCAACCGTTTTTCTTCTTCAATATGTAAGATATGTTGCCTAGCACGATAAGAACAATGATCACAGCGTGACCAAGTCCCTGTGCATCCATAAGAGAAGTAGCGTCGCCAGGTCGGCCTAGAAGTTTTTCATACTGTGCGGCCCCGCCTAGACCTGCAAGCAGACCTTTAATCTGTCTAGACCGCAGAATGCTCTGGTTTCCCGCTACGTTAACCGCAACACAACCAACGTATATGTCACAGTCTGCCCAGTTCACTAGGTATGTTCCTACTCCGGGACTTCCCGCTTCAAATATGATAAATGCCTTAGACGTTTCCGCCGTCCATTGTCTCACCTTTTGCATAAGGGGCAGATCCTCGAAATTGTTCCCGTAGAAATCAGTGTTTCCACAGGTCTTCCAAAGATCCTCGCGCATTTCTCTCCATATCATGCTCTTGTAACCTATGAAGACCCAGTCGACGCCATATTCGGCGCTATACCCATCGGCTTCTGCTGCTGCAGCAACCTTTTTCAGCAGGTCTCCAGCGATCATGGCGCCTGTTTCCCATTGAGCAACCCCTACAGCCTTCAGACCTTTCTGCATGCAATGGTAGAACCAAGCCTCGAGTTGTGGAGAAAGTTCTGCATTGGACCCTCCGCCGTAGGAGACGTCAAAAAACACGATTTCACCAGGTTTGCTGTTCTCAATCCAATCGAATACTGGTTTAGTCGTCTCTTCATCGACTACTATCGGCAATCCAATGGGTTGGAGCACAGGAATAATCAAAGCACATGCCATCACCAAGTAAATTATGCGAGGATTTATCTCGCTAAAGCGTTCCAAAAACTCTCTCAATTATCTCCCTCCCTTCACAGCAAAACTTGGTGCTAGTGGGCCAGATGGCGCCTCTCTATGCCAAGCACTACTCGCCAGGTATTGGCAACCCCTCCCAGAAATGCTCCAATGCTTATGGCTCTACTTACAGCAGCAGTAGGGGTAGCCAATATCCATGTCCTGATCCCTGAGAACCCACCTAACCATGATTGGCTACTCCAAATCATCTCTCCAAAGGGAACGTTGGCCACCATCACTAGGAAAGCGACCACCATCATGACCGTTGACTCCAAGTTCTTCACTCTAAAAGCTCTATAGGCCGCAGAAGCTATGAAAAACGCCAAGAGCGAGAACATCGTTGCATCAAGCGGTTCGCTTACAACTCTGAATATAGTGCTAAAGAGAGGGTCGTTATTCCCTTTTATTACTCCGTAGATCCCATATGCCCACGCCAAAACGATAGTATATGCGCTAAACATCCAGTGTTCTCGCCGATGTCTTATATTCCCATAGTGAACGCGTGTAAAGTTCACTATGCCTAGTCCAAAAGCGCCAAAACCCATCCAAGTCATCGCCCAGCTAATGAGGGAACGAACCTTCATGCCATCGGCCAAAACCCATGCATCCAGAGGACCTATCCACTCGAACGCAAACCTTAGAACTATCATTATGAGCATCAATATGTACGGAACTTCTCTTTTCATCTAGCGCACCTCCTTTCCGCTCAATTCGCATCTAGATTAAAAGTTGCAAAACGTCTTGATGAAATTGTGCCCTGGCGCAAACGTCTCCAAAAGCGCGCCTAGAATGACCGCTACGAAAATGACTATACGAAAGATATCTTGGGAAACGACACTTCCCGTGATAATGGGATCTCTAGACAGCCACGCAGCACCTGCATACATTTCCTCTCCGATCATCACATAGTCACATGTAGCTATGAAGAACGGGATCTGAGTAGTCGCGATTGTAGCAGCAACCTGTATGCTTTCAATCAGCGCTCCGGCTTCTGCTATCAGCAGCGCTTCAGCATAGAAGTAGCCGATTAAGAACTGAGCAGCTGGCTTTTCACGGGCTATTATTCCGTTGATGTTCATGGCCCAAGCAAACTGAGTTCCACTGATGTACCGGATATCATCGGGGTTAAAGGCATCAGGCCTGCCAGCCTCTAAGTATGCCTGCCTCACGATATCTTGGTGAACCGCATTGCACAAATAACTGCTGTCGGTAACTATCAGCCTGGTATCATACTGTGCACACAGTTTTGCCACATATGCCATGTATGACCAATATGCAAAGGTATCCTCATATCCAATGCCCTCGTCGTAGTTGGTCATATGTACAGGCCGCCCCATCTCAGTTGCCCTCCCTACGGCTTCGTCAAAAGCCTCCAAACCTGGGATTCGCTTTATCTCTGGAAGCGGCAGGCCGGCCCTAGCCCTGCTAACACCTACCCATACCAGAATTCCCATGCACAAATAGAAGAGGCAAGCCGAAACGGCATTGGGTTGGTCTACTACGAACCCAAACTTGTATTGAGGTGCCTCCGCAGCGAGAAACAGTATTTCGGACATATCTTCACCTCCTTCCGCAATGAGATACCACCGGCTTTGGGGTCTGACGCGTTGAACAGCTATGCATCCATGGGTATTGCGCCTATAACCACTGCTTCGAGAGGGTGATGAGCGATCAGCATAACCAGAATTGGTTGTTTTTCGAAAGCCATGTGTAAAACCCGAAATAGTGGGTTCGTTTAGCTGTGTAGCGTGTTAGTTGCTGCGTAGTATGGTGCGATCCTTGGTTAACTAACCGAACATACCTCTTGAAGATAAGACCCATATTAACGACGTATTGCCTGTTCTTTCTGCTTACCCTACTGCCGATGATATGGTATTCTACGCCGTCATCGATTATCCTCTTTCTCCATTTACGTATATTTTATTGCATAAAAGTATCCGGACTTTAGGTTTTCCTATTTACAGGAAACGCGCTTATGCATTAAATGATGCACAGGCCTAGCATGCAGCCTCTTTCGGGGGTTCTTGATCATATCTACTCCGTTAGTGCCCCCTTTTTCCTTCGTGCTATAGCTACAAGAATCTTGTGACCAAACTCCAAGAAGCAAGGGGGACGGCACTTTTTGCTTCATGAAGCAAGGGGGACGGCACTTTTTGCTTCATAGTGCTCCATAGTGCTTCATAATGCTTCGTCCGAGAAGATTCTCAAGTCCTTCTAATCTATAAGTAAGTTCGTTAACTAAAGTGCCCGTCTGAAAGATATATTCCTCTATTTTCCTCTTTTTTCTTTCGTGGTCCTCTTCAACAGCTGTTACACCGCCTCTAATCCGTTTTAGCGGGTACTTTTCTTCAAATAGACGTTCAAACTCTGACAGAAATTCAACCGCAATCACGGCTTGGATTTTGGCGATTTCTTGGCCCAATTTTTCGGTCAATGTGTTGAGCAGAGAATCGAAGAATCGCAAGATCTCAAGGTAACCTCTTTCGCACCGGTAGCACACATTAAACCTTGATCTTCATTTCTTAGATGGATCTTTCAAATACAAAGGTTCCAAACTTGAAGTGTCTACAAGGAGGGTAGCGTAATCTGGACAGGGATCGCACTTACCGTCGTTTCGGTTCTTCACGCCCAAACCATGCTTCAAAAGCCCCCTGTACACTCGGCCACTTACCAAGGCTGAAATAGGTGGTAGAACTCGAAGAGCCATAAGGTATCTACCGTACGTATCTTAGGTGTTCTAGTGCGTTTCTTTCTCTCAAAAACACATACTCTACAGGCGGATACGTAGCGGTCTCAACATGTTTCTTCGGTACTTCTGATTAGCCTGAGCAATTACTACACTCGAACGCGTCTTGTGGCAACACGGTTGTAATATGCCTGCTTGGGTAGCTTTAGGTACCTTGGACGAACTCTGCGTTTTCGAATAGTGTCTGTGTGATATTGTGAGGATGCTGCTAGATACGCAACGTGATAGGCGAAGCAGAAAGTGCCGTCCCCGCTGCTTCTTTGCTTCGTGGGTGTACTTCGAAGTAGAATTAGAATAGGGTGATGGGTATGGAAGATAAATCCTGGGTCGAGGTGTGCCAGGTATCAACTGAAGTAGAAGCGGAGCTTATCGGCTCAGTGCTCGAATCTTACGGCATTGAGGTTCTATTCCAGGCGTCTCTGCCAAGTAGCGTTTATCCAGGTTTGGCACCAATCAAGGTCCTTGTACCAAAAAAAGATCTGGAACTGGCAGAAACTGCACTCAAGACTACCGAAAACAGATGAATCCTTTGCATTCGAAGAATCGCGAATATCCTTTAATCTGCTCTGGTGAGGGTTTGATGGTTCTCTGCGTGCACTAATGGCTGAACTTCTGAGTATTTCTACACACTTTTAGTATTCGAATCGTGCAACTTTGCGCAGTGGAAGATTGGTTAGACCCAAACACACTGTAAGCAAGATTCCCAAGATAACCGAAAACAACTTCAGCTTCCTAAGGCGCGCTCTGCTATTGACAACCTTTGCCACCACATAATAGATGTTCATAGTCGGAGCGTTGAATATAAGCGAATAGCTCATGGCTACCTGGCAAGCTGCCAGCGCAGTCGCTGGATCTCCTGTACGCGACAAAGCTCCAGTGATCATAGGGGGTCAAGTCCTTTCTTTTCTGTAAAAAGCCCTCTGGTGGACTGATATGTAACACATGCCTAACACGCCGGGACGGCGGCCTGTTGTAATTCGTTGGTGATCATCGCCGTTTGCTCTTGTTTCCACTCGACATACGCGCTCATATCGAAATACTGCCGGCCGGTTGACCAGGCTTCATCTTTCTCCATGAGCAAAGCCCCCAGCAAGCGCTTAGCCGATTCAACGCTGGGGAAGATACGGATAACTCTCTCTCGTCTACGCACTTCCTCGTTGAGTCTCTCGATGCCGTTGGTCGTTCGCAGTCGCTTTCGATACCGCTCAGGAAGATTCAAGACAGCCACCGCGTCGTCGAATCCCTGCTCCAGAATGTCCATAACCCTTTGAAGCATTTGCCTCGCTGTTTCCACGTCCGGCGCCTCCCAGATCACCTTAAGCTGGGAGTGAAGTTGAGATTGCAGTTGTTTTGGGCAGGCGTCCAGGATGTTGCGTGTGAAGTGCGTCTCGCACCTCTGCCACATTACTTCCTGGAACTGAGTCTCAACTGCCGTAAGTCTCGCTGTCGCCAATCCAAAACCCCAGCACCTCGCGGTATCCCCTCATGTTCACCCCTATGGCGATGAGTGCGCTCTGTGGCTTCACCTGTCCGCCTTTCCCTACCTTAAGCACCATCGCGTCCACCATCACGAACGGGTATGCCTCCTTCAGCGGCCTCTCGTTCCACTCCTTGACCAAGGGATCCAACCTTTTGCACAGTTCCGACACGGTCGACTTGGAAAACTCCGTGCCGCACAGTTCCTCAGTGATTTTGGCCACCTTTCTGGTTGATACCCCGTTTATCACCATCTCCATTAAAGCCAGGATCAAGGCCTGCTCGCTCCTTTGAAATCGGGTGGAAAGTTCAGGTGAAAACTTCCCCTCCCGTACCTGAGGCACTGATAACACCAACCGGCCAACACGGGTGGTCATAGTCCTGGGTTTAAACCTGTTTCGGTAGCCTTGGCGCTCCTAAGTCCTCTCGTAAGGCTTCGCCTGCAACGTCTCAGTCACCTCAGCCTCAAGTACTTGGTTCAACACTTGCTCCACAAGTCTGGCCATCGCTCCATCTTCCTTAAATAGGCCGTGCAGGATCTCGTCCGAAAGTGTAATCTGATATTGGGTCACTGTTGCTCCTCCTCGACTAGTGATTTTCTTTCCTATCAACCAGTCTACCAGAGGAGCCGGTGGCCCGGATCAATCACGATCCCTTTTTACAGAAGTATAAGGACATTACTCGCAGCAGCTTGTTTCCATGATAGTGTCAAAAGCGGTCAAGATGGCAGAGATGATGAACATCCCGATACTGGGTTTAGTCGAGAGTATTTTTTTAAATGCCCTGATAATGATAAGGAATATAAAGTATTCGGAGAGAGTCATATAGATGAGATTGCAGAAAAGCACCGGCTGAAAGTGCTGGCCAACATTCCCATTGATCCTAAAATCTCAGCCGCTTGTGATGCTGGGATGATCGAACTGTTTGACGGAAATTGGTTTGACAGCGTTGCAGAAGGACTTGCATCACAAATAGGCGAATTGGGGGAAAGGCGTGGAAAATGGCGAGATTGTAAAAGAAGAAATGGTGCAAAATCCAGGCCATAAGCCCGGGTTCCTTCCCAACTCCCTTGCCAATAGAGGCGTAGAAGTCATTATCTCTGGCGGTATGGGCGGACGGGCAATCGATCTTTTCAACGAAAGAAATATCGAGGTTATAGTAGGCGCTTCTGGCGACGCAAGAACTGCCGTTGTGAGCTATCTCAAGGGTGAACTTGAAACGACTGGTTCCGTCTGCCATGAGCACAAGTATCATGGCGAGTGCGGAGAGTAAAAAAGCAGAAGCGAAAAAGCAAAAGGAAAGTAAGCAAAGGAAATAGGAGTTTCCGCTTCAAGTTGAAGCAAAAACTCCTGTCATTTTTGCTTCTTAGTCATTCCAACCGGACAGGATCTGTTTGCGAAACTGTAAGTTACATAACGTTGGATAGTATTCCGTGTTTTTCAAACGTTTTTTGCATCGCTAATCCTGCTTGAGGACAGTTTCCGCTGCAAAGAACTATGACTGTGGGCGCAGAACCGCTGAGTGCTACCCCCGATGCTCATGATTCTTTGGCTGCAGTAAAAACTTGCTGCATACCAGGCACTAAACCCATTCTATATGGTTGGTGCAGCCTATCGTCCATGGCACTGCCCATAGTTTCTAAGTTTCCTGATGCAAAAGCTGCAACTAAAAGCGCCGTCTTACCTAGGTTAAAAGCCGCGTCTTTTAGAGGAACCGTTTCAGGTAACACGTTCCGAGCAGCTTCAGCGAGTAAAGTAAAGTCGGGCACTGGTACCTGAAAGTGCAGGAACTTAGGATGGTCAAGCCGTTTGTAACATATCGTTTCATCTTGCAACGACAAGAAAGCCTCCTGCCATGGCGGCAGCGCTTGAACCAAGGCCAAGAGCCGCAGGAATATTGTTTTCTAGAATAATCCGAAAACCGGAAGGCTCCAGTCCTACTCATAAATACACTGTTCGCCGCCCGATACACAATGTTATCTTCCCCACAAGAAATCTAATCCTGCCCTTGTTTTGGATACTTGGCCACACCTGCCAAAGACGCCGCTGAAGCAGGCTCGGCGAAAATTCCTTCTTCCTGAGCCAAGAGTCTCTGAGCAGAAAGGATCTCTGCATCGGTAACACTATCTACTAAGCCCCCGGAATCTCGCGCGGCTTCTACAGCCGTCTTCAAGCTGGCTGGAGTGCCGATCCTTATGGCCGTAGCCACCATTTCAGGGTTTTCCACTATGCGTTCTTTTACGATGGGAGCGGCGCCTCCAGCTTGAAAACCTATCATTTTGGGAAGTTCGCGGATTTTCCTTATTTCTGCGTATTCTCTAAACCCCTACGAGTATGCCGTTATGTTCCCTGCGTTTCCTACAGGGATAGAAAGATAATCAGGTGAGCAACCTAACGAGTCGCAAACGTCAAAAGCAGCAGTCTTCTGTCCTTCTTATCCGATAAGGGTTAAGTGAATTCACTAAAGTGATTGGATGCTCGGCTGTAATCTTTCGCACAAGTCCCAGGGCAACATCGAAGTCCCCTTGTACTGGGAACTACGTTAGCTCACTAAAAGAAGCGCCTGCGCTAATTTGCCTAGGGCAATCTTCCCTTCTCGAATCAATACCAGACACCTCAGACCGCACCTAGCAGCGTAGGCGCCGGCCGAAGCACACGTTTCTATGGCCTTTGCAACAGTCACCATGCCCCTGTCTTTGAACGACCCTGTGGGGTTAAGCCCTTCATATTTGAAGTAAAGGTTTGCGCCTATTCTTTTGGATATGGAAGATGAAGGGATGAGCGATGTGTTTCCTTCAAAAAGAGTGACTAAAGGAGTCTTGTCAGTAACAGGCAAGAACTCTTGGTATGCAGATATTACGCCAGGCCAGTTCAATCTTGTTGACTCCTTTTGGGTACCACCTGGGTACTCTTTCGTTGCTTCCCTTAAACTTATTGAAACCTAACAGACTTAAGCTGCGGTTAATCTCCTCATTCACTATTCTTTTTAGCCATCCCTTATGCTCGAACCGTATGCCACATCACCACGCAGGTATCTGCGTACGCGGTTCTACAGGAAGGTTCGCTACCGAAGCGTTTATTCTCCAATTATCCGCAATTAGCCTTCAGCATAGAAAGGGGTTTCATAGTGGTAGGAAAGTGGCTCAGCTGGTAGGCCACTTTGTATGTAGGGAGACTCGGCAAGACTCGTTGCGAGATAAAGTAGTCCACGGTATGTGCCACTTTCCGAAAACTGCGCTAAGCACCGTAGGAGAGTGGCACACGGGGTGGGCCACCTCTGGTAAACCAAAAAGGATTCGCTTCTAAAGTGGCTCATTGGATGTGCCACGTTGACAAAGGAACCTAGTATGAATTCATGAAGTGGCTCATCCGGTAAGCCACTCTGCTGGAGTGAATCATCGTTGGGAGATGATGTTCAGTACTTGGCCACCAAATCAGAAAACGGAGCCTCCTCGGCATAAAGCACGTCCACTTTTTTCAAACCGAAGCAAAAAGTGCCATCCCCCTTGGAGGAAGGTTCCTTGCCATGGATATGTTTCAACAGATGTTGGAGTTCTTCTTCACAGATTTAGAAGAATTTTTGTTTAGAGAGCTGCAGAATACTTTTTGTCACATATTGAAAGAGACGTTAGAGGAGATAGATAAAAGAATTAAGGAAGCACAAGACAAGAAGAGATTTAAGGAAGTGAATTTGCGAGAAATCACGCTAAGCACATTGTTTGGAGATGTAACTTTCAAGCGTAGGTATTACAAAGATACTGAGACTGAGAGGTATGTACACTTGGTGGATGAAGTTTTAGGTATACATGGAGGGATAAGCCCATGCCTTGCTACGATAGCGGCAGTAGAAGCAGTGATAGGACCGTCATACAGAACAGCGTGTAAAAGTTTGGAGGAACTTTATGGGTGACAGGTGATAAGCCACGAGACCATAAGGCAATTGATACTAAAGGCAGGGAAACAGATAGAGTTGGAAGAGAAGACAGAAACCTGAGGGGAAAAAGAAAGTTCCAATCATTTTTCATAGAAGCAGACGGATGTTTCTTACATATGCAAAAACGAGACGAAAGGAATCAGGAACTAAAAATGATATTAGCCCATGAAGAGTGGGAGAATAGGACGCCTGGAAGCAAAGAGTATGAGTTATTGAACAAGACATACTATGCTTCATTTGAATTAGAGGAGTTTTGGGATGAAGCCAGCAGGCATCTTTACTGCAAATACGATATAGATGATGACACGATAGTTGTGATAAACGGAGATAGGGCACCTTGGATAAGGGAAGGGGTAGAGTATTTTCCCAAGGCAATGTACCAAGCAGACAGATTTCATGTAAAGAGGGATTTGAAGGAGTTTTTGAGGGGCACGGAGGGATTAAAAGAGTGCCTAAATGCATTTGACGGTAGCGGTTGAAAAGTGCTTGTGGAATCATTGTTCACTGCTATACCTAAGATTAAGGACAAAGAGAAGAGACAGGGAGATTCAAGGCTTCTACAAGACATTTTAAAGATGCCTGACTCATTTAGGGACTACAGGGAAAGGCTTAAAGATGAAAGTTGCGATACTTCAAAGATGAGAGGTATGGGCGCGGCAGAATCAAATGTGGATAGATTTTCCAACAGATTAAAGAAAAGGGGGCAAAGTTGGGTTCCTGTAGGCGCCACAGCTATGGCGCAATCTTTGATGAAGTACAGGTCTGGCAGTTTAGAAAGATGCGCCGAGCATGTGAGCAAGATGGGAGACGTATTAAACGCATAGAAGATACAAGAGAAGATACAAGATGCATCTAAAGACATAACAGGTAAGGCTTTAAGGGTAAAAGAAGGCAGGATCCCGATAAAGGGATCTGGGACAACACGTTCTGGAGGGTTATCCAGCTTCTTTAACCGGCTAGATTATGCAGATTCAATGATCACCTAGATCTGCGTCATATCGAACTTGAGGAACAGATGAGGAAGTTGAAGATTGCATCTAGGTATATTTTAGATGTGGCTTTGAATGTGGAAGAAGGAGGAATACTTAGAGGGTAATAGGATATCGTTATTTGGTCGGCCATCCACCTTGCTTAATTGAAGCAAGCTAATGTAACTCATTGATTGCTTACATCTCCAAGAAATCGGGGGATTAGGGTTCTTACCTACAATTGCTTGACAGACACCATATGATCAACCTATCTTGACAAAACCACAATTTCGATGTATAAAAATAATGATAGAGCTCACCAGGTTCCCTATTCCATGGGGAACCGGGGTGAGACTTTTACTTGGTGGAACCCTCTTATGGAGAGCATAAAAGGTAAGGACATAAAAAAGCCAACTACATTCAAAGAACAAATTGAACTTCTCAAATCAAGGAATCTCCTCATTC
>Ga0209608_1002679_pt1 | contig 12215 bp, 9 predicted proteins | sample AD_UKC130_MetaG_FD_184428 | JGI IMG/M metagenome (GOLD analysis project Ga0209608, IMG submission 184428) | Active sludge microbial communities of municipal wastewater-treating anaerobic digesters from Canada - AD_UKC130_MetaG (SPAdes) (version 2) | ecosystem: Engineered > Bioreactor > Anaerobic... | reverse complement strand
TCCTATTGCTATTACTTGCCCTAGGTTGCGGACTTGTCGCTGCTATCGGCGTCAAACAGGTTTTGGCGACCAAGGATCAGGCTACGGCATCCCCAACGGTTGAAATGCAGGCGATTGTGGTGGCGGCTGAAGACATTGCCATGGGGGATCCCGTCAAGATTGAGCAGATCAAACTCGAGGATTGGCCAAAGTCGAAGATTCCTGAGGGGGCATTATTTAAGGCCGAGGAGGCTGAAGGTCGCCGCACAAAGACCAAGATCTACAAGGGTTCTCCCATTTTGGATGATCAGCTTCTCGCCAAAGGCGCGGTGGATGCTGGCGCCGCTCCATGGATTCCCAAGGGTTATCGGGTTGTCTCGGTCAAGGTGGATGCCGTCAGCGGAAGTGCCAGTATGTTGCGTCCTAGCGACCGGGTCGATGTGGTTGTGCACTTCCCTGCCAACCCCAATAAGGGGATTCCGAAAGATTACACGCGGACCATCCTCCAGAACGTGCGGGTCTTTGCAGTGGACGACAAGTACATCCTGACAGAAGACGAAAAAACCAAGAAATCCTTGCCGGCAAAAACGGTTTCCCTCTTGGTAACGCCCGAACAGGCCGAGGTCATTACAGCGGCGAGTGAACTGGGCCAAATCCGCCTGGTAATGCGCGGCTTGGGGGATAATGATCCGGTTAATACGCGCGGGGTTGACCCCAGCGAACTATTGGGCAGGCCGAGTATGGGTGGAGACCCGGAGAAGGAGGTTTTGCCGAGCGAAACTCCTTCGGGTTCTGCCGACGAATTTGCGCAATTTTTGGTGTCCCAGCAAAAGCCGGGGCCTCAGGTCATGCGGGTAAGTAGCAGTAGTAGCGAAAACAGGGAAACTTGGTCGATACGACTGCTGATGGGGCCGCGGGTGAACGATATCACCCTGGAGCGAGAATCGGGCGCTTCCAACGAGGAGACGGGGACGCTTTGGCGGGTTGTGAGTGCCGAAGGGATGAGTGATGCTCCTCCCCAGGTCGATTTGCCCCTTCCCGAGTTGCCGCCGGAAGAATTACCGCCTCCCCGAGGGAGTGATCAGTAAAGTTAAAATACAAAAAAGCCGTTAAGTATTCTTAGAGGGCAAGCGCACCAGCGCGGGAGGCTGTTGTTGGGTGCGACAAGGATGTCGTGTCCGACAATCTAAAACCGGCCGCGATGGATTCTTGTTGGCGGAGCCTTGTTTTGAGGACGATCACGGATGATCAGACTTAAAGGACGGAAACGGCTTTTGCTAGGTCTGGCTATAACTCTTGCCCTGGTGGCCGCTCTTCCGGCGACGGGAGAGGTCGCGCCGGGACCGCCGGAACCCTCGTCTCCCAACCAGGTCGTTCGTCAAATTACCGGACCTAGTCAGCGGGAGGAAATGACGGTTAACACAAGCCGCATTCTCACGCTAGATAAGCGGATTCCCCAGGCACAGGTCAACAATCCTGATATTCTGGACATCACAGCCCTTTCTCCGACACAAATCCAAATCTTTGCCAAAAAAGCGGGCGTGACCCAGGTGAATCTCTGGGATGAAAAAGGAAACATTTACACCATCGACGTCATCGTTTTCGGCGATGCTAGGGAGTTGGACCTCCTACTGAAAAGCCAATTTCCTAATTGCAGTATCAAGGTCATTCCCATTGCCAGCGGAGTTTTGCTTTCGGGATACGTCGATCAGCAGGAGCACGTTAGCCGAATCATCCAGATTGCCGAGGAATATTACCCGCGTGTCATCAATAACCTAACCTTGGGTGGGGTCCACGAGGTCCTCCTCCACGTCAAAGTGATGGAGGTCTCGCGGACAAAATTGCGTGCTTTGGGGTTCGACTGGACGCAAATCTCCGGTCAGAATGTGATCCGCTCGAGCGTTAGTGGTCTGATTTCGGCGGCTAACGCGGCCAACCCTGCCGCCGGCACGGCAGCCACGGCTGTGACGAGTGGCGGCGAGACGTTTTTCTTCAGCGTTTTCGATGGAAACGACGCCTTCTTTGGGGTCTTGGAGGCCTTGCGACAGGACAACTTGATGAAAGTCCTAGCCGAACCGACACTGGTGACCGTCAGCGGACGACCGGCGTTCTTCCAGGTCGGTGGGGAGTTTCCCATCATCGTGCCGCAAAGCTTGGGTACGGTCTCAATTGAATACAAGCGATATGGGACGCAGGTGGACTTTGTGCCGATTGTGCTGGGTAATGGCCGAATTCGTTTAGAGGTCCGCCCGCGGGTTAGTGAGATCGACTCCTCACGAAGCGTCGTCATCAACTCGACGACGGTTCCCGGCCTGCGTGTTCGAGAGGTTGACACCGGGGTCGAGATGCAAGCGGGTCAGACGCTGGCGATCGCCGGGTTGGTGGAGACGCGGGTGGAAGCCCAACGCCGCGGCGTGCCCGTCATCTCCGATCTTCCCTACGTTGGCTCTGCTTTTCGGCGTGTGGCCGAACGCAGCAACGACGTCGAGTTGCTGATTCTGGTCACGCCCGAGCTCGTTGAAGCCATGAACGCCGAGGAAGTGCCCCCGTGTGGACCGGGAACGGAAACGGCTAGTCCCACGGATTGGGAACTCTATATGAAAGGTTATATTGAGGTCCCACGCTGCTGTGATCCTTCGGTGACCAACGGGGCGGTTAACCCCGCTGCAGGACAGCCCACCCCGGCACCCGGTGTTTCGGCGGAGTCGGCACAGACGGGAAACGCTGCGTCAGTCCGGGTGGCACGATCGAACGATGGCAGCGGAGTCCCGGGATTGCAAGCAGCTTCACCGTATGCGGTCTCGGAGGGATCATCCACGACCACGTTTGGCAAACCAGGGGTTGTGCCACAGACTCGCTCGGCCCGGTTTGTCAACGACTCTTCCTCGCCAAAGCCGCAGCCACGACCGTCGGAGCCATCTCCGCTGCCCGGATTTAAGGGCGAAATTGGTTATGACAATTGAACCTAGGAGAGGGATGGCCACGGAATGATGGTCCGTGCGGGTTTAAGCGAGAGGATCCTTCGAGCGGACGGTGCTCGCCCGTGAAGTCGGCATCTCGATAGTTCTTCACTTCTTTTTGCCCAACCTAATTAGCAAGAATAGTTTTCCTCACCCCGGAAAATAAGCCATATTTTTGATGGTGAGGCGTCATGTGATAAACAAGTTCTCCTCAGCCCGATCTTCCGCGGGCACACGCTGGGGAAACGTGTGGTTTCTAACTAAGGTATCGGGTGACTATGAGTCATGTGCTGCGTGTTGCCATCGTCGATCCTCATGATGCCGGTCGCGAGGAACTGAAACGTCTCCTGTTGGGATTAGACAGTATCTGGCTGGAGGCCGAATGCTCGCGTTACGAATTCTTTGCTGATGTCGTAGCCCAGACAAATCCCGAGATCGGCATCGTGGCCTTGGATTTTGACCAAGAAAAGGCCCTCGACCTCGTCTCCAAGGTCACGCAGCAGTCGCCTGATTGTGCGATTTTTGTGGTCAGTTCTAGCCACGATGGGACCGTGATTTTGAAGGCAATGCGGGCAGGGGCGAAGGAGTTTCTTCCGCAGCCGGTGCGGATTGATGACCTCCTGGCAGCTATCGAGCGCCTCACCGAGCGGCGGTTTGGGCGAGGGGATCATAAGGCCCGGGGATCTACCGTCATCGCGATGACCGGCGTGACGGGCGGTGTTGGAGTCTCGACGATTGCCGTCAATCTTGGTTGTGCTCTAGCGCGGAATGACAAGAACTCAGTCGTCCTAGTGGATTTGGACTTGTGCCTGGGCGATGCCGACGTCTTGCTGGATGCCATTCCAGACTACACCATCGTCGATGTTGCCCAAAATGTGACCCGACTAGATTTCTCCTTGCTCAAACGTTCCTTGACCAAACACAGTTCGGGCCTATTCCTGTTGCCTCGCCCGATTCAGTTGGAAGATGTCGCTTTGGTGAGCGCAGAGGATATCCAGCGGGTGGTTGGCTTGCTCAAGGCTAGTTTCACCCATCTTGTCATGGACCTTTCCAAAGCCTTCACACCCCTCGACATGATGGCCATGGAGATGGCCCAGCACATTGTTCTCGTCACACAGTTGGATCTTCCCTGCTTGCGTAATGTGGTCCGGTTGCTAATGTCTTTCAACAACATCCAGGGGATGGCGGAAAAGGTCAAGATCGTGGTTAACCGCACCGGCCTGGAGAGCGGTCAAATCAACATCAAGAAGGCCGAAGAGATCATTGGCCGGGAGATCTTCTGGCAGATTCCGAACGACTACCGCGCATGTAGCGAATCACGCAATAACGGAGTGCCGCTCTTAGAGTCGGCACCCCGTTCTCCTGTGACCCACGCCATCGTTGGACTGGCGGAGGCCCTTTGCGGCGAATCGGCCAAGACCGCCGAGAAGAAGTCGGCCAAGGGCGGCCTCTTCAAACTCTTTGCCAAGTGATGGCAACACCCCAGGTAGGCTCAAAACGGTCCTGGTGTCTCGTTGCCCGATCGGGTGGCTAAGGCCCGAAACACGTTGAGGTCGATGGTCTGACTGATCATGTGGACCGAGCCGTCACAGAGCAGGAAATTAGCGCCCTGTGGATGCTGGCTGCTAAAGTTGTGGGCATGTGCCTTCCGCAGGTTCGGGGGAAATTCAGCAGAGGCCAGCACGGCAGCGGGTGCACACGCATCACCGGGAAGAACGCCCGTCCAAGTGGCATAGCCCAAGGCCACCGTGCGCTCCCCAACCAAAAACGTTTGACTAAGACCGTCCGAGATGGCCGAATAATCCAAGTAACTGTTGTGGAAAAGAACTCCATCTCCCTTGCATGACCCGCCAGGTGGCGTATCTTCGCAGACGTGGATATCGGTTGTCCCAAATGACCCAACATAGTTGGAACGCGCCAAAAGGAGTTCGTCATACTCATCGCCCGCGTGCCCTTGGTCATGATCGTGGCCCTCGTGCAGCTTATGGGCCTCGAAGACTCGATCCTGACTCAAATCGGATGGGCAGCGGTAGATGGTCAAAAAGGTTTGGATGGCCTGCTCGTTGACGGGGTCGTAAATGGGCGCTTTAAGCACGATGCCCCCTTGATAGAGGTTCATCTGCTCCAAGTAGGGCAAGATAACAGCCCCCCAGGCCCAACCCGGTTGACCATTGACTTGGGGCTGCCGCCCGTCGGCGGTGTAGGCGGTCCATCCCGCGGGCAATCTCCGGTTGGTGTCGTAATACATTTGAATCGCCAAGCCGATTTGCTTGAGGTTGTTAGAGCACTCGGCCCGCCTAGCCGCTTCTCGGGCAGCTTGGACGGCTGGCAACAGTAATCCGATCAGCAGGCCGATGATCGCAATCACCACCAACAACTCGACAAGTGTGAAACCAAGGTGGCCAATGTGTGTTTGGTCACTCCGGGATTTAAAATCGCTATTTGATCCGTCGATCGGTCTGAGCATGGAAAACCTCCTCAACCGTGCGAAAAAACTGCGTCGAAGAAATCGCCGAAAAGAAAACGTCTCAATGCTCACGCATCATCCAGCATGCGCGTCATTGCTGGTTGGCAACACTGCCACGCACACATGTTGTTCTGGGGCATGCGTTACCAGGCCCGTAATCAACGCCAATTGACCGGTCGGGCCACGGCTTCGTCGCTGGAGTCAGCGAACTTTGACAAGGCACCATTCACACGGTGGGAGGGGCACGACTGTGCCAGGAAAAATCCGGTGTAAAAACAACCAACGCCACACCGGAGGGCTGAGGCGCCCAATGGCTGTAGGTACCCGCGACGTATTGGAAGATATTCTGAATCGTCCGCGGTTGGACCTGAAACTGACAGATGGGGCATTGTGACCATTGATGGGCGCCAACAGTCGTGCGGAAGGTGGCCACCATCCGCAGATGACGACCGATATTCGCCGTATTACAATCTTTGGCAAAGGCCGTCGAAGAGAGGAGATAACTGCCCTCGGAATCCTTAAATCCACAAGAACCGTAGCATCCCGAAGAACTGACAGGCGTACCAACCACCGGGTGCCAGCCCAGGTGATGGTGTAACGACGTACCCATCACGGCTGTCAGGGCGTACCACACCGTGGTAACGAGGATCAGCGGTATGTTTACCCGTCTGCGAGGCATGGGGCGAAAACAAGCCGTTTCATGTTGACCAACCTTTAGGCCCCATTATATCAAGTAGGGCACATCCCGGCCAGGATTGTGCAATCACTGCATTTGATGGTTTCACCTCCGGCTTACGCCAAAGGCTCAAGAAGTTTCACCGGCAGCCTACGCCCGAGGCGCGGATATTCTACACAAGTGTCATGGGCGCACAGGCGGACGGCCGATGCTGTAATAGGTGAATCCTAAATCCCTCATGCGATAGGGATTGTAGATATTCCGCCCATCAAACACGACGGGGCGACGGAGGCGGGATTTCATGACCTCGAAATCGGGATGTACGAACTGCTTCCACTCCGTCAGAATCACCAGGGCATCGGCGTCGTTGAGGGCATCGTCTCGTTGCGCACAATAGATTAGACGGTTGCCATAGATGCGACGCACGTTCTCCATGGCCTCTGGGTCGTAAACGCGGATGGTTGCCCCATGCTTCAAAAGCCCGTCGAGAACGACAAGCGATGGGGCCTCACGGATGTCGTCCGTTCCCGGCTTAAAGGCCAATCCCCAGACGGCGATCGTTTTGTCGGACAAGGCACCGCCGAAATGCTCGCGGATTTTCCGCAGCAAGATACCTTTTTGGTGCTCGTTAACGGCATGCGTGGCCTCCAGAATTCGGGGCACCACATCATGCGCTCTTGCCACTGCGGCCAGGGCGCGTACATCCTTGGGAAAGCAACTTCCCCCGTAACCAACGCCGGGGAAGAGGAATGCAAACCCAATGCGGCTATCATGACCAATGCCCCGCCGGACGTCGTTGATATCGGCCCCTGTCCGTTCGCAGATAGCCGCGATCTCGTTGATGAAGCTAATCTTGGTGGCCAACATGGCATTGGCCGCATACTTGGTCATTTCTGCACTTTCAGGGGACATACAAAGAATCGGTTTATCGGTCCGCAAATACGGCTGATAGAGTTCCCAGAGGACCTCGAAGACTTCTTCGGACCGTGTTCCGACGACCACTCGGTCGGGTTTCATAAAGTCTTCCACGGCTGCCCCTTCTTTGAGAAACTCGGGATTGGTGGCCACATTGACAGTACGTCCGGTTAATTCTCTCAGGCATGCCGTCACCGCCGCATTTGTCCCCACCGGCGCTGTGCTCTTAATGACGACGATCGCGTCGGGTTTGAGATGGGGAGCGATAGCCTCGACGACATTCCAAAGTGCCGTGAGATCGACGGAGCCGTCCTCGCGAGGTGGCGTACCCACGGCAATGAAGATCAACCTCGCCCAACGGGTTGCCGTGGCGATATCTGTTGTGAATTGGAGCCGTCCCGCCGTTATGTTTCGATGCAAAAGTTCTTGCAAGCCTGGTTCGTAGATGGGGCACTCGCCTTTTTGCAAGCGATTGATTTTTGCTTCGTCGCAATCCACACAGATGACGTCGTTGCCTGTCTCGGCAAAGCAGGTCCCTGTCACCAGGCCGACGTATCCAGTACCGACAATGGCGATACGCACGACAGCGTCTCCTTGTCTAGCGTACACAAGCGGTAGGTCGAGGTAGGTTCGAGGCCGACGTTCCTCAAGCAAGAGCGTTTCGGGGATGTCGTATCCAATCATAGCATGTGACTAATCTGGTACACGTGGAACCTGCCGGCGGACCAGGTACGATACCCCCTCCAGCGGGTTATTGACCGATGTGTGAGACTCCGTAAAGTACTTGTAGAGTCAGCTTCTGCTTTGCATCTGCAGTAACCAATGTTCTGCGAAGGTCTCTGGAATAGGCGCAGGTCGGTTTATCGCCGAGAAAGGGCTGTAGAGCGCGAGTTCGCATAAGCAATTTCCATCCTCCGCACGGTTTTTGTAATTTGCCTCACTGCCCGAAATAAGCTCAAATTTCAAGAGAGGGAGAAAACGGGGTTGGAAAGGTTGAAGGACCGTGTCGGAATCGCTTTTTGGAATCATCGTTTTGCTGTCTTTTATCTGCCAGATTGCGGCAGCGGCGGTTGGCCTGCGCATCGCCAAGATTAGCCGTCCGGGCTGGGGCTGGCTCCTATTAGCGGGTGGTATGGTGCTTATGGCGATTCGTCAGGGCGTCGTACTTGCCGCATGGTGGCGTGGCTTTTCCGGGGATTTTTCTCAGGAAACGATCGCCTTATTCGTATCGATTGCATGCCTTTTGGGGGTTCTCTTAATCAAGCCGGTGCTGGATGCCTCTTGGCGTTTTCAAACCTTCATGGAAATGGAGACGGAGCGGCTCAATGCCATCCTGCAGCTCCTGCCCGGCATGGTGTACCGTTGCCGCAATGACCCACAATGGACGATGGAGTTTGTCAGCGATGGATGTCGAGAGTTGACCGGCTACACGCCGGAGGATCTCATTGGCAACCGGCGCATCGCCTACGGAGAGGTCATCATTCCCGAAGACCGCGACGCTGTTTATCGAGAGGTTGAAGCCGCTGTTGCCAACAAACGGCCATACCGACTTGTCTATCGGATTCGAACTGCCCAGGGACAAGTTAAATGGGTTTGGGAACAAGGTGCGGGGGTCTTCGATGAGGAGGGAGAGGTCCTCTATCTGACGGGCTACATCACGGATGTGACCGTATGGCGAAACATCGAGGAGGAATTGCGGAAGGCCCAGGCAACCTGGGCACAAGAGAAAGAGGAGTGGGTTAAACAAGAAGGCCAATTACTCAGCCGCGTTTGGCATACGTTCGAGCATCAAAATCAAACGATTGCTTACGAGATTCATGATGGATGCGTTCAATTGGCCACGGCCGCCCTTATGAATCTCGAGTCATATCGGCACCAGCGGGCGACGTCGCCAGAGACCGCCGAGCAACTCCTCGAGCGCGCTATTCAACTGCTTCGGGATTCCATTGCGGAAGCCCGGCGATTGATTCAGGGACTGCGACCCGTTGCCCTGGAAGAACAGGGGCTGATTCCAGCCCTGCAAATGCTGTTTAAGGATTGGGAAAAACGGACCAATGTCCAGATTCATTTCGTCAATCGAACTGATATTGCGCGGCTGGTCCCGCCGGTTGAAGTGAACGTCTATCGAATCATTCAGGAAGCCGTCCAAAACGCCATTCGCCATAGCCAGTCTCCCGAGGTCTTTGTTCAGCTTGCGAAAGAGGGCGATCAACTGGTCATCGAGGTTCGAGACGAGGGTGTGGGATTCGACGTCAAGAGCGTTCCCCGGGAGCGCTTTGGATTGACGTCCATTCGGGACCGAGCAAGACTCCTCGGCGGCTGGGCTGATATTGTCTCGGAGTTCGGCCGGGGGACGCTTGTGCGTGTGGTCATCCCACTCAATCCACTCGTCAGTGCGCCAACTGACAACGGCTCGCAGCCCCTCGGGCCCGTGCCCGTCAATTCGTGATCGTTCCTTCTGATAACAGCTAAGAGCCTATCCGACAACCTCCCCTTGCCCGTTCGGCGGGAGAGAGACCGAGGTGAGCATGGCTCGAATCGTTGCTGGATTTTTCGATCGACTCCGACGAGGGCTTGCCCTCACCCCAACCCTCTCCCAGAGGGAGAGGGAACTTTGGGATAGGTTCTAAAGTGCCAGTTTTGTTTGCCTGGACGTCGGGACGTATGGAGATATTCTTCTGCTGGCGGTCTAAACGGCTCTCAAGAAGTTCCAAAAGCGGCAACAAAACCTTTGCATTTTTGACAGCGGCGCGATACATTTGACGGCGCGCCAGGGTATTGCCTCGTACGACGGCCGGGTTCATTGCACCGCGGAACGCCGTCTTAGCGTGGTCATTGGTTTTTTCGGCGGGTGTGGGGAGGAAAAGGAGGTGGAGCATGACCAAGACTGCCGTAATTCAGGCGCAGCAGCGCTGGGAGTATGTGTTCATCCAGCGACGATCGGAGCTGGCCCTTCAGGACGAATTAAACGTCATGGGGCAGCAGGGATGGGAGTTAGTGCATGTTGAGTATTACAAGGATGCGAAGGGAATCATGGGCTGGATTGCCTTTTTGAAGCGCCCCAGCGCGGCCAGCAAGCCACCGGGCACGGGTGCCGGCGAACACGAAGTCATGCACGAAAAGGAGCCAACCCCAGGTGGTGTGCAACGCCCCATGCCACCCCCTGACGACGTGTTTGAGGTCAAAACGGAGTAAGCGCCCCACATGTGATGCCTTTAGGCCGAATCGATTTGGTCGTTCCGTGCTCGACAGGAGACGATACGGCCAGCCGTCACAACATTCCCACGATCCGCACTTGCGGTGGCAATTCGGGCGGAGACCTGGGTGACTGGATCATGTTTGCTCGCGTTTAGGCTGGCTTCCTTTGGGCGGTGGGCGTCGGGGGACTCCGATAGCACCATGCAGGCCAATGTCCGTGCCGATCCCACTCACGTAAACGGTGTCGTCTTGCACTTCTACGATAAACGGGCGACCTGTCAGCGGGTTAACGGTGTCCCAACTCTGGATGTCTTCCCGGGCCGCTCGCAACGCCACCAACCACGCGCATACATTGGCGAGGTCCTCGGCCTGGGTCTTCTGGCCCGTGGGAACCTCCGGAAGCAAGACGCGACACGCCACAACCGTTTCGTCATCGTGGGACTTATGCTCCCAGGCTGCCTGAAGTTTTTCAAGCTCGCCGGCCCTTTCGCAGTAAGGCTTCTGGGAATGCTTGATAATCTCGCGCATTTGGGTCAAGTAGTAAAACTCGTCTTGGTCGGCATGTTCCTGTGTGGTTCTCACTAACTCTTCCAAATCGTAGCTTTGGCGCAATTGTTTGATCTCGCGCTCCGTGAGAACATCATACAGCCGACCGATGCGAACCAACTCGTAGGCATGCATTCCCAAAGCTCGGGCACCAATCCAGGTCTCTGCATCGCTGGGCCAAATCGCGAGCTCCTTTTGCAGTGTGTCGGCAATTTGCCCTAGCGCATCCCGTGTGATCTCGGGGTGCGACACGAGCGTCGGAAGGCAATCGAGCGTTTGTCTCCGTAAGGACGCGGCTTGCCACCGCAGCAGCGGGTGTTTTGTTCGAGAGAGGACACCACACAGGCGAAGGGCCACGTTGAGCGCATCCACGGCCGCATCCAGATTGCCCTCGGAGATGGCCAAAGCGGCGGCTAGGTGCTCAATCTGCACGGCCAAGACGCATTGATCGACAAAGCTCAGATCGGCACCAAATCCGGCCGTAAAGCGGATGGGAAAGACACACTTCGGACGCAACAAGGCTGCGCGGCATGTTGCCCGCTGCGTCTGAAATGATTGTAACAGCGATTTAGCGGCTTGAAGCTCTTCTTTCTGAAGACGATCCGGTGCCACCCGAAGCCAATCGCTTGTCTGAGCCACCAGGAACTCCACTCGCTCTTTCGGAAATAATGCGACAAGTGCCGAGGCAGCATTGTCTTCGCGCGGGGGCAAAGGAACGGTCAACTGCTCAGGCGTACCGCCTTCTTCCTCAATGCGGGCCAATTCCTCGCTCAATTGAGGATGGGTCGAACGGCGTAGGCCGGGCAGGCGTCCCAGCTCCTCAAGTGGAGACGGCGAAGGTGCCACCGGCTGGCTGGCCTGACGGCATCCCGCGACAACGAGAGAAAGACACAAACCGAAAATCGCCAATCGCCACGGAATAACACGCCCGAGACGTTCACCGCCTTGGGACGTTCTCGCGGACTTCCACCAACCATCGCACCGACGTTGGCGCGTCGCTTCCTGCCGTAAGTCCTGACACTCCATCAACTCGGCTCCTTCAAGGTGGTCCCGCGGATCCGATGATCACCACTCTCGTTGTATGATATCACCTTTTAGGAGCCGAGAAAGTTCCGATACTGCGCGCACAGTTTGACTAAACTGACACGGCGCCTTTCCCCAAAGCGTGGGCACACCGCGGGCCGTATCAAGCTGCTAATTGCCGATTACCGAAACCGGACCTTGAAAATGCGATCCGCCGTGGGGCCACAGTCGCTGCTTCGACGACGGCGGCCCATTGGCCACGGGCTGACATCGGCCAGTTCAGGCATGATTTCAAGTAATTGTTCTGCCAGAAGTTCGGCCAATTGCCGCACGACAGGCTGTTTTGCCCGAAGCTGAATCGCCCGCACCGTCTTCATCATTCGCAGCAAACGGGCACGTTTGAGGACCGGCGCCGACAGCGGTTCCTCGATGTCGGAAAGCAGTTCAATCA
>Ga0209608_1002677_pt1 | contig 12229 bp, 9 predicted proteins | sample AD_UKC130_MetaG_FD_184428 | JGI IMG/M metagenome (GOLD analysis project Ga0209608, IMG submission 184428) | Active sludge microbial communities of municipal wastewater-treating anaerobic digesters from Canada - AD_UKC130_MetaG (SPAdes) (version 2) | ecosystem: Engineered > Bioreactor > Anaerobic... | reverse complement strand
GTGGTTACCTGATTGCGTCTTAGGGAACTACCCCAAGAGGGATTGATATATGCCGCGTCGAAATCTTCAAATCCTCGTTTTGGCCATTATTATCTGTCTTCTGTGTGCCTACCGGAGTTCGCGATATACCCGGGTTTTGACGTACGCGTTGGAACAAATCCAATTTAAGGCCCTCGAACCGCGATCGCCGCAGCAACTTACAGAAGGTGCCCTCCGCGGCATGGTTGGTGTCCTCGACCCGTATTCAAGCTATATCAGCGAGGAAGACCTACCCAAATTCGAAGAGGAACTCGACCGCCAGTTTGCCGGTATCGGCGTGGAAATCTTCCTCGACCCACAGAGCCAGCGGTTGTGCGTGGCCAGCCCCTTACCGAATACCCCGGCACAAAAAGCCGGGATCAAACCCGGCGATTGGATTGTGGCCATCGATGGACAGTCCACCGAGGGGATGACCCTTGAGGAGGCCGGGAAGAAGATGCGGGGTGAACCGGGGACCCAGGTCGTGCTTTCCGTACAAACCCCGGGCGAAGAAAAACCCCACGAGGTGAAACTGACCCGCGAAATCATCCGCGCGGAAACAATCCTTGGCGATACCCGAAATCCCGACGGCACATGGAATTACGTCCTCCAAAGCCATCCCGAGATCGGCTACGTTCGTATCTCGACCTTCGGAGAAGAAACGACCGCCCAACTGAAAAAAATCATCCTCGATTTGAAAAAGAAAAACATCCGCGGATTGATCCTGGACCTAAGGGACAATCCCGGGGGAAGGCTGGAAGAGGCCATTGCCATGTGTGATCTATTTATCGAGTCCGGCGTCATTGTGACGACGCGCTATCGGAATGGTCAAATCAAGCGACAATACACCGCCAGTGGGAAACCCGTTTGTCCCGACCTCCCGATGAGCGTCCTCATTAACCATTACAGCGCCAGCGCCAGCGAAATCGTCGCCGCCTGTTTGCAGGATCATGGGCGAGCGACTATTGTTGGCGAGCGGTCGTTCGGCAAAGGGACGGTGCAGGAGCTCATCCAACTTGAGGCAGGCCTCGGTATGCTGAAACTCACCACCGCGGCGTATTGGCGGCCCAGCGGCAAGCAGATTCACCGCTCCGCTAATGCAGGCGAAGACCAGGAATGGGGCGTCAGGCCGGACCCCGGCAAGGAGGTGAAACTAGATCGGGCGGAGCAAGATATGCTTGCGCGATATCGGGCATTGCGCGATATTTACCTCCCGCCGGGGAGCCCTAAACCCGCCGGTTTCGATAGCATCCCGGCAGATTTTCGCGATCGCCAACTGGAAGTCGCCGTGGAATCAATTCTCAAGGGGCAAAAAACTTCAGCAAAATCGGCAGAATAAAACGGGGTTGCCTGACAGGGAAAAGTTGCGGATAAAAAGACTTTTGTGGAATAACAGCGAACGTGTCAAAGAGGTGACGTGGCTGCACAGGTGAAGTCCCAAGAGTCAACATTATCGGAAAGTTGGGGAAATCGCACAAAGACCATTGCCGTCCTCGGCTCCACGGGGAGCATCGGCCGCAGCGCACTGGAAGTCATTTCCGCCTCCCAGGGGGCTTTGCGCGCCATCATTTTGGTTGCGCGATCAAACACACAACTGTTGCTGCAACAGGCCCAAGAGCAGAGGCCACGTTTGGTGATTGTCACTGATCCCAAGGCTGCGGCAGCGCACTCTTGGCGCGACTTGCCCCTGGAGACGGAATTGCGGGTGGGGTACGAGGCCGTCCTGGAGGCCGTTTCCGCGGACGATGTGGATATGGTCCTTTCGGCTTTTGTGGGAATCGCGGGGCTGAGGGCCACCTGGGCCGCCTTGGAGGCCGGGAAAACTGTGGCCCTGGCCAACAAGGAAAGTCTGGTGGTGGCCGGGTCCCTCATCACGCAATTGGCCCGAAAGCGAAAGGCCCAAATCCTTCCCGTGGACAGTGAACATTCGGCGATCTTTCAGGCCCTCCACGGCGGCCAGGAACGAGAGGTACGGCGGATTATCTTGACGGCCAGCGGCGGGCCATTCCGCAGTCGAAAGCTCACCGAGCTGGCCTCCGTCACGGTGGAAGAGGCGCTGGCCCATCCCACTTGGAAAATGGGAAAAAAGATCACGGTAGATTCCGCCACACTGATGAATAAGGCCCTGGAGATCATTGAAGCCCGCTGGCTATTTGGGGTGGAGGCCGACCAAATCACGGTCGTTATCCATCCCCAATCGATCGTCCATTCGATGGTCGAATTCGTGGATGGCTCGGTGATTGCCCAACTGAGTCCCCCCGATATGAGACTTCCCATCCAGTATGCGTTATACTTTCCTGAACGACGGCCCGGCATCGCCCGCAAAATCGACTGGGCGACGGCCATGGATTTGCGATTTGAGCCACCGGATTTGGAGCGATTTCCTGCCATTCGCTTGGGACTGGAGGCCGCTCGGATCGGGGGGACCGCCGGAGCCGTCCTGAATGCCGCCAATGAAGCCGCTGTAGAATGTTTTCTTCAGGGACGCCTGCGATTTGATCAGATTGTCCCGGTGTGTGCCAAGGTACTGGAAGCCCACCCCTTTGACCCATCCCCTGATCTTGACGCGATATTCGGTCTAGACGCCTGGGCCCGTAAGGAGGTTGAACGTTGGATATAAACTCGCTCTTTTTTGCTTTCCTGGGTGGTGCCGCGTGGCTGTACGTGCTGATGGTGATCGTCGGCCTCGGGCTGATCATCTTTGTCCACGAGTTAGGTCATTTTGTGGTGGCCAAGCTCTGTGGCGTCAAATGCGAGAAGTTTTATCTGGGATTCGATTTCTTCGGCCTGCGGCTTTTTCGTTTTCGCTGGGGCGAAACGGAATACGGAATTGGCATCATCCCACTTGGCGGTTACGTCAAGATGTTGGGGCAGGAAGATAACCCCGCCCGACTCCGCGAGGAATTTGAACGCGCCAAGGCCGCCGGTCAGGAAGGAGCCAAGTCCTCCACCGGCGAATCGTTGGCCAACATGGAAGAGGCCCTTTACAACCCAAGGAGCTACCTGGCCAAGAGTGTCCCCCAACGGATGGCCATCATTTCCGCAGGCGTGGCCATGAACCTTCTTTTTGCCTTCATCGCGGCGGTGCTGGCCTATTTTATCGGGGTTCAAGAGATTCCCTGTGGTGTGGGCCAACTTGCGCCGGGAGAGGGGGCATGGCGGGCGGGGATTCTGCCGGGTGACAAGATCTTGGAGATCAACGGTCAAAAGACCCACCGCTTCCAAGATCTCCAGCAGTCCATCTCGTTGGCGCGGCGGGGACAAGTGGTCACCATGCGGATCGAACGACCCACTTCAGAGGGTCCCAAGGTATTGGACCTAGAACTTATGCCCGACCGAATCCGCGTGGTTCCGACCATTGGCGTAACAAATCCGCTCTTACCGATCCTGGCCGAGCCGCCGTGTTATCCGGGTAGCGCTGCCGCCGAAGTTATCACGAGCTTACCGCCAGGCGCCACGGTCAAGGCCATCCATGGCGAGCCCGTCACTGGCTTCGCCGACATTGCTCGATCCTGGGCCAAGTCCTGGGGTCAGCCCGTGGAGCTAATGCTCGAGAAAAAGGCTGCGAGCGGAACGCCTCTCGAGCCCCAGAAGGTTGTCCTCCAGCCAACGCCGGTTCGTGACTTGGGGTTGATTTTCAAGGTGGGACGAATTGTCGCGGTGCGGGCGGGCTCCCCGGCTGAGGTTGCAGGGGTCCTGGCGGGCGACGAATTGATGAGTCTTACCTGTCCCGAAAACGTGAACTGGAACGGCAACTTCATGCGGCTACCTTACGCCCTCCAAAAAGCCCTCCGCAATCGGCCCGAGGGAATCCCTCTCCAACTCACGGTAAAGAGATCGAACGGCTCGGAGAAGGCAGGCGTCGCCTTGGTGGCCATGCGTTCGGCCACCGCCGCCGATAAAAACAGCTCCAACGAAGGCACTCCGCTGAAGCTTGACGTAGTGGCCAAAACCGCCGAGTTCTTCGCCGATCTCAATACGGGCGATAGTCCCTTCGAGATCCCTCAACTTGGCATTGCAGTAGAGATTCTGCCCCAGATTGAGGCGGTAGAACCGCATTCGCCGGCGGCGGCTGCCGGATTACAGCCGGGGGACGAGCTAATCAGCGTGACCGCCATCCCGCCCAACCTCGACCCCGAATCAAAGATCGGAGAGCTTGCCAGACACTTCTCCATGACGAAGTTTACCGTCCGCTTCGATCAACCGCGAGGTGAAGAAAAAGGCACCTGGCCCTTTTTCTTCCGGGAATTGCAGAGGATGCCGACGGGGACTGAGGTGGATCTCGTGGTACGACGTCCCCAGCCGGACCCTGCCCAGGAGTATCAGGAAGTAAAGGTCCATCTCGTTCCGCGCGTTGCGGATGATTGGTTCCTGGCCGAGCGCGACTTGCTTTTTGAAGCGATGACCTTCGACCTCAGGGCGGCAGGCTTGGGAGAAGCCATCACCATGGGGGCCGCAGAGACCTGGGCATCAGTGACCCTGATCTATCGCGTTTTGAACAGCCTGGGGAGAGGTGATGTCTCGCCCCGGGCTTTGGTCGGCCCTATCGGGTTGGTCCAGGCGGCCTATCGGGTGGCCTCGCAGGGCCTCGGTCGGTTTTTACTTTTCCTCACGCTGTTGAGTGCCAATTTGGCCGTTATCAATTTCCTGCCCATTCCGGTCCTCGACGGAGGGCACATGGCGTTTCTTATTTACGAGGGAATTCGCGGGAAGCCGCCGAGTGAAACCGTCTATGTCGGCCTATCCTATCTGGGATTGGCAATCATCCTGGGGATCATGCTCTGGGTCTTTGGCCTGGACCTGGGCTTCATCTCCCGCTAAGGGCCTCGCAGGCAATCGGGCTTGCCACGTCCAAATTGGAGTGATGGGAATTAATGACAGACCTTGCGAGCTCCGCACCACGCTTGGTTGCCATTGGGATGGGATCGAACCTCGGTGATTCGTGGACGATCCTCCGCCAAGCGTGCAAGGCCCTCAGCGAGTTGCCGTGCACCCAGCTTCGCGCTACCAGCCGCATCAGACTTACCCAGCCCATTAGAGTGTCAGACCAAGGCTCGCCCTTTTTTAATGCAGTCGCGCTTCTGGAGACGGCCCTTCCTCCGCGGGAACTTTTGGATGGAATCATGGCGATCGAACAAAGGTTCGGTCGCGAACGCAATCGTCACTGGGCATCGCGGACACTTGACTTGGACATCCTCCTTGATGAGGCCGGCCCGTTCTACGACCAGCGGCTCCTGATTCCCCATCCGCGGTTGGGGTCACGGCTATTTTTTCTGGCCTCCTTGGAAGAGCTACTTCCCGACTGGCGACACCCTTGGTGCGGTTTGACCGTGCGGCAAATGGTTGAGATTCTTTCCACCCGGCCACCATATTGCGTGTTAATTTGGGAGACCTTTCTGCCCACCCATGCTGCATCAAGCTTGACGACCCACAGCGGCGAGATTCAGGCGGGCGAGGCAGACTGGGCGGCCCTATGGCAGGCGTGCGTGGCCGCGAACAAGGTGTTTCAGGCAGGATGCCCACATCTCGAGGACTCGGGGGGATCAGTCTCGGCCGGTGTGCACCTTACCCACCCACCGGAAAGTTGCATATTTAACGCGGAGGAGGTTCAACACCGCTTGGCGATGGGTCAATCGCTGGCGGAGATTGTGTCATTCGCTTGGTTGGAGCATCGCAAGCAGGTTCGTGATGGGCGAGAGACTCCCCCGCCTCGCGTGATGATCCTCGGTCCTCGGGCGAAGGACTTGTTGTGGCCGCATGAGGCAAACGCATCAGATCGGCCGCTTGTGAGTCCCTCCTTCGAGTTGGCAAATCTTTCTTGGCTTCGGGATCAGGCCACACCTGTGGTGTTCTCCGAGGCGGATGATCCGCAAAATTGGGCGGAGCACATCATTGCGGCCATTGATGCTTCTGCCGAAATTGGGCACGTGTTGGGGGATTTGGGATAAGGGATGCTCCTAAGCCCAAAAAGCCCCCCTCTCCCGGAGGGACAGGGGGACTTTTTAGGATAGACCTTTAGGGTGCCAGAGGTACGGTCTCCATGCCCAAATCACTTCCCCCTGGGAGAAGCGGTCTTCTTGAGCTTTGTGGATAGTTCTGTGAACGGGAGGGACGGCGTCCTCGCCGTCCTGTGTGCACCGGCGCTACGGACAAACCGGGCAACCACAGGGGGTTGCCCCTACGATTGCCGAGCCCATTGAAACGCCGTAGGGGCAGGCCCCTGTGCCTGCCGCAAAACGCAAACAGGGCCCGGGACCCTGCGAAATCCAAGTCCGATGCGATATGCGTGACATCCCGGGCGTGTGGGTGTTGCATCTACCGGGCTGGGCGCGTATATTGATTTCGTGAAGATTTGTGGTGGGGGCTTGCAACGCCATGGGCAGGGCGGTATTATGTGGGGCGAAGAGCGTGAAAAACTCGCAAAAAACTGACGATTTTGGGCCGCTTAAAGGCCGTTTGACGCGAGTTTTTTGGGGGTTATTTTGCCGTAAGATTAATATCCGAAAACACTTACGGCACATAGCCTGGAGTTCCGGGCGAATAGGAGCCCATTGAAACCTGTAGGGGCAGGCCCCTGTGCCTGCCCCAAAACGGAAAAAGCGCCGCGTGTCGGCGCGGAATCAAAGCGATTGGGGCGCCCGAGCAAACGCAAACCGCTAGCGCTACGGACAAACGGGGCAACCACAGGGGGTTGCTTCTACGATTGAGGTCCTGCCCAAGGGGAAGGTCCATTGAATTCGCGTGGCACGGGCATCTTGCCCGTGCCGTTGTCCGTTGCGGTTTTGACCGCTTCTCTACAACGGGCGTGCATGTTGGCCGGTGATGCGGTCGCCGAGGACGGCGACCCTCTCAAGGCCATTGCGGCATCTTAGAGCCTATCGCATAATCTCCCCTACGTCCGTTTGGCGGGGGAGGGGTCGGGGGTGAGGGTGGCCCGAATTGCTGCGGGTTTTCTCGATCGATTCCGGCGTACGCTTGCCCTCACCCCAACCCTCTCCCAGAGGGAGAGGGGGACTTTTTGGGATAGGCTCTTAGTCATTGCTCGAGCTGTACCAATCGTAGGTACCCCTCCTGTAGGTTTCGCACTGGCGATCGAACGAGTCACGGTTATAGCGATAGACGTCGTCAATCGTGTTGTTGATATCCTGCTGAGCACGGATCATCGGCAGAAACACGTTGGGGCTTAATTGCCCACCTGGCGGCATTGCGCCCACGGTATTTGCGCCTAGTGTATTTGCGCCCGCTGTAGGCTGTGAAGGCAGGGAACGCGATGGCTCTTCCGGTGGAAACATCGCCCCGATTGTCATCACAAAGAGTATTCCAAGGACAACCATCGTCCCGATCGCCACGGGCACGGCACGTGTCGGGTCCTGGTCCACGAACTCTCGGATTATGGAACGGCGTCCTCGCCACGGGCGATAGAGCCAACACACCATGCTGTAGGCTGCCGACTGTAATGGACTGAGGTGGCCGGTATTCGCTTGAACCTTCGCTTTATGACTCAATGGAGTTGAAGCTACTGTTTGATCCTCGGGAAGCGGTGGCGGAACATCCGGGGATGTGGCTGCGGTTGCCGCCCCAACCTGTTGACCTTCCAAGAGAGGACCAAAAGCCTGCTGCAGTTCTTCGATCGCCCCAACAGGCTCCCATCGTGCCTGCCCCACACACCAAGCGAGCGTATTGGCGTTCACAATGCCCTCGGCAATCAGCCTTCCGATCTCCTTTTCGTCAAGCGGTCCGACAACCTTGCCTCCTATGCCGAAGAAGTAGTTCTTACTCAGTGTCGTCATGAATGAGTCTCCGCTACTGAGGATTTATTTGGTGTTTTGCCAAGACCTACAACCGGTGGGCCAATATCGGATGATCTCAGCGAGCCCGCGCGCTTCCTTTGGAAGATGACAGCGAGACTTTTTCCAACCAGGTGATCGACGATTGTGAAACGAGGCTCAGTGCGCCATTTGGTGCAGAAGGCTGGTCCGTGATGACACAAGGCCGATTACCTCGAGGTCTCACTCATCCGCGCAAGACTGCACCGGTCACACAGTACCGGCCCTAATAAAAACTTAGGTCACGAAATGCCCCTCGGCTGAGGGGGTAATAATGTCAAGAAATAGCTGCCCATTTTTGGTTTGCGTGTGGCCGTTGGCGTCCGCGAAATCAGTCCGGCTTTGTCGGGAGCAACGCAGCGAACCGCTGGGACCTGCTTGGCAAACTGCCATCTGTGGTAAAGTAGATGTTTTACGGTCCAGCAATGGCTCTTGTCGCCGCGATGACAAGAGACCGTGCATGAAGGCCGGTGATTCCTCTTGCGATATCGAATAGGGGTCTAGAGATGGCCATGCCGCTTGTTTTGCGTTCGGTAAAGGAGATGCGGGCTTACTCGCGGTCCGCCAAGCAGTCCGGAAGCCGTATCGGTTTTGTCCCCACCATGGGGGCCCTCCACCGAGGACATCTCAGTTTGGTGGAGGCCGCCATGAAGGAGTGCGAGACCGTCGTTGTATCGATCTATGTCAACCCCACCCAGTTTGGTCGGGGTGAGGACTTCGATCGTTATCCGCGTAATTTGGAGGGCGATTTGAACCTGCTTGCCGACTATCGCGTGGGGGCCGTGTTCGCTCCCCTCGATAGCGAAATGTATCCCGAAGGCTTCGACACCTGGGTGCAGGTCGGTCGTATTGCCCAGCCGTGGGAAGGAACATGTCGCCCGGGACACTTTCGCGGTGTGGCCACCGTGGTTTTGAAACTGTTTGCGATCGTCGAACCTGATCTTGCGTATTTCGGGGAAAAGGACTATCAGCAGCTCTTGGTGGTCCGACAGATGGTCCGGGATTTGAACCTGCCGCTGGAGATTCGGGCATGCCCAACCGTCAGAGAACCCGACGGCCTGGCCATGAGTTCCCGAAACCAATACCTCTCTCCCGATGAGCGGCGTGATGCCCTGGTGCTCTTCCAGAGCCAGCAACTGGCCCAGGAACTGGTGAATCGCGGGGAGGTGGATGCAGCCAAGATCACGCAGGCTATGCGCGAGCACATCCTCCGCGTGCCCTACGCCAAGATCGATTACGTGGCCCTTGTTGAGCCCGAAACACTTCAAGAAGTTACCACAGTGACACGTCCCGTGCGGGCCATCCTGGCCGTTCGATTGGGGGGAACCCGTTTGATCGACAACATGGAAATCAAACCCAAGACGAGCTAATGCAAAATCCTGCGGCGGGCGGACTCGCGCAAGATGGTGGGAACCAAAGCGAAGCCAAGCAGCAACAAGAGGCCGCCGCTTTTCGGGTGTTCACAACAAAAGGATTGTCGTGATCATGTGGCGAACACTCCTTTACATTCCAACTCACGTCGGCCAAATGCCCGTTTTTGGGTTCGGGCTACTTTTCTGGGCCTGGGTTATCCTCACAATCGGTCTTGTCTGGTGGCAGGTCCGTCGTCACGGCTGGACCAACGAACTGTGGAGCACGGTGGTCCTTTACGGCATCGTGGGCGTGCTCATTGTCTTGGTTCTTCCGCGAGTCACGGTCGATATCCCAGGGCTTGTCGATACCAAAAGCCAACCTGTGCGGGGCCTGCCCATCCGTGGCTATGGCTCTATGCTTCTGCTGGGCGTCGCCAGTGCCGTGGGATTGGCCATCTACCGTGCCAAACGTCGTGGTCTGTCTGTGGAATGGGTGAGCAATCTGGCCCTGTGGTGCATCATCCCGGGGATGATCGGTGCCCGGGCCTTCCACGTGATTGAATATTGGCCGATCCATTATGGTCCCCTCTGGAAGACCGCGGGGCCCATCGCCGGTTTGATGGCCATCGTCAATGTGGCCCAAGGCGGACTGGTTGTTTACGGCTCGGTGATTGGCGGATTGCTCGGTATTGCCCTCTATGCCTGGCAACAACGAACGGCGTTTTTGTCAATCCTTGATCTTTTGACTCCTTGCTTTTTGATTGGCCTGGCTTTCGGACGGATCGGCTGTTTTCTCAATGGATGCTGTTTTGGCGGGGTGTGTGAGCTTCCTTGGAGCGTTCGCTTCCCTGCCGGATCGTTCGCCTATCTCAGTCAAGCGGAGCATGGCCAACTGCCCATCTATGGCATCAAGTTCAAGGAAGACCCTCGGCATCCCCAGCGACTTCCCGTCATCCTGGAGGTCGCGCCCCAATCGGCTGCCGCTCGGGCGGGAGTGAAGCCGGGTCGCCATATCGCGGCGATTAACGGCCTTCCCCTGGCAGGGACGGAGGGAGAATCGCCCACCTCACGCCTCGTCGTGCAACTCATCGCCCTCTACGGTGATCCCGTCGTCTTGGAAGGAGGACGCGGCTGCGTCTGTTCACATGGGCCAAATGTGATTGACATCTCCAAGATATCGCGCTCCGGTGTCTCCTCGAACGCAACCCATTTGCCAGCTTCCCACTCCATCATGATCCGTATCGACACGGCCGAGGGTGATCACTACCAGTGGGAAACCACCGAAGGCCTGCCCGCCCGCAGCCTGGCCGTCCACCCCAGCCAGCTCTATAGCGCCGCCAATGCCGCCATCTTGTGCCTCTTTGTCCTGGCGTACGAGCCGTTCCGTAAGCGCGAGGGCGAACTTTTTGCCTGGTTTCTGATCCTCTACCCCGTGACCCGATTCCTTTTGGAAATCATTCGGGCTGATGAGCCGGGCAGCTACGGTGGTTTGACGATTGCCCAGGTCGTGAGCCTGGGACTGCTTGTGTGCGGGATTGCCACGTGGATCTATCTCTGGCGATTCACACCAGGAGAGCAACCGAACCAGGCCAAGAGTCCTTAATGTCGCTTCGCTAAGGCGATCGCGTCCTGGCCCTGATCGAGCCAGTGCGACGTTCCTTCGTATTGCGCCATCGCGTGCTGTGGTTTGGAGTGCACATCCCGGTTTAGACACTCACTTTTGGGAGACCTGTCGCTCCGCCGGTATCACATAGGGGATCGTCCCCTGCCACGTGACGCGATCCCAGGTAATCCACCACGTCCGCCCCTGATCATTATTGCCCTGATAGAACACATACGTTTGCCCATCCTCGTCAACAAAGACACCCGGATGGCCAGACTCTGAAGCATTCCACGCGTCGGGCGGACCGACCGGAATCAACGGCTCGGTGAATAATCGTTTCCAGTGGAGACCATCGTCGCTGGCCGCCACCCCGATTTGCTGCGGCCGGTTGTTGTACGCCCCGGCATAAAACATGATGAGCTTGTCATCTCGGACCACCATGCTGGGCGCCTCGATGCAATCTTGTTCCCAGGGAAGCTCTGGTCGGAGGATCGGTCCCTCACCGCATTGTTGCCAAGCGGTGGGCCCAAGATCCGATTCGGGATCGGCCGTCGCCATACCCAGCATTTGAATCTTCATCGAGGGGTCCCGCGTGGCATAGGCCAAAAAGAGACGCCCCTTAAACGAGATCACATCGGCGTCGATCGCCCGGCCAACAGTCCACTGGCCGCTAGGGCGAAAGATCGGATTGCTGGGGTGCGGCGTAAATCGCAGGCCATCATCGGACACGGCAACGCAGATCGCGTCCCGCGGGCCGTTCCCATACGTCTGATAGAAGAGATGCAGCCGACCGCCCAAGACCTTCGCGCACGGTGCCGCCAAGCCCTTAGCATCGCATTCCTGCATGGGCAGGATCTCGCCCACCTTCTTCCACCTTCCAAGATCGCGGCTTTCGGCAATTCCCACGGCCCAGCCGTTATTAGGACGGTCCTTAGCGAACGGCGGGATCGAATAATACATTAAATACCGGTCCCCAAATCGCACCACAGACGGATCCTTGGCAAAAGGCACTCCCCGCCGGGACGTATCTCCGTAGAACGTCCGACCGTTCCGGATCTCGCAGATATATCCCGGCCCCTCGTCGCGGTAATCGGTCGATAATTCCACCGCCGGTTCGGCCCTGGGTGTTGCCTCGGCCCTAGCCATGGCGCTACCCGGACAAGTTTCTGAAGGCTCAAGCAGCACTGTAACGCTTAACGCACCCAAGCAGCTCAGCAGGATCCAACGAAGCTGAGACAATGAATGCCAAAGTTGCATATTCTCCTCACAATGAAATTCACGGCTGGTGGGTGGTCACACACTTAGCTCGACTTTTGCCATTTTTCGGGTGCCATTTTTCGGGAAAATTGATCTTGGCATGGGAGCCGAATTTGCGCAAAAAAGACTCCTTCCTGGTTCTGTTAACTGAAACCTTGCCCAGAAAGGAGTCT
>Ga0209608_1002670_pt1 | contig 12263 bp, 14 predicted proteins | sample AD_UKC130_MetaG_FD_184428 | JGI IMG/M metagenome (GOLD analysis project Ga0209608, IMG submission 184428) | Active sludge microbial communities of municipal wastewater-treating anaerobic digesters from Canada - AD_UKC130_MetaG (SPAdes) (version 2) | ecosystem: Engineered > Bioreactor > Anaerobic... | reverse complement strand
TTGCAGCTGAATTAGAAGTTACTGTGGAAAATGGAAAGGTTAGCGCAGATTTTCCTCTGGACCGACAAGGTCACACTCATACCGGCTCTGTGGGTGGTGGTGGACCGAAGATAAAAGTCAGCACCGATAATGGTGTGGTTAATATAGAAAGAAAATAAACGATAGTATGAAAGTTTTTGTCCGGGAGCAAGGTTAATGATAGAATCAAAAAAAAGCTTATAAAGCATTACGGTGATATGGGGGTATGGGCCATTTGAAGTTTAGGAAGACGAAATATTCGAGCTTTCAGGCCCCGGTGGCGCTGGCAAAAGTACCGTCATATCTATGACATGCGAGATTTTAAGGCTGATAGGGGAGCAATAAGTTGAGGGCGATAGTAGCTCCGGGATTGAGAAAAAACTGTATAAGGAAGGGGAGCAATGAAAATGAAAACATTAATCATTTGTAAGTCAATTCACCATGGTAATACCCAAAAAGTTGCTGAAGTAATTGCCGATGTTCTGGAGGCAAAGTTAGTAAAGCCAGAGGAATTAGATATAAATACGGTTGCAGAATATGATTTAGTTGGTTTTGGTTCGGGCATTTACTACGGGAAACATCACAGAGATTTATTGAGCGTTGTTGATAGCCTGCCTTCCTTAGGAAACAAAAAGGCATTTATTTTCTCCACCAGTGGCACAGGAGAGAAGAATATCAAGAGAAATCATAGGTTAATAAAGGAGAAATTAGTGGTGCGGGGTTTTACCATCGCTGGAGAATTTTCTTGCCGGGGATGGGATACTTTCGGACTGTTAAAATTAATCGGTGGGATAAATAAAGGTAGACCCGATGAACAGGACCTTAAAAGAGCAGAAGATTTTGCCAGGGGTTTGAGAGATTCTTAAAAAGATTTTCTGGTGGTGCTCAAAACTATAAGCAATCGCACAAATTATTATTGAATGTTCCTCTACTTAATGCTCTTATCTGGGCGTCGATTGTGAGCCCTGCAGGAGGCATCTTCTCCCTCCAGGCTAGAGCGCTTTCCTCTTCCGGTTCTTTAATTCGCCCGGAAGAGGAAAAAGAAGTGTGTCTTTTGAGTCTTCAAGTGCCTCTTGCCCCAGTGGGAGATTATGAGGTTATCCATCGGGTAAACGAAGAAAAAGTGAAAATTTCTACTCTCCCTTTTTAGTAATTTCTATTTCACCTCTCCATTAACCCGGCTATGTGGCAGGAGGAGAAACCTGTGAGAGGGAAGCGAGAACCTGGGTGGATGTCATTTCCCGGGTGAGCGGAGGAACTGACCTCCATCACCGCCTGCCAGCTACTTAAAAACTGAGAGAGAAGAGTGAGGAGAGGGGGGCTACAATTGGAGTTCTCTGGAAAGCTTTAGAGAAAAAAAGAAAGGAGAAAGTGGCTTTTTCCTTTACCACCCCTATTTTAGAGAAGGAAGCTCCCTTAGCTAATATATCTACGACTTGAGTTACGAGAATGAGCCAATCAGGATATATTCAGAAACCATTCTTTCTACATCTCTCCCTTAACTCGCTATTATATCTGCAAGAAGAGAATAGCAGCTTGCCTCTGGGAAGAAAAAGAGCTTTCTTCACGGGTTTTTATTTAAAGAGGAGCGATAGAGAAAAAGTGGGAGCGCTATATCTTACACCCATTCTAAGGAGGGGAAAGAGAGGCTAACCCTCCATTATTTCACTTTCGGAGGCGGGGAAGTTGTGAACTTAGAGAGAAGAGAGCATCAGGAAAGCGTTTAAAAAAGCTGGTAATGTGAGCTTTGTAATCGTGGATAGTTCTCGGAGCTCTTCCTTCAGCTTTTTTTTCAAACAGAAATAGCTCCAAGAAATTTTCCCAGCTTTCGAGTTGCGGAAGTTTTACTACCTGCCCCACAGAAATCGCCTCTTTCTGGGAGTAGATTTATAGTCATCGGACTCGGGGGTTTTTAGAGAGGGTAGAGAAGGCGAAAATAGCTCTGTGAAGCTTTGGTGCGCCCGGCGGGATTCGAACCCTCAGCCTGCGGTTTAGGAGACCGCCGCTCTGTCCTTTGAGCTACGGGCGCACATCAATGTTTATTCCCTTGATTATTTTACTTTCTCTCTTTTCTTATGTCAAATAAGAAGCTCCTGACTAATTCTTTCTCCAATTTCTTCTAAAGAAGGCACATCTGAGAACCAATTTCTTTCTGTAAGATCCATAGCTATTCGCTGATACACCCAGCTTATCAGTTGCACAAGAGAAGAGGGTAGAGGTGGAGGACTTGCTTTCACCAAACCTCTCCAGCCCACTGGATTCTGAAGCTTAGCTTTTTCTACTTCTTCAAACCAGGAAGTTTTCCGATAAAACTCTCTGGCGATCTCTTTAGAAAGATGTATCCCCCGGAAGGTATAACGGCTCTCATCAGGAGTCCCTACCACATCTACCACCATTAAGTTTCTATCTTTATCGAAAGCCAGTTCTATTTTTCCATCCTCGTTTTTCAGGTTTATCCTTTCTACTTCTTTAGTTATCAAGCCATCTATAGCAAGAACTGTTCGACGAATTTCTTCTATTTCTTCCTTTTGTAATATGCCTGTCTCTTCTACTTCTTGCCAGCTTAGATAACGGTCTTGCTCTTCTAATTTGGTAGAAACGTCTACAACGGGTGGTGACAATCTTTCCTCTGGAGCAGGAATCCTATCCCATCCGTAATCTTTTAATTTTACTTCCCCTCTTTCTAATCTTTTGCGTAAGCTAGAACCTGCAGGTAGAGAATTACGATATATGAATTCAAAAGGAATTAAAAAATTCCCCCTTATTCCCTGGTAGATGTTATAGTCGTATTTCCCTTCTATTTCAGGAGGCTGGATAATCCTCACTAAAGAAACTACCATTTCATTAGCAGGATTTTTTAACTCAAATAGCCTCTTGTTTTTTCCCTCTTCTTCTATTCCCTGGTAATGAGTTAAGAATCCGGCTCTCTCTAGTTGTTCAAAAAAGTAGGCTCCTATTAAACATAAGGAAGCACCTTTTAGAGGGATATGGTCGGGCATCTCCCCCCAATCGAATACTGAATACCGATCAGAAAAAATAAATTTCCCTCTCCCCGGTTTTTCCTCATGTGGAGAAGAAAGAACTATTAAGTCTTTTACACTTCCCATATTATGAGCTCCTCTCTTTTGAGATAATAAGTTAAATAGATTATAGCACCCTGAGGGGTTTGTTAAGATGTTCCTTCCGGGTAAAGGCCTCTGCATTACCTTGAAAACAGAAAAATACAATACCATTGCTATCCCGTGGCGGCAGGTAATCTCGTTTTTCTATAAAGAGAAGACCGCCACGGAATATAAAAATACGATCCTCACGAAGACAATAGAGAACACTGCAGGTTATTCTTTATCAAGAATAGAAGTTCTTGTCAATGTGAAATGTGGTTGGCCGCGCTATGGTAGATTGATAAAGGCCAGGGAGAAGCTTATAATACTGGTAAATCAACAGAAAAGGGAGGCCTGAGGTGAAATTTTTTATTGATACTGCCGATACAGGAGAAATCAAAGAAGCTCTGAAGCTGGGAGTTTTAGATGGAGTGACTACTAATCCTACTTTAGTTTCTAAAACGGGAAGAGGTTTTAGGGAAGTGATTATGGAGATTTGTAGCCTGGTTCCCGGCCCGGTTTCTGCTGAAGTGGTAAGCCTGCAAGCAGAAGGAATGATAAAAGAGGGAAGAGAGCTATCCAGCTGGGCACCTAATATAGTGGTAAAAGTTCCTATAACTACGGAAGGATTGAAAGCTATCAAAGCTCTTTCTCAAGAAGGAGTGAGCGTAAACACCACCTTGGTTTTTAATCCTCTGCAAGCACTTATGGCTGCCAAAGCAGGAGCCACCTATGTCAGTCCTTTTGTGGGAAGATTAGATGACATATCAAGCGATGGCATGCGCCTGGTGGCTGATATCTTACAGATTTTTCGTAATTACGATATCACTACTCAGGTAATTGTGGCTTCCATTCGCCACCCCATGCATGTAGTGGAGGCAGCACGGCTGGGAGCTCACGTAGCCACCATTCCTTTTCCTGTCATATCTAAGCTAATCAAGCATCCTCTCACCGATGTTGGAATTGATCAATTTTTAGCCGATTGGGAAAAAGTTCCCGAAAAACCTTTTTGAGGAGATCCTAAAATGGTAGATATCCCTGAAAGAATAGCTAATTTACCTCGCTCGGGAATAAGAGAGCTAATGGAGATAGCCCTCCGCGACCCGGAAGTTATCCGTTTAGAGATGGGAGAACCTCATTTCCCCACTCCCCACCTCATCTTGGAAAAACTCCAGGATTTTTACTGGCAGGGAGAAATCAAATATACTCCCACGGTGGGTATACCCAGCCTGCGAGAAAAAATTGCCCATCACTTGAAAAAAGAAAAAGGATGGGAAGTGACACCAGAAGAGGTGATAATTCTTCCTGGTTCTTTGTTTGGAACGGTAACGATTTTTTCCTCTCTTTTGGAGCCTCAAGATGAAGTTTTAGTGCCTGATCCTGGTTTTACCAACCATTTTTCCCAGGTAGAGCTGTGTGGAGGAAAAATGAAGAGATATCACCTCCGGGAGGAAAATGGTTTCCTACCCGATCGAGAAGAAATAGAAAGTTTGATTACCTCTCGCACTAAAATGATACTCATCAATTCCCCTTCTAACCCTGTGGGGGTAGTGTTTCCTGAGGAAACTCTTCGCCAATTAGCTCAACTGACAGAGGAATACGGGCTTTTGCTTATTTCTGATGAAGCTTATGAGAAATATGTTTATGAGGGAGAGCACCGGGGAATGTTTCCTTTCATAAATAAAGACAATTTGATAAGCATTTTCTCTTTTTCTAAAACTTATGCCCTGACTGGCTGGAGAGTAGGGTATATGGTTGCTCCTCTTTACCTGGTTAAACACTTAGCTAAAGTGGAAGAGTATCTTATCGCCTGTACCTCTCATCTTTCTCAAAAAGCAGCAGAAGTTGCTCTATATTTACCTCCGGAAGAAGTAGAAAAGATGGTAGATTATTACCGGGGTAACCGGGATAAAGCGGTGAGCCTTTTAGAAAAGGGAGGGTTTCGCTTTTTCAAGCCTCAGGGGGGATATTATCTGTGGATAGATATCCGGGAGTTTGGTTTGCCGTCTTTAGAGTTCTGTAAAACTCTGGTAGAGGAGAGTAAAGTAGCTCTGGCTCCTGGCGATGCCTTCGGAGAAACAGGAGAGGGGTTTGCCCGTCTCTCTATCTGCCGCAAGAGAGAAGACGTGGAAGAGGGAGTAAAAAGACTGGTAGAATTCAGAAGGAAGAGAAGATGAAAAAACCTTCTTTAATTATCACCATGGGAGATCCCTCAGGGGTGGGCCCGGAAATTATAGTAAAAAGTATAAGGAGGTGGGATATAGAAGCTATTCCCATAGTAGTAGGAGATAGGAAAATACTCAGAAAAGCCGAAGAAATACTGGGAGTAAAAATACTCTGGAGCGACTTTACCTCACCTGCGGGAGATGGCCCTTTTCTTTACGACCTGAACAATGTAGATCTGGCTTCTTTTTCCTGGGGAGAAATTTCTCCCTCCGGGGGGAAAGCGAGCTATGAATATATAGAAAAAGCCGTAGAGTTGATGGGGGAGGGAAGGGGAGAGGGAGTGGTTACTGCTCCTATAAACAAAGAAGCAATCCACAAAGCCGGTATTCCTTTTATTGGCCACACTGAAATTTTTCAAGAGTTAACCCACAGCGAGGAAGCCTTAACTATGTTTCAAGTAAAGAGCTTGCGAGTTTTTTTCTTTACCCGTCATCTTCCTCTCAAAATAGCAATAGAGCAAGTCAAAAAAGATAAAATTGCCCAATTTATCCCTCGCATGCATTATTATCTTCAAAAGTTGGGCCTATCTCATCCCCGCATAGCGGTAGCTGCTTTGAACCCCCATGGAGGAGAAAGAGGGCTTTTGGGAGAGGAAGAAACAAAAGAGATTATTCCCGCTTTGGAGCTGGTGCGAAGTGGAGGGATAGAAATCTCCGGGCCCTATCCGGCAGATTCTATCTTCTGGCGATCTTTTCAAGGAGAATTTGATGCCGTCTTGTCTCTTTATCACGACCAGGGACATATTGCCACTAAGTGTTTAGATTTTTATAAAACGGTGAGTGTGACTTTAGGATTGCCCTTTATTCGCACCTCTCCCGACCACGGAACAGCTATGGATATTGCAGGAAAGGGAATAGCTAATGAAGAAAGCATGTTAGAAGCTTGCCGACATGCTGCCCAATATGCCGTATATTATTAAATTGAAAGCCCGAACTCCCTATCTTTTTCTGTTTAGGGGGATAAAGACATAATCTTTAACTTAGCTAAGCGTTTATTATGTTGTGTGGTATAATAATTTTACCTTAATTAAACTATCAAAGCCAAGACTTATAAGATTAATGGGCTGAAACCCTGGAGAAAGAAGTATGAAAGTCATCAAAGAAAGAGGACAGCCGAAACCTTTTTTAAAATGGGCAGGAGGAAAAACCCAGCTTCTTAATGTTCTGGCTACAAAGCTTCCTGAGTCTATTCTCTCACATCTTTATATCGAAAGATATGTTGAACCTTTTGTGGGAAGTGGAGCTATGTTTTTCTTTCTTAAAAGACATTTTAAAGTCAATGAATCGTATCTAATCGATTCTAATCCCGAGCTTATTCTGGCTTTTAGAGTAGTACAAAAAGATCCTGAAACCCTCATTCAAGCACTTCAGGATCTTGAGAAAACCTACTTTTGCTTGTCTGAGAAAAAAAGGAGTGAATTTTTTTACCATATTCGAAATCAGTACAATGTCCAGAGGTATCATTTAGATTACCATCGGTACAATAAAAATTGGATTACACGAGCTTCTTGGCTAATTTTTCTCAACAAGACTTGCTATAATGGATTATTCCGTTTAAATAGAAAGGGAGAATTTAACGTGCCCTTTGGCCGCTACAAAAAACCTGTCATTTGTGACGAAGAAACTTTGCAAGAATCGAGTCGTGCTCTCCAGGATACGGAAATCATTTGTAGTGACTTTTCTCTTTCGGCTTCATATATAGAAAAGGGGACATTGGTTTATTTTGACCCTCCTTATAGACCTCTTAATTCTACTTCTAACTTTACCTCATATTCCAGAGAGGGATTTTCTGAAGCAGATCAAAAACGATTGGCTCAGTTTTTTCGAGAGATGGATAAACGAGGAGCCTACCTCATACAAAGTAATTCTGACCCTAAAAACGAAGATCCCGAAGATAATTTTTTTGATGACCTTTATAAAGGATTTGTGATCGAGAGAGTGCCGGCCAAAAGATTTATTAACTGTGATGCCACCCGTCGGGGAGAAATCAACGAACTGATAATTCGTAACTATGGAGCAAGTTGAATATGGATTCCTCTCTTTACCTGGATTTTTTTAAGCTGGAATCTTTTGATGCTATTGTGGATATTTTTCATGATACTCTTATTGACACAAACCGAGGGTACCAGTTTTTTGTCGATTGGCAAAAAGTTAAACAAAACGTAGAAAAATATAGGGTTGAACTCCACATTTTAAATTCTCTTATCCGATGTCCTGATTTTGACTCCACGCTTTGTTATCTGGTAACCAATTACCCTGAGGTACTCCCCGTTATTCCTCTACTTCTTGCTGTTCGTGATTTACAGATAAAGGTGGTCAAAGACTTCATGGATGCCGATTCAGACACAGTGACATACAATTTTCGGAAAAGAAAGCTTTCACAAAAAGAGTTAGAAGAGCTGATTATCTTCTTTGAAAGAACGGGGCTCAAAGACTTCTTTCAAAATTTCTCGTGTCAGAGTATTCAAGATTATATTGCCGGAGTAGAAGTGGGCTTAGATACGCATGCTCGCAAAAACCGCAGTGGTAAGGCGATGGAGCTTGTTGTGGATCCGATAATTCAGGACATAGTGAAGCAGCGAAAATTACCATTTCAAATAGAAAGTCAAAAATACTTTCGCTATCTTTCAGATCGCTACGGTATTTCTGTTTCATCCTCTCTTCTCAATCGAAAAGCTGATTTTCTATTCATCGGGGACAAAGGGGAAATTATCAATATTGAGGTGAACTTCTTTTCTGGAACTGGATCTAAACCTCAGGAAATCGTGGATTCTTATATTAACCGACAGAATGAATTACATGGTAACGGCTTTGACTTCATCTGGATCACCGATGGTTTGGGTTGGAAGGGCCAAAAAAATCAGATTCGAAAGGGGTTAGAAATGATCGATTATCCTCTCAATTTACATTTTGTTAGAAAAGGACTTCTGGAGCGCATATTGTGTCAGATATCATCGACTTCCATTTAGAAACCACTACGGTTTGGTCGGTGCCCGAAAGGGGAAAGTGGTATACTCATAATCCAAAATTTCGAGGGAACTTTGCTCCCCAAATAGCTCGTAATATTATTCTTCGCTACTCTAAGGAAGGGGATACAATTCTTGACCCTATGGTGGGTGGAGGCACAACTCTTATTGAAACCAAGTTATTGAAACGGCGAGGAATAGGTCGGGATATCAATCCCGAAGCTGTTCAGCTCACCATTCAGAATCTTCAATTTGAATATCCAGGTGCGCTTCCTCAAACCGTCGAAGTGGGTGACGTTCGTGACCTTCAAGGGATTGAAGATTGCTCCATTGACCTGATTCTTACCCACCCTCCTTATCTTAACATTATTAAATATTCGAATGGAAAGATACCCCGTGACCTGTCTAATATTGGAGATGTGGATAAATTTTGCCAGGAATTAGACTTGGGGATAAAAGAATTCTTTCGGGTATTAAAAGAGGATGCTTATTGTGCTATTCTCGTGGGTGATACTAGAAAGGCTCAACACTATGTTCCTCTTTCTTACTACGTGTTGGAACTATTCTTGAAAAATGGATTTGCCCTTAAAGAAGATATAATCAAAGTTCAGCATCATTGTCAGTCAACACCATACTGGAAAAGTCTAATAGAAAAATATAACTTTCTTATGATTATGCATGAACATATGTTTGTATTTAGGAAACCGGTTAAAGGTGAAAACCTAAAGAGGATACGCTATAGCATGGGGAATAGTAATAATTTATAATAAGAAAAGCTGATAAATTTGCTTCTAAATTCTAAAAGAGCTAAACTAAATTGGTTTGATTGAGAAAAAGATGTTAAAGTAGAAAAGAGAGCAAAAGGCAGTACGTAATAAGGCCATGCAAAACTTAGAAATCAAAAGTTAGCGAGTCCGTCGACTATAAAGAAATTTTTAAGAGGGAGAAATGTACTTCTGGCGCGCCTGGAGGGAATCGAACCCCCAACCTACGGATTAGAAGTCCGTTGCTCTATCCTATTGAGCTACAGGCGCAGCCATATAAGGATTTTATAACCTTTTTTGCTTTCCGTCAACTTTTCAATGTTTACAAAAAATGGAGAAATGTTTCCCGCAAGGTTCTAAGTTTTTCTTCTGAATTTCCCTGAAAAAAGAGAGAAATTACCTTTCTTCCCGCCCTCTTAAGCGCTTCCCGGTCTCCCAATGCTTGAGCTTTTTTCAGTGTTCCAAAGGTAAAGCAGGAAACATCGCTTCCTGCTTCTTCTGGGATAGGAATATCTATAGAAGGTTCGCTCACCAGCTGTAAAAATACTCCTTTCCCTCCATCTCCCTTATGTAATTGGCCAGTAGAATGCAGAAAACGGGGTCCATATCCGAAAGTTACTGCTTTCTTAGTTTTATCTCGAAGAAGAGAGGCAAGTGAAATTAGCTCTTTTTCTATTAGAGGATTAACAGGAAGGTAAGCATGAATAGAAATATAGCCTCCTGGCTCAACAAACCCCAAAAATTGTTCTAGAACCTCCTTCAAGGAAGAAGCAGAGAAATCACAAAATATATTGAATCCTTTTTCCACCAGAACAGGGTTTTCTTCCTCGAAGCTACCTTCTTTGTATCTTCTCATCATTTCTTGAGTAAATTTTTTGGTAGATTCTACATCAGGCTGATCAAAAGGATTTATTTTTAACCAGTAGCCGGATAAGGCAGTGGCAAATTCCCAGATGAACATTTGTTCTCCCAGATCGTAGTGGCTCGCAACAGATATCTTAATCACTGGATGCCCAGCATTTTTTAGCTCCTCAAGTAAATTATTGAGAGAGTCATTTTTTTCTCCTTCTATATAGACAAATAGGCGGTCTTCTCCATATACCTCTGGTTTTCCGGGTTGTCTATCGATGACCGGCAATATTCCTTTCCCTTCTTTCCCTGTACTTTCAGCAACCAATTGTTCTAACCAATCACCAAAACTTTCCCATCGAGGAGAAGAGAAGAAAAAAGTTAGTTTGTCTCTTCCTTTTTGGGCTAAAATTCCTAAAGTGGTTCCCAGAAGGGCACCTTCATTATCCTTAAGAGGGGTAGAGGGAGAACATTTTTGGGAGGCAATAGTCGCTTTTTCTAAAAGAAGTGATAAATCTATTCCTAAAAGAGCGGCAGGTACAAGACCAAAAAAAGAAAAGGCAGAATAACGACCTCCAATATCAGGAGGATTCAAAAACACCCTACGGAAGCCATATCGTTCTCCTAACTGAACTAGAGGACTACCAGGGTCAGTTATAGCGATAAAATGTTTTCCTGCTTCTTTCCCGAGTTTTTTCTGTGCCAGATTATAGAAAAACTTAAAAAAGGAGAGAGTTTCCAGGGTGTTTCCTGATTTGGTAGAGACGAGATAAAGAGTTTTGCCAGGATCTAAAGATTGAGCATAATGATTTACCATTTCAGGATCAGTACTGTCAAGAACATAGAGATTCAAAAACCCTTCTTTATTTCCCCATACTTTCTGAAATAAGTCAGGAGCCAAACTTGACCCTCCCATCCCTAAAAGGAGAGCTTCCTGAAAACCTTCCTTTCTCAGCCCAGCAGTCATATCTTCTAGTTGAGCTACATTTTTTTGCATTTCTTGAGGGGCACTTAACCATCCCAGGCGATTGACAATCTCCTGAGGATATGGTTTCCATAGAGTATAATCTTTCTCCCACAGGCGAGAGATTACCTTTTCTTCTTCCAGAGTGATAAAAGATGACTCTATTTCCTCTGCGTATTTTCCCCAAAATATTTCCATTCTATTTCCTCCTTTCAAAGCTATCAATAGGAGAATAGCAAGATAATTTTTCCTGGTCAAGAATAAAGTATTTTCAATTTACGGTGATAATAAAAGACAAGAGTTTATCTTAATATCTAGGACCTCTTTTCCAAAGACTAAATGAGCACTCACCAGCGGTTTTTCTTTACTTCCTTCCACAGTAAAGCAGACCTCACTACATCCCTCAGCTACAGGATTGGCTACTCCTTTGTTTTTGAGCAACAAACTCCCTCCTTGGGAATAGATTTTCAAGGGGTTAGAAGACAGATTCATACTTAGCTCTTTACCGTCAGAGGAGGATTGAAGATTGTTACTATATCTCACCAGCTGGAAAAGAGTATTTACTGATCCGAGAAGGTTTTCTTCTTCCTCTATTTTTTGAGATAGGGAATTAAAGACTCTTCCCCAGGGAACAAGTAAGCTGCAAATAGCTACCACTAAAGATAGAAAAATAGCAGAACTTATTAAGACTTCAATAAGAGTGAAGCCTTCATTTTTCTCGAAGAGTTTGCAAAGAAAGAATCTCTTTTCCATTTTTGTCCTCCACCGTTACTTTGATTTCATAGATTTGTGAAGAAAATGAAAATTCCTTTACCTTACTTTCTATTATAAAACCCTCTTTTTCTTCGCTTCCAGAAACAGGCTTTTCTTCTTGTTTTAATGCTTCCATAGTATTTACAGCATCTACAAGAGCTTTAGCCTTAAGTGCAGAGCTTCTCCCCACCTTTCCCATGAGATTTATCTCTTGCCCAATAGCCAGCACCAAAAGAGAAAAGATACCTAAAGCAATAAGAACGCTTATTAAAATAAAACCTTCATCATTTTTCAACGATACGCACTCTCCCGGTAACTGGGGTGATGGTAAGATACATTAGTTTTCCATTCACCCGGATAGTAATGGTTCCTCCCATGGAGGGAGTACCAGTAGGGTAGAAGGAAATAGTATGTTGACTGAAGTTGGTAGTATAGAGGTCTACCCCTTTAGGAAAATTAACTATTTTTGGTTGAGAGTTGCAACCTCGATAAATAAAAAGATCCTGGGCGGGATCAAAGGTGATTTTGGTAGTGGCTCCGGTTCGTAACGCTTCTATCTTAGCTAAACGTAAATCACTTGCTATTCTCTGAGCAGTAAGTCTACCTAAGAGGGAAGTTTGCCA
>Ga0209608_1002654_pt1 | contig 12338 bp, 8 predicted proteins | sample AD_UKC130_MetaG_FD_184428 | JGI IMG/M metagenome (GOLD analysis project Ga0209608, IMG submission 184428) | Active sludge microbial communities of municipal wastewater-treating anaerobic digesters from Canada - AD_UKC130_MetaG (SPAdes) (version 2) | ecosystem: Engineered > Bioreactor > Anaerobic... | reverse complement strand
AGCGAGTCTGCCGAGGACGGGCGCTTGCATATTAATCTCGGTGGGATCATCCCCGCGGGTGCCATCTTTGAGTTCCAGGCTCAGACCCTCCACGAAGCTACGCCCAGTGTGCCTGACCCTTTGGACACAGACGTGGGAAACATCATTTTCGACAATGGTGCCATTTGTGGTTGGAAAAAATGGTCGCTTGACTCGCTCGAGAAACCCTACGACTTTTTTTACGACGGGACTTCGCAACGGGTCTTCCTCTTTAGCGAGGTCGTTCCCACTGCGACGCATCGCAGCATCGAATTGGCGCTGACGCGGCACGTGGTCAACCAAAGCGGTAAGCACCACGTGATTTACGACGGCTTGGCTGTCATGTACGGTGCAGCACACGGCTTTGGAGGCGGCGGAACGCATCACATCATCATCCGCAATTGCGATCTGGCGTACATCGGGGGCGGACACCAGCACACCCGGCCCGACGGAAAGCCCGTCCGTTACGGCAATGCCATCGAGTTTTGGGGGGCCGCCCACGACAACCTGGTCGAGGGTTGCCGAATCTGGGAAGTTTACGACGCCGCGCTGACCAACCAAGGACGTGGGACAGATTCACATCAAGTGAATATAACCTACCGCAACAACTTCATCCGCAATGCTGAGTACTCATTCGAGTATTGGAACAACCCTGAAGAGGCCGTCACGGAAAACATCCGCTTCATCAACAACACATGTGTCGATGCCGGCAAAGGATGGGCCCACGCCCAACGGCCGGACCCCAACGGCAGTCACCTGATGTTCTATACAAACACCGCCGCCACGAAGGGGATCGAAATCAAGTACAACATTTTCGCAGGCTTCACCGATTGGGGGAGTCGCTACTCGAGCGGGTGGAAAGTACTTCCGGACATGGACTATAACCTTTGGTTCAGCACGACCGGCGTGATGGTCCATTGGTTCGGCGAAAAGATTCCGGATTTCGATACGTATCGTCAAAAAACCGGTCTGGATGCCCATTCTGTCTTCGCCGATCCGCGGTTTGTTTGCCCGGCCGAGGGCGACTATCGACTCGCTCCAGACAGTCCCGCCCGAACTCTTCGGCCCGACGGCGGTCCTGTCGGGGCAACCATGTTTTGGGAATGAATTCGGGGGTGAGGTGCTTCCTAGGGCACGGCAAGCTTGCCGCAAAAAATCGGATGGCGGGACATCGCACCTTTGGAATAAGCGGAGATACAATGAACCCTCAACAGCTTTCCACCGCGCGTACCTTCGGCGGGCTACTGGTGCTGCTTGTTCTCCTGTTGCTTCAGTTCTTGGCACTTGTACCCTTGTTGGTTTATCCGGCTGCGGCGGTGGCCTCCGCGATGACGCTTGGTGCTCCCTTGAAGGGTAACGAGCCATTTACCTTGATACTCATTCCGCGCGCTTTCGCCATCCTCTGCCTCGTTTACCCCATCCTAGCCATTGGCGCCTCAATGGCGGCATGGAAAGCCTTTTCTCGCCGGAGCATGAAGCTGTGTCTATTGTGGGCGCTCTTGCCAGTGTTGATACTCGGGATCATTGGGATGTTTGGAGCTGTTTGGTTCCTGCTTTCTTGAGTTGGAGCGTCTCTAGTCCTCGAAACAGGACGCCCGATCTCGAGCACCAGGGATGATACGGATCAAGATTCCGGCTCGCGGTCTAGGGTCATCCTCCTCTCGGCTGTCCGCGTGACCCGCGACCAACGTCCGTTTCCGCCGGCACGTCCCCACCGAAGATGGACTGAAGAGCGGACTTCACTGGCTGATGGGTCGGTACGAAAAGCTCCCTGACTATGCGGCTACCCATTTCAATATCGGGGAGGTATAGAAAAGGTTACCCGGGCGGGCACAGGGACTCGCGCGTACCTTTTAATGACCTTCTCATCGGCCAGGGAGGTGCACCCGATCTTCTCAAACATCCTGAAAATTAAAGCGATTTGGACAGCCCCCCGCAAGTCGGTCAGGCTAGATCGAAGACCACCGTCTCGTTGGATCAGTAGGTCATTCATAACTATTCACTAGAAAAATACTTACGCCGGCGATGGCTTCAGCGAGTACTCCGCCAGCGATAGCAGCATGTGCCCCTTCGCTTTGAGCGACTAGGAAGTGCTGTTTTGGCTACCGCAAGGCGGTATGCGTCCCTGGCCACAGACGCCAAGGACGCGGCCATCGGAGGCGCCAAGGCTGGTGCGCTAGACGTCCTTTTCGGTGGTGTAGGGAACGGCAACAGGGCCGCGTAGCTTGAGATTAGCCGCCGGCAGGGGTACTTGCGACCCGCCATGGGTTTCAGCAGCTTTTGGAATGCGAAATCACACTGGCGGAGCACAATGCCGTCGAGCGAGGAGGTCAAATCCTGACGCAGGTTGACAGCCCTAAGGTGTACCTCTTGGAGGTTGCTCGAGGAAAGTCCAGCATGCTCATAAAGAATCCGCAGACGGCAACGTTATTAATAGTCTTCGGCATTTGAACATGAGGTCGGTGAAGGGCTTATGGAGGAATTATGGCTGGCATTAATAAACCCGAATGCGAGTGCATTTTTTGCGGCAGATCAATCGCGGATGCCGGCTTCGACCCTTGCCAGCTAGTGCTGATTACGAACTGGCTGGAACCCGAGGAACATCAGCTCAAGCAGCAGTTTCTTTGCCATGCTGAGTGCTTCCGCCGCCTCATCCGGCCGGGGCTCCCCAAGGTACCTCTCGCTTTTGAGACCTTGGAACCGCGATGGTGGGAGAAAGAGTGATGCCGTGCCGAATCAAGCTCGAATGGATCGCCGTGGATAGCACCGTGCGCAACGACGGCCTGCGGATTGCCCCTTATCGCCGCGGTATCCAGGTCCCATAGTTGCCGGTTGATTAGCTGCCGCGTCCGCAGCGCGGCGGATGGACTGAACCGGCAACCTGGTGAGGGCCTGGCAGGAGCGAGTTATCGCGCCGAAAACGATATGACATCGAGACATATGGTTGGTAGAATATGACCTACGAGAGTTTGCCGCTTGTGCGTAAGCGCACTTTTGTCGCCTACAGGTGAGAGGGAGAAACTTCTAGAAACAAGTTCGCTGGAAAAGAAAGGAATCAAGAGTGAACAAGGCAGCTATAGAAGAACTAGTAAAACGCGGGCAGGAATTGTGGCATGCGCCGAAGGAGGAGTTATTCCGGTTCACAGGGGAGCCGGAGGCCGATAAACTGCTTAATGACCTGACCGATCGTCCGCATGCCTTCGTTCTGGCGTGCATCATGGACCGACAGATAAAAGCAGAGAAAGCATGGCTCATCCCCCAGCGAATTTCGGAAAGGCTCGGCGGATTCTCAATCCAGAAACTAAGTGTCCTCTCACAGGAAGACGTGTATCGTGTTATGAAGGAACCCGAACCTCTCCACCGTTTCGTTAATAAAATGGCCGAATATTTCTATTCTGCAGTACAGCGAATCATGAATAACTATGCGGGCGACGCCTCCCGCATTTGGACAGAGAAACCGAGTAGCGCGGAATTGGTATATCGTTTCTTGCAATTCGACGGGGTCGGCGTAAAGATAGCGACCATGGCAGCGAACATACTCGCGCGGCACTTCAAGATTCCTTTAGCGGACTACTACTCCATAGATATTTCACCAGACGTGCATGTGCGGCGAGTCTTCTCCAGACTTGGCCTAATCCCAGCCCATGCTACGCCGGAACAGGTGATTTACAAGGCACGGGCTCTTTACCCAGATTACCCGGGAATAATGGACTTTACATGCTGGGAGATAGGGAGAAACTGGTGTCACACGCTCAGTCCGGCATGTGACAGCTGCTATATGAAGGAACTGTGCCCGACTGCAAATAAGAGCCGCTAACAATCGGTTGCAGGTGACGACGATCCGCGTGCGGCTGATGCGCACCGTTACCGGCTAACGACCATTTCCCCCAAGCAACGAATTACGTCTCCGCGCGGGCAGCTATTCTCTCTTCTCGCGCGAAGAGTCGATGTTCTCTGTCCTAAACGATCGCCTATGAAGGGCACAGACCGACCGCCTTCAACACCGGCGGGTAGTTGCCCAGGTTCGCGGAACGTCCCCAAATGAAAAAGGCGTGCCCCGGCAAGAGCACCCGGGCCATCTCGCCAAACCAGGCGTGTAGAAGGCGGTCAAATTGGTCGTCGCCCCTCACTTGTCCTCTAACAGGGGGAGAGTGTTCCGCCTAGGGGGAGCGGCCCCTGTAGGTGGGTCCCGAAGCCAAAGTAAACACAGCACCGCCCAGAGTAGGCCCACTCCCCCGAAGTTCCAAAGCGCCGCGCGTCAGCCCCACCGATCCGCCACTTAGCCGCCAAAAAAACGCTGGCAATCACCCCATAATAAGGGAGGTTTGATGAATCGATAAAGCTAACGAGCGGTTTTTTGGTGGAAGTCGCCGATCAGAGCGTTGGCTGCCGGGGCCTAGAAGGCTTCGCCTCCTCCGGAGACCACGCTTCGGAAAAACACCAAGTGGATCCAATCTCGGGCCAAGCCCATACAGCTTGTGGACAACCTCCGGAACAAGAGGCTCGCACCGATGATTTTCCTTCGGCTGAAGAAGTCGCTCAGATAGCCTGCCACCCGCACCACGCAAGCCAACGTCCAAAAGAAGATCGACCTGATCAGGCCCTGCTGAGGCAGGGTTAAGTTCACTTCTTTCTGAAGCTGGGCAACACCACGCCGTAGAAAGGCCGGTCGGCCTGGTTGAGGAAAAACGCGTCCCACAGCCACGGGAGCACTTCCCAGCGATACCAAAAGGGCACCGGTTTTTAGGGGGTCTGACGATCGAAAATCCATACGGCGACCTCCTGAGGAGCCAGTTTTTGCGGGCTGGGCGGGAGCGTTTGTTCGAGTCCGGCCACTTCCACAAGATGCCAGCCGGGCATGGCCACTTCGATCCTCTGCTCGCTGGAAGTGTCGTTCCAGGCAACCACAGCCCGACGTCGCCCCGATTCAAAACTGGTTACCGTAACAGCCGGATTAGAGGCCTCCACGCCCAGCACGTCCATATAGCGTCCCTGGAACAGAAGTTCCGGATAGCGACCGCGGAGTTGGCCGATTTTACGGAGATACTCGGCCTTTTCGGCCCCGACCCCATCCCGGATGATCGAGGCGTCGTTCCGATATCGGACTTCCAGTTCGGGCAGCAGTCCGTAGGCCAAGGCGAAATTGACCTGTCGGGCGTCGAGCCGTGGCATGGGGTTGCGAGAGGTAAGGATGACATCTGGCAAGACGTATCGCGCCATTGCTGGGAAAGACGTCGGTCCAGGTGCGTACCCCGCGCCACATCCATGAAGCATATCGACATATTGCGAATAGACATCGGTCAGGTGTTCGGAGAGCAGACCGAAATCCGATTGCTTCTGCTTGAGCTGGGTACGAAGGAAGGCGAGCAACTTTTGTTGTCCTTCGGGAAAGGCGAGAGTAGGTTTGATCTCCGGCGGGGTGTCGAAGGCGGGATAGGCGTACAGACCGCCGATTTGATCGAAAAGGATTCCGTTCGGGCCGTGTTGGATGACCTCTTGGGCTTTTTCCAGGAGTGTGGTCCGCCATTCCGGATGGATCGGATTGGCAATCATCTGGAGCTTTCTGGAGTAAAGCCGCAGAAGACTACTATGGTAGTACTTATTATACTCCTCGACATAGGGACCGCCCCAGAGATTGCGGGCCACCACTTTTTGACCCTCTGGGCTTTGGACATACTCGCTTTGCGCGTCCAGGAGCCGACCCTGCATATAGCAGACGACATGGCCGCCGCTGGCTCGCACCTGCTGAAGCGCGCGACGCAAGACCTCTGCCCCTCCCATTTTGGGATCGGGCAGAAACTGAGGATATTGGTTATCATGGCCGCCTTGGGTCCACCCGAAAAGGGCCACCATATTGATCCCATTGCGCTGAGCCTCTTCATATAAAAGAGGGATTTCGTCATAGTGCCACATGATGTCGCCATATTGCTGTTTGAGAATGACCAGAAACATGCCGGTCGTGCGTTGGACCCAGGCAGGTTTTTCGAGCGTTTTGCGCCAGGTGTGCATCCAACGGCGATACTTGTCCGCGGCGGTATGCCAAGTCCCCTTGTAACAAGCGACGACATAGGGTTTGCTGGTCCAGGTTTCACCAGGTCGGATAAACGGAAACTTCACAAACCCCAAAGTGGGCTCATTGGCCTGAAGAGGATTCGGCCCCACTTGAAGTTCACTACTTAAAAAACTGTCGTCGTGGGCCCCGCAATAGATTCCCTCCTGCCCGTTGCACACTGTAAACCAAGCCATGGAAGCAGGCCAAGGATAGGTCATTCGCAGAGTACGCGAAGCGAATCCGTCCATCCGTTCCCCTAGTCCATTCGGCCAATAAAGATACTCCTTCCCACTCTTTCCACCCAAAGACCGGACGCCGCCCAACTCGGGAAAATAAAACTCCGTAATTTCCAGCTCTGCACGATTCTCCACTGTGGCGGCCCAACTCAGTTCATCCTCGTGCAATTGGATGCTAAACTGAATGGTCACTGGAAATGTCTCCTGCCTGAAGCGCAACCGGTCCACCCGAAGGACCAACCGATTCTGAGCCGGCTTCTCGATCTGATACTGTTGGGCCTCGGCCAAGACCACATTCTCCCAACACTCTCCCCGTCGAAACACGATGTGCCAAAATCCGGGAGCTTGGCCGCTGACATAATTGACACTCGCATCCACCTGCTTGTTGCGAAGTTCACGTACCGTGCCGTTTTCGTCGATCACAAGCAGAAGCTTCTCGTTTTCGAGCCGATACTCTTGGGCCGACGGAAGCTCCAAATCGTGGGTCAGGGGTTGGTTCGATTCTGGCAGGGAGAGCCGACCACGCAGAGTACGATACCCTACGCAAAAACTTTGCCAAAGGTATTCCCCGGGGGAAAGGGAGGCAATTCGATAGTGTCCCGTTGGATCGGTAATAGACGATCGCTCGATCCCACGAATTGTGTCCACCAAGTAAAGCCGGGCCCCGGCGATCGGCTTGCCCTGAGGATCAGTAACTTTTCCGACCAACTCTCCGGCTTCCGCCTCGGCAAAACCAACGCACATTTGCAGCCAAAGCACTCCGGCGAGGAGTCCACGAGCCCATCTCGTGTGTTTTTCATACCTGTTTTTCATGCCGACCTCCACACAGAGGTTTGGAACCAAGGTTTCCTCCAAAAGTCCTGGAAAACAAAATCGGTCCTGGCCGGGAGCATAGCGCCCCAGCAGGGGGGCCGAAAACTGACCTGGAAATAGCAACAGGCTTGGCTCTAAGGTAGACGGTTATTGTAAAGCCACAACCCACCCTGGAGACCAAGCCACGGATGGTAGTATCCACCTTTCGGCCGAGGATCGCAACACCGCACTCCACATTTTTCGCCAGGCCAAGCAGGCGCGGCGGGCGTTCATGTTGTTGCTTTTGGACGCCGGGTTCTTCTATCGGGAGATTCTCGCTTGTGGCCTACACCAGCCCCTTCTTGGTCCGGACGGTCAATAAGGATTCCAAGGCCGGCGGACTGGCCCGCGCGAGCTCTCGCTACACAGGGCTATCGAATGTTGCATTCTATCATCATGCTATGCCGAGGGCCTTCATGGCCGCAGTCATAGGATCCGAGAAGAAGATTGGGTCAACGCGTTCCACGATGTCACCGGGTACCTCTAAGAAGTTTCGCTTGTTCTCCAACGGGATGAGTGCGCGACGAGCTCCATTGTCCATTCCCACCTGAAGAGCTTCCACAAGCGACCGCAGCGACTTGATGTTCCCCTGAATGCTGAGGTCACCCAGAATCAGCAGTCCCGCCAGCACCGACTGCTTCTTGAGGGCCGAGTACACAGCCACAATGAACCCAATCCCTGCCTCGCATGGAACATGATTGCCGAGTAGGTCGATGCCCTCGACGTGGAAATCGGTGGAGTCCAGTTGCTGCTCCAGGCCTATCTTGCTTTTCTGCGCGATCAGATACGCAAAGGCTCGCTGGATCGATTCCCTCATCGTGCCGTCGATGCCCCCAGCAACTCGAAGCTTCCCCGTGCCAGATGAACAGCTCACCTCGAGACGGTACAAACCGACTCTTCCCTGGTCGTCCACGGAGGCTGTGTAAACCGAGCCAGGAGCGAGAGGATCAGGCGAAATAATGTCCTGTCCGCCCTGCTCCGGTACACCGACGAATCGCTCCTCCCGCGTCTCGTTGTCCATGTAGGAGAACGACGTCTGGTGGTACTCAAATGCCCCGAGCTTCTTGAGCTGTTCCTTGACGCGACGCCTTCCCTCCATGGCCAGTTCAAGGAGCTCAGCCAGCTCATTCCGTGAAAACTCGCCGTGGGGGTAGATGATCTTTATCAATCCCGACACAGTCTTTCGCACCGCCTTGACGTCCCGTGCGTTCAGGTGTGAACCCAGGGAGAAGAACCGGTCGATGGCCTCCGTGAAGTTGTGCTTGCGCAGTTCTCGAAGGGCCTCGGCGAAGTAGTCAACGACTAATCCATAGTGGTCCGTAAAGAACTCCACTCGCATCTTCGGAATTTCCCACCCAGGTACGTAGAAGTGCAACCGATCCAGGAAGGCCATGTCCTCACGAATCACGGCCGGCATCGGCTGGAACAGATGCGAAGAGCGGACCATGACATCTACCGACTGATTGGTATTTCCAAACATCGCTACGGAGGCCATGCCCGTCAACGCGTCCTTACCTCGGGCAAACGTCCCGGACTCACAGTAGGTTTTGAGGGTCGTTACCACCTCCTTGGGCATTTTCTGGAGGTCAGCCACCTCGTCAAAGGCAATGGCATCCCAAATCCCCACGAGGCCCATCTTGCCAGTGGCCATGTTGTAGAACAGGTTCGCCACAGTCGTTGGACCCGTGAGGAGAATGGTGTACGGTGAAAGTTCCTGGTAGGCATAGCTCTTCCCCGTTCCACGGGGGCCTAGCTCAACGAGGTTGTAGTTATGCTCGCAAAGCGGGATCATCCGCACCAAGAGTAGCATCTTCAGGCGGCGGTCGAAATGGCTCGGCTCCAGGCCAATGGTGCGGAGCAGCAGGTCCAACCACTCGTCCGTAGAGAACTCGCGGCGACATGCGCAGTACTCCGCGAGGTCAAACGTGGCGATTTGGATCGGCTTCAGCGAATCAATCCAGAAAGGACTTCTCTTGCCCTTTGCCTCTTCATCATACTGGTGCCTTATCTCAACCTGGGCCCAAATGCCGCCCATGAGCAGCCGATCATACTCACGCACAAAATGTTCCGGGACATGCACGTACTTGTGGCCGAAGTTGACCAGCTCGGCCCAGTGCTTGTCGTCGTCAGACAAATAACGGACCTTCACCTTGTCAATCAGCGTGTGCCTGCCCTTGTCCTTGACCATCGATTGGACTTTGTTGGCCTCATCGGGCCGCACGAAGTTCGATGCGATGATCGAGTTGACAACGCGGAGTCCTGCCTCGATGGCGGCAGCGTCGTCGGTTGCGCAGTACTTGCCCAGTAGGTACTCCAGCACAAAGACGGGCACGTTTGCGCCGACCTTGACCTTGCGGACAAGGTCCTTTCGCACTACCTTACCAGCAAAAACGCTTACAGCCTTGCGGTCGAGTTCGGGCATCGTCGTACCCTCACATGGCAATGGCCACTTCGATCTTCTCCAACTTAGACAGTTCGGCTCCGGTCGCTGCGTCAAACAAATACAATCCGACGGTCTTCTGGTCCGGTTCCTCCACAATCATCAAGGTAACCGTATTGGGGACGATCTTCTTGGGGTCCGCATCGTCTCTCTTGAGCGCCACGTCACCGGTCGATTCCTCAAACCCATAGGACGCACTTACCGCCCGCGAGATGGCCCTGCCCTTCGCCCGCAGCTCGACGCGGACTTTCGGCGGCTCGACGTCGAACAACCCTTGGCTCGTGCCTGTCACCTGTACGGAGAAGAACCGCGTCGTGAGTTTTTGGCTGCCGGGCAGAAGCTGCCAGATAATCGCCGTGGGTCCTGTCACGGCCGTCTTGGCCAACGGCTTCAAGACAAGAACCGGGATCAGTGCTTCCTGGGGAGAAAGCCCGCCGTGGAAGTACGCTCTGGCTCCGCCCTTGCACTTGAAGCACGCGAACGTTAAGGGTGTTGCCACGTCAAAGTCGCCCTCCATGCCCACCGCAGTTAGCGGCATTCGCAGCGTGGCGTCATTGGCCTGGCCGCCACGGCCCACCCACACGCGGCGGTGAAGGTCCGCGGTCTCTCCGCCCGGCGCTTCTACCTTCATGTCTTCGCTCAATTCCTCAGCAAAGAGGTGCCCGTGGTCCGACGCCAAGACAATCCTCTCCACGCCCAGTTCCGCCAGGACGCGTATCCCGCGCCGCAGGTCGTGCAGCACGCCGTCCATCTGCCGTCGGGCCTGTGTGATGTTGTCCTGCTCGCACAGTTCATCAATCTCCTGCGAGGTCACCAAAACCAACTGGGCGTTGCTGATGCCCTCGCGTATCTTCTTGGTGGGCTTTGGCAGCAAGTCGTCCAACTTGGCGTCGAACACCGCCACGCCTGCACGGTCCTTCAGGAACGCTACGCGGTCCTTCCGGTCCTTGACAACGCTCCCACCTATCTCCAGCGCCAACCTTCCGCTGCCAGCCGTCACCACCTTGGCGGCCTCGTGTGCGCCGGGAAGGAGCGCCGCCATGCCGATCTCCGTCAGGGTGGGTGCGGCCGCAAGAGCAGGCTGGACTTCGACCTCGAAGTCATCCCCCATCAGTCGGGCAAGCTCCCTGCCCATCTCAAACCGCAGCGCGTCCACCCACACGTAGGCGACTTTCTCGTTGCCCAGTGCGGGCTTCACGTACTTCTCGAACACTTCGCGCTGGCGAATGACCCCCTTGTCCGGGAATGTCTCCCGCAACCGTGTCACGAAGATCCGTGCAAGCTCGGAGCCAACGGCCACGTATCTCTGCCTGGCCCGGATAATCAGTTTCTCCAGGTTTTCATCGTCTCTACCGTGCGGCTCGAAGTTGTACCACCGGCTTTCCATATGACGGTGGCAGGTGTCCAGGTGGCACCACGGCTGGGACCCCTCCGCGTATTCCTTGATCAGGCCCGCCAACGACGCCGGGGCCTTCTTCAGGGCCTGCTCGACGCGCTGGGCCTCCAGCAAGACCTCGGCGGCCAAGGCTATCAACGCCCAGCGGGCCTGGAATTGCGGCTCGGCCTCGCACCAGAATTGCTTTCCCCGGGCCTCGGCCAGTGTCAACACCTCCCCGTCCGTGTTCTCCAGCAGGCGCTTTTCAGCGTACTGCAATAGCGCCTCCTCGATAGCCGGAAATGTCTCCAGCTCCCAAATCGCCCTCGGGTCGAACTGCGTCGGGTCAAGCGCGAACTCACCTTCGACACGGCGGGCAGCCGTCACGTAGCTTTCGCGAAGATCCCAGCGCAGTCGCCACGCCTTGGCCAAGTCCACGCAGGCCTTTCTACCTTCCGACGTGGAAGCTACCGGCACCGAGGCCAACCGTGAGGGCAACGCCTGCCCAAGGCCGACCACCAGCTCCGTCAGAAGGACATGGCGGGAGAGGAGGCAGCGGATGTCATCCAAGCTGGCATGGTCGAAGGTCGTCAAATCGAACTCCTGGCGTAGCAATTTCCTCAATTCTTCACCCGCCTCCTTCTTGTTGATCTCCTCGTCGTGCGAGCGGTGGGTTAGAAACGCCAGGGCGATTTCCTGCGGGTTGCCCGTGCCAAAGATGAGCGTCAACAAACCCTTGGACACCTCGCCACCTTTGGCAGCCAGGGCATCGAGGTCGGCCAGTGTCAACTTGCCCGCCTCGACTTGTTTCTCGATCTCGGCGGCGGCCTCATCGCTCAGAACTCCTCGCAGCGCCTTGCGGGCCACGACTGCCAGCCGCGTGTTGCGGGCCGGCGGCTGCTGGCCCGGCTGCATGACCACGCCCGCCACCTCCAGCTCAATTAGGGCATGGTGTGTCTTGTCCTGCGCCAACGGCACATAGACCACCAGCCGCGGCGGCTCTTCGCCGTCCATAAGTCCCTTTTGGTCGATCCGCCAACGCAGCTCGAAGAAACTGCCCTCATATCGCAGGACGGTTGTATCCGGCAGATCCAGCGCTTCGACCGCATCGGCATAGACGCCGTCCGGGTCGTACCAGACCACCAGGCCGTGGTCCTCGACCTGCTTGCGGACCAAGCCCAAGAGATATTCGGTTACCACACCGGGCTTCATGGACTTACTCGCTTTGTCTCCGGTCCGCATGGTTATTCTGCCTCGTCATCGGCGGATTCCTCCTCAAGTTCCTTTTGATCCTCGTCCGGGTTTTCGGCCCTGAGGGCTGAACGGCTGGTCTTGGGCGGCGGGGCTTCGCACAGGTGCTCCAGG
>Ga0209608_1002649_pt1 | contig 12349 bp, 8 predicted proteins | sample AD_UKC130_MetaG_FD_184428 | JGI IMG/M metagenome (GOLD analysis project Ga0209608, IMG submission 184428) | Active sludge microbial communities of municipal wastewater-treating anaerobic digesters from Canada - AD_UKC130_MetaG (SPAdes) (version 2) | ecosystem: Engineered > Bioreactor > Anaerobic... | reverse complement strand
GCCATGCGTCAGGTAGTTGGTGGTCGGGCCAAGGATCGCCAAGCGGCATCCACCAGCCAGATGGGCCGCTTCGAGACGGAGATCCTGACGGCCAGGAAGAACCTGAAGGTCTTGATGAATCTGCCGTGAAGATGGGCAAGCGCCCGGGCCAGCCCGCGATGCTTATGGGACGGTGAGGACGCAGTTCCAGAAGCGCGAGCCTTCCAGATCTTTGAGGGTCAGCCGGATAGGCTGTCCGGAAAGTTCCTCCGGCCGTTCCAGGGCGAAAATCTTGGTCACCGGCTGGTTAGGCAGGAAGGTGGTGAAAAGTCCGCCCGCCCGACCCCGGCCGGGGGCCAGCAGGTGGGCCTCGAAACGCATGGGCTTTCGCGTTCGGTTGGTTGCCATCAGGCGGATGAGCAGGCGGCCATCGGCACGGTGGGCGAAGGTATCCAGTTTCATGCCTTCCAGGCCGACCTCGAACCACGCGGGTACCGCAAACTTGTAACGACGGTCGGCATCCAGCTCGAATTCGCCGAGCAACGGGGTGAGGTCCGCGGGCGAATGGATCGGCAATCGAAACGAGACGGTCTGCCGGAACTCCTCGCCCGGCTGGAGAGCGAAGGGTATGCGGGAGGGGCGAATCTCCCAGCCGTGAGGTCCGGTGAGGCGCAGCATGCCGGTGATGGTATGAGGCCACGTGTTGCGAAAGACCACCTGGTGCTCTCGCGGCTCGATGTGTGCCTCGACGATGCCTGGCTCAAGCGCGAAGTGACGCCGGAACTCGATGGGCCAGGTGGGAGCATTGATGATGAAGGTTGGGCTGGCGGTCAGGCGAAGCACGCGCTGCTGCCCGGCCCGGCCCACGCGGATGGGACGCCCCATGAGATCCAGATGCCTCACTTCCTCGCCCAGCGGCAGGATATACTCCCGGCCTTCGGGCGGCGCCTCAGGATCCCAGGCCAGCATGACGCACTTGCCGTTGCGGTCAAAAAGCAGACAGCGGGCGTGGCCGTCCAGGTTGAAGCGGGAGATGGGCCTGGCCTCGCCAAGCAGGTCGGCCACCGTGCGGAAGACCAGGTAATCCTCGCTCATGTCGGTGCGAACGGCGTTCGCCTCACGGCGCAGCTTCCACGGCGCACTCAGAAACACGCCTCCCGGCTGCTGCCAGGCGGCCTCAACCAGCCGGCGGGCCAGGTCGGCGAAACGCATCTCGGCGCTGTAAGCGTCTATCGTCGGCGTTTCGACGGTGACCCATGCGCGTCGTGGCGAATCTCCCAGTAGTGTTTTGAGATGTTCATTAATCGTATCCACCGGAACCCGGGCCGGCAGCAGGAGGGAAGTGAAATCCGCCCGCCGCTCCGGGCCGTCCAGATCGCCTACGCAGGTGATGGTGGCCACTCGTGGATCGCTGATCAACCGGCCCATTTCCGCCCGCAACGTCGCGGCCAGGCCCTCCACCCGCTCGTCTCGGCCCAGGGCCGCATCGTGGTCCTGGCCGACCTGCCAGACGTGGACCAGCCCGGCCAAGCGCGACCAGTCGCCCGCGATGAGCGGCCGCCAGGCCTCTGCCGGTTTGCTGAGAATGTCCAGCAGAGGATGGGTGCCTGACGGACTGCGCGCGGGTCCGTCGGTCAGCAGTGCGATCGGCTGCATGTGGGCGCGGGCGATTGCTTGCAGGTATTGTTGAACCCCGTTTCGGGCGGACGCTTCCATGGTGGCCGAACTGGGATTCCACGTCGGAACCTTCACGTACTCCACGCCCAGGCGGGTGAGCAGTTGAACTTGAGACTTCATGGCCTGGGCATCTGCCTCGCGAAGCGTGATGCCGAAGCCCCGGCCGGCCGTCGAGGGCGGTCCAGCCGTTTCCGGCAGGCGCAGGAAGGAAAGCGTCCTTCGCATCAGTGGCAGGTCGTCGGTGACCACCACCAGCTCCGCATGATAGAGCCCCGTCGGCAGGCCTTGGTAAGTTTCCTCATGCGGCGTGGGCGAATCCAGCGGTTGCAGGGGCACCGGACGCTCATCGACGATCACGCCATCCGCCGAGCGAACGGTGAGCTTCGCCGAGAGGCCGAGTCCGTCGGAGTCCCTGACCTCGGCCAGCAGCACGGGGTCGGCGTTGTGCGCGAAGGCCGGGCCGTCGTCGCTGGTTGTCAACTCCACGCGCGGGAGGCGGTAGACGGTGATGTCATCGAACCAGGCTGAACCGGCCACGTCCTCGAAGTCGATGGCATGTGGCGGGCGCGGCGCGGTGTTCCAGACCCGCTCCTGGCACAGCCAGATGGCCAAGCCGATATAGCGGGCTTCCGGCACGTTGCCGGCCAGGCCAATGCTCACCGGCCGCCAGGCGGAGTCTTCTTTCTGCGAGGCCCCACCAAGCGGTGTGCTGCGGACCTCCGTGCCGGCGATGGGGTTCTTCTTTCGATCCAGGTAGCAGGCGGTCACGTAGGCCCGCGCGGTCTCCAGGCCGGCGGTTCGGATCCAGGCGGTGATGAGGTAATCGCACCGGGGGTGAACGGCGATGTCGCCGCCCAGGTAGTCATAGGCCACGGAGCCGCCGTTCAGATCGAGTCGGAAGCTGGGGGCGGCGCTGTGATAAACGTCCGTGTCGAATTGCCCCTCGAGATAGAGGGAAAAACCTGGTCCGGAATGCCGCTGCCAGTACATGGGCGTGGTTTCGTAATTGCCCAACGGCCGCTCGTTGAAATCGAAATGCTTGACGATCCGCCGGCTCGCGATTGCCGGCCGGATGGTCTGGGCCCGGGCCTCAGTCATCGGGAGCAGAGCGACCAGCAGGACCAGCGTCCAGGTCAGCAGGGGCCGAGCGACTTGTGACGTGCGGATTGCGGGTTGCGGATCGAAGGGAACCCGGCCGGGCACGCCAACAGGCGAAGCGGAACCGGCCGACGGTAGCGCGCAGCCGCCCTCCGTCCCTCGTCCCTCGTCCCTCGCCCCTCGTCCCTTCTCTGAATCCAGAACCCTCATAAATCAGTTATCGGTTTACTTTCCGGTCTAAATCAGTTGCCGGGTTGCACCCGCCCGGCTGGGGTGGCTAACATATCTTCCGAAATGACAGAGCTCTATAACACACGACGGTATCTCACCAAGTTTGATGTTCATCGCCTGCCCAGCCTGTTCACGGACATTCTGGTTATCGGCAGCGGGGTGGCCGGTCTTCGCGCGGCCATCGAGGCGTCCCGTTACGGCTCCGTGCTGCTGGTCACCAAGGGCCGGGTGGATGACTCCAACACCGCCTGGGCCCAGGGGGGCATTGCGGCGGTGATGGAACCTGGAGACTCTGTCGAGAGCCATCTGGAGGATACCCTGCGGGTGGGCTGCGGGCTGTGCGACCGGACGGCGGTGGATCGGATCGTCCGCGAAGGCCCCGGGCGAATCCGCGAACTGATCGAGTGGGGGGCCATCTTTGACCGCCGGGGCCAGAATCTCCTGCTGGGATTGGAGGGCGGGCACTCCGCCCCGCGTATCGTGCACGCCCTGGGCGACGCCACAGGCCGGGAGATCTCCGATGCGCTGATTCGCGTGGCCCGGGTGACCAACCACCTGCGCATCTTTGAGGACTGCTTCGTCGTCGATCTGATCGAGGCGGAGGGCCGCTGCGTGGGCGTCATCACCTATCACCGGCACTACGGCCACCAGGTTTTCTGGGCCCGCCAGACCATCCTGGCCACCGGCGGCTGCGGGCAGCTTTATCGTGAAACGACCAACCCGGAGATCGCCACCGGCGACGGGCACGCCATGGCCTGGCGCGCCGGGGTGGCCCTTCGCGACATGGAGATGGTGCAGTTCCACCCGACGACGCTGTACGTGGCCGGTGCCAGCCGGGCCCTTATCAGCGAGGCGGTTCGTGGCCACGGGGCCCACCTGGTGGACAAGTCGGGCCGGCGGTTCATGCCGGAGTATCATCCCGACGCCGAGCTGGCCCCGCGCGACGTGGTCAGCCGGGCGATCCTGACCGAGATGGCCCGGCAGGACGCCACCTGCATGTACCTGGACGTGCGGCACCTCAATATCGAGAAATTCCGCAAGCGTTTTCCCGGCATCACTCGGCTGTGCGAGGAGTTTGACATCGACGTGGAGACCGATCGCATCCCGGTTCGTCCGGCCGCCCACTACATGATTGGGGGCGTGGTGGTCGATCATGAGACGCGCACGAGCCTGCCGGGCCTGTGGGCCTGCGGGGAGGCGGCCAGCAGCGGGGTGCACGGGGCCAACCGCCTGGCCAGCAATTCCCTCCTGGAGGGGCTGGTGTTCGGGGCGGTGGCCGGCAGGAACGCCGGCGAAGCCGCCGCCTCGGAGAAATGCCCGCTGAAGCCCGTGCCCCTCTCCAGCCACGTCGAGCGGTCGAACCGTACCATGCTCGATTTGTCCGACGTGCACAATTCGCTGCGCAGCCTGATGTGGCGCAATGTGGGCATCGAGCGCAGCGGCCCGCGCCTGGTGGAGACGGTCGAGATCATCAGCTTCTGGTGCCGCTACATTCTGGACAAACTCTTCGATGACCGCCAGGGTTGGGAGACGCAGAACATGCTCAGCGTCGCCCATCTGATGGCCACCTCGGCGCTGGCCCGCGAGGAATCGCGCGGCGTGCATGCGCGTTCCGATTTCCCGGAGACCAACCCGGCGCTGGACAACAAGCACGTGGTGGTACAAATGCGCGACGGGAAGCTGGATCTGCGGATGGAATAGCTGAATCCGCGGACGGAAGAGAGCACCGCCGCATTCTATTGAACCCACCCTTGCAGAGGAGAGCTGCACAGAGTGGTATGCCGACATTTGCACGGCGTGGAAGAACCGGTACACCGTGGGCGCCGGGCAGGCGCCATTGGCCGGGTGCCATGCTCACCTTTGGCCCCCGACAGCCCTTGTGTACCACTTGGTTTCATGGCCGCGGGTGAGCATGCTTACCGCTGTGTGAGCTCAGCATGCCCACCCGCCCGAATACGGGCGTGAGGGCATGCCACCCGGCCACGGGCTGATAGGCCGGGATGCGCTGTTGCTTCAGTGCTCTTCTCAGCAAGGGGGCGATTGCTGCAGGCCCAACTGCGCCAGCATCTTGTTTGGCCGGTCGAAGGCAACGGCCCAGAAGATCAGCCACGCCGTATGAAGAAACGGCAGGATGGGCGCGATGCTGCTCTTCTCTGGCTCGAGACCCCGGTGAAGCCGATGCCGTTCATGATACCAGCCGAGCCATAGTGCCGTGATCAATGCACACGCGGCGAGGAGGCTGAGGAAAGGCGCGTAGCGGGGAACCCTCCCCGGTTCACCGTATTGCCGCCAGACGATCCATGCGGTGTAGCATAGAACAAACGGGATGAACAGATGAAGGAAGATAGCGGTGCGTTCCGTCCATACCCAGCCCACAATATCAGACCGACGGCCTTCCACAAAGTCTTTGACCAACTTACTCGGCTCGGGTAGTTGCCACCCGGGGCGACTGTTGATGAAAAAGTCGCCCCTGTTGGACCAATCCCTCAGGCTGGAAACATAGATGGCTGAAGAGAGCGCAATCAGGACCGCCGAGGCGCGAACGATTGTTCTGTAAAATCTCGGAGCTTCGCGATGGATCAGAACCAGGTGACCGCACTCGGAGCATGTGCCGGAGGTATTTCCGTGCAAATCATAGCCACAGCAGGCGCACCGCAGGCGACCCTCCGTTGGTTTCGTGCAGGTTCTGACGCGTTCCTCCTGCATCACTTTCTCGCATCACCACTTTCCCACTTTCGCACATCTCCACGCTCAATGCGAGTCACTCGCGCGCCGTCGCCCTCGACCGGGTGAGTTTGGCACCCGGCATGCGGTTCAATGCGCCGCGGTTGGGAAGATGTCTAAGTCAACCATGTACTGTCCGGTCGTCTTTATGATCTCTATCCCGATCGAACAAATGGTGTATGCGATATGGGCAAATTCCTGAGCGGTGAAAATGAGTCGCTCGCCTGGTTTGAACAGCTTTTGCTGTGGAACAGGGGAGCCGTGCGCAGGTGAGCAGCCTGCGGGCAAAACCATCCCGGGTCCATTGATGATTAGCTTTTGTCCTTCAGGCGTGTTGCAAGCAACCCCGCACGTCATGTACCGAAGGACAAATGCACTCTGAGTGGGATCGTTCACGTCCATAGCGCCAACAATTCCCGCACGGTGCGTCATGCAATTACGAGCGGCGTTGATGGACAGCAACTCGTCTGTATAAGGAATCAGGATGCCGAACTCTGTCTTCAACGTGGCAAGCTTTCGGGGCCAGCCGTGCTTTGTGAACTGTTTCGTCTCCCGTACCCTCAACGCCTCGAGGATCTGTGTGCTGGTACCCGAAATCGGGGCCACGAGCGTCCCGTTCTTGTGGGCCTTCGCTAAACCCGCTACAAATCGCATGTCCACGATAAGCGGTTCCAACATCTCCATTGCTTCGCGGAATCCGACGCCTACGATCCAACTCTTGAAATCCTGACGGGCCTGTTCGTCGACGCTGGTGTTTTTGCCGAACCTCATTGAGAAGAATAGTCCTGGCATTTCAATCGGCCGCTCTTCGCACCGGTCCACCGCGACCATGCCGAGAGTAACCCGTTGCGTAATGGCTTGCATGCCCAACAGGAAAGTACGCTCAGCGGCCTGCAGGTTGATGTGGATGTTCAATTTGGGCTCACTCATGGTCTGCTGCGTCCTTCGTACCAGAGTCGCGTCCATATGGCACCCCGCAATGGTAAGCGAATCTTACCTCCAGAGCCTCCCATAATAACAAATAAGAGCCTGCAGGTTACCATCAAAAGTGGTGTGAGAACCCTGGAAAACAAGCAAAGTGTCCCTGCCGCCTTACGCGCGTCGGTATAGTCCCAGGATGCACATCCAGCACCGGTTCTGTGCCTCGTCAGTCGTCAAGGTGTGGCTGCGCTGCGACTATCGCAGCATCACGAACTGCTGCGCGACTGCCCCGATCTGGGGCCGACAAATCGAAAGCGTGTTGCCTTGTGCCGTGTTGAGGATAACCGTGGAGCAGCGCATGCGCCGCCGAGTACGACTCGGAAGAGGCCCACTGGCCGACCTGAGAGGGGTGTGGTGTATGGTCCATCAAACCACCGAAGATCGGCTGGCAGACAGAGGATCGCTTCGACTGGGATAGCTACCGCAGCGCAGCCACGCGGAGGCAGGCATCAGCATCGTCAAACGTAACCTCGGTGGCTGGGGGCCATGGTACCATTTCTGGTTGAAGTGCTGCGAACTGCGGCGCAAGGTGACCACCGACAATATCATTATTCTGTACTTGTGGGCGTGTTGAAGAATCACTGATATTCGATTCAGCGGGTTGAGCAGTCCATCTCCCGATCCGACGCTCCGATTCACTCTCTCGCCGTGGCCTTTGGTTCCAAGGTCAGATCGGCCGTACGGCCGGCCTTGAGCAGATAATATCCCATCGCCGCGACCATCGCCCCGTTGTCGCCGCAGTATTTCATGGGGGTCAGGTGCAGGGTGATGCCGCGCTGGTTGCAGGCCGCGCTGAGCCCTTCGCGCAGGGCGTGGTTGGCTGCCACGCCGCCGCCGACCACCACCGTCTTCACGCCGGTCTGCTCGACCGCCTGCAGGGTCTTGCCCACCAGCACATCCACCACCGCCGCCTGGAAACTGGCGGCCACGTCGGCGATATCCTGCTCGGAGAGATGATCGAGCGAGCCGTTCTTCTTGCCCGGCCCGTGCACGCGATAGAGGACGGCCGTCTTGATCCCGCTGAAGCTGAAGTCCAGCGCCTCGCGGTCGAGCATGGAGCGGGGGAAGTCGTACGCCGAAGGGTTGCCGGCGCGGGCCACGCGGTCGACGATCGGCCCGCCGGGGAAGCCGAGATTGAGAATGCTGGCCACTTTGTCGAAAGCCTCGCCGGCCGCGTCGTCAATGGTGCGGCCCAGCAGCTCAATCGACAGCGGGTCGCGCACCAGAAACAGCGAAGTGTGCCCGCCGCTGACCACCAGAGCCACCGCCGGCCAGGGCTGCGGGGCGTCCGCCGGCAGGGCAATGGCGGCGCTGGCGGCGTGGGCGTGGATGTGGTTCACGCCCAGCAGCGGCTTGCCCCAGGTCAGCGCCAGCGTCTTGGCGGACATGACGCCGATGAGCAGACAGCCCATCAGCCCGGGGCGGTTGGTGACCGCGATGGCGTCGAGATCGTTCCGCCCGACGCCGGCCGAGGCCATGGCCTCCTGAATCACGCCGTCGAGATTTTCAATGTGGGCCCGCGAAGCCAGTTCGGGCACGATGCCGCCGTACTTGGCGTGTACGTCGAACTGTGTGGCCACCACGTTGGAGAGAACCTGCCGCCCGCCGGTAACGACCGCGGCGGCGGTCTCGTCGCAGGAAGTTTCGATGCCCAGGATGGTTGGTTCTGTCATAGGGTTCAGGGTTCGGGGTTCAGGGTTCAGTGTGGCACCGGTGTCTCGCCGGTGCGGGGGGCGGGTGTTTCGCTCGCCTCCGGGTTATTCTCGGTTTTGTGCTCCGCTGCGCCTTGTGCCACGTGTACGATGGCGGCCAAGGCGATAGCGGCCGTTTCAATTCTCAGGATGTTAGGGCCCAGGCTGATCGGTTGACAGCCGTGGGCGGTCAATGCATCAAGTTCCTCAGGCGTCCAGCCGCCCTCAGGCCCGACAAAAGCCAGAATGGAAACGACCGACGTTCCATGCTGCGAAAGGGCGGAGGAAAAGGGAACGCTGCGCTGCTCGGTGGCGGCGACCACGGCCAGATCGTGGCTCGCAATCCGCCGGAGTGCCTCGGCCAGTGGTTCCGGGGGGAAAAACTCAGGCAGCCAGGCCTGGCCGGACTGCTTGGCGGCCTCGATGGTTGTCCGCCGCCAACGGTCCAGCTTGTGCTCTGAGGCCGAGCTGATCGACCGCGCACTGATCAACGGCACAATCGCTGCCGTGCCCAACTCGGTGCATTTCTCGATCAGCACGTCCTGCCGGGGGCCTTTGGGCAGGGCGACCGCGAGCGTCAACGCCGGCGTCGGACGTGGCCGGGAAAAAAACGCGCCCAGGGTCACCTCCAGCTCAGATCGGCCCACGGCAGTAATCTGTCCGGCGGCCTCATGTCCGGCCCCGTCAAAGAGGACGACCTCCTCGCCGGCCGCCAACCGCCGGGAGCGAACGGCATGCACGGCCTCCGGCCCGCTCAGCCGGAGCGTAGGGCCGGTCAGTCGTTCAACATGGAAGCGTGGCGTTCCCATAGAAGGATTATCGGCCTTGCCTCTGATCGCCGCAATCAAGCCGCAAGGTTTATTGGCCGATGCACGGTTATGGCTACCAACGCACCCCCGATTTCGTCGCCGACCAGGACTGACTCGCCCGCCGTGCCATCCACCGGCGCCGGCACGCCCCCGGTTGCCTCGGCCGCAAAAGAACCAGGCGGGCGGGATGAGGTTCGCCGGGAGGTCCATTCGTTCCTGGATCTCGATGAGGCCGGACATCCCCAAGGTGAGCAACCTTCCGTTCCGGCAGACGTCGGGTCCGCGGCGACCGGGTCCGCGGCGACCGAGCCCGCCTCGCCACCCACTGCCGGGCCGCAAGCGCCGTCCTCCAGGCTGGTCCGGCTGCTGAGCATACCCTTACGCCCGCTGGTGGCCATGTTGGTCGTTCTCGATCTGCCGTTTTCCTTCCTTGGGCCGGGCATCAAAAATTTGATCGGCTACGCCGCCATCGCCACCACGCTCATGGCCATCGCGACCTGGGTGGGCGGACCGCGCCTGGTCGCCGCTTATTCAAGCGAGGCTTCGCCTGCTGCGCAGAAAACTGAACTGGCCCAGGGTGGCTCCGAGCCTGCGGACGGCGCACCTGCACCGGCGCCCCGCGGGAGTTGAGCCTGGGGTGAATCCGCCGGCGGCTTGCCTTGCATCCGCATCACGATATTCTGGTCACCCGTTCAGCCTGAACTTGGGTTCTACCTGGAAGGTGACCATATGCCCGATTCGCTCAAGCAAGCCATCGATCGTGTTCTCCCCGAGATTGTCTCTCTCCGCCACGACCTGCACGCCCATCCCGAGCTGTCCTTCAAGGAATACAACACCGCGCGCAAGGTGCGCGACATCCTCGGACGCCTGCCGAATATCCGCGTACTGCCGCCCCTGCTGGAAACCGACGTGGTGGCCATCCTCAATCCTGAGCGTGACGGGCCGTGTATTGGTCTGCGGGCGGACATGGACGCGCTGCCGATCACCGAGGAACTCGATATTCCGCACAAGTCCACCACGCCCGGCCTCATGCATGCCTGCGGGCATGACGGCCATACGGCCACGCTGGTGGGGGTGGCGATGGTGCTCTCGGAAATAGCCACGGCCTTGCCCGGGCGGGTGAAGTTCGTTTTTCAGCCGGCCGAGGAGGATGGTGGCGGCGGCGGCAAGCTCGTGGAGCGGGGCGTGCTCGAAGACCCCAAGGTGGATGCCATGTTCTGCCTGCACGCCTGGCCCACGCAGCCGCTGGGCAGCATCGCGGTCCGCACGGGGCCGGTTTGTGCCGCCACCAATGAGCTCCGCATCACCGTCCGCGGCAAGGGCGGGCACGGGGCGTATCCGCACAAGTCCATCGATCCGATTCTGATCGCCGCCCACATTGTGACCGGCCTGCAGTCGCTGGTGGCTCGCAACGTCAGCCCGTTCGAGAGCGCGGTGGTGACCATCGGCCAGATCACCGGCGGCGCGGCCGGAAACGTCATTCCGTCCGAGTGTGCCATGCGCGGCACGATTCGCCACTACAGTCCGGAGCTCGGCGAGATGCTGCGCGAGGGTGTTCGGCGGATTGCGGAGCAGACGGCGCTGGCGTACGGCGGGCAGGCTGAAGTATTCGTTCGGCCAAGCTACCCCGCGCTGTTCAACGATCGTGACATGGCCGCGCTGGTGGAAGAGGTCGGTTGTGATTTGCTGGGCCGCGAGCGGGTGATTACCACCGAATCGCCCAGCATGGGCTCGGAGGACTTCGCCTACTACGCCCAGCGTGTGCCCGCGGCCATGTTCCGGCTGGGTATGTGGCCGCCGGATACGGAGGCCTACCCGGGTCTGCACCACCCGCAGTTTGAGTTCCGCGACGAGGCGCTGCCGGTGGGAATGCGCATGCTGTGTGAACTGGCGATGCGCTTCCTGAGTCGTCGTGCCCGCTGAGTACCGTTCCGGAAGGATGTGGCCCCTCGCGCTTGAGCACGAGGGTAGCTCTCAATGAGCGGATTCAAGATTGCGATCCCGGCTCCTCGTGGCCCGTGCCGCCCGCTCTTCGCGTGGTCTCCGGAGGAAACGATGCCTTCGCAGGCCCCGACGTGCGCAGAGCACGGCTGATGGCGTCGCGACGCAGCGTGTGGACCCATACCGGCTCCCGGCCGGCCAGTAGTTGCGTGACCGGCTGCCAGGATGGGTCGGCGCTTCCGTCCGGGCCGACCAGGCCGGCGTTCGTGCGAAGTCGCAGCAGGTCCTCGCCGTCACGGCGTACCGTGCGCCAGACGCACGGCTCGTTCATGGCTTGTTCGAACGTGCAGGCAATCGTGGCTGTGGCCGCGCCGTTTAACCCCTCCAACGGCACATCCACCATGACCATACCGCCGGGGCTGCGGCGATGGGCGAGCCGTTTCAACCACTCCAGTGAATATCCGGCATGCCGTCCATCGGGCCCGTCAAACGCGGCGCACTGGTAGACCACGTCATAGACCCTGTGATCCAGCCGTAGCGCCCGGCCCGCATCCGCATGAAGCTTCTGCCAGCCGTCGGCCTGGAGATCGGCCGGCGTGGGCGGGCAGGGAAAACGAAGCGTCAGCATGGCCGGATAGTCCGCCGGACGGGTGCCTGCCGGTCCGATCACGCAGAAGCTTCTTGCCCCCTGAGCCTGTGAGGCGAGCCAATTCAGGTCGGTGCGTATGCTGTGTGGCCGGGATTGTTCGCCGTAGGCCTGGTGCCATCGCTTCACGTCGGACGGCAGAATCGTGAGGACCGCGGCCAGCGATGCGAAGATCAGCCCGAACCCCAGGTGCCGGCCGCTGCTGGAGGGGCCATGGGCGAAAGTCTGGATCAGGCTGCCGACGACCAGCAGAACCATCGACGCGGCCGCCATACTTGCGATCGGACCGGCAAGAGGCAGCGTGATCCACTTGGCGATCAACAGCCCGGCGGCAGCGCCTCCCAGCAACGCTGTGATCAACCAGGCCAGCGCTCTTTCCGGCCCGGGAGTTTCGCATTTCGGCCCATGAGGCGGGCCTTCATGGTTCTGCGGCTGTCGGCCCGCCTGTGTCAACCAGGCGGTCTGGAGATGGGCCAGGGCGAAGCCGGCCGGTATCACCAGTACACAGGATTGGGCCGTGCCGGACAGACCGCCCGGCCACAAAGCATCAAGCGTGGTGGCCGCCCCCGTGC